>Ga0181566_10000830_pt1 | contig 25058 bp, 28 predicted proteins | sample 101ome_15_FD_133762 | JGI IMG/M metagenome (GOLD analysis project Ga0181566, IMG submission 133762) | Coastal salt marsh microbial communities from the Groves Creek Marsh, Skidaway Island, Georgia - 101402AT metaG (megahit assembly) | ecosystem: Environmental > Aquatic > Marine > Intertidal...
GCGTCTGGTCCCATGTCCGAGGCAGGTGTGTTGATCAGATCTCTGGTTAGAAATTCACCTGCGGTGATGGCCTCCAGCCGGTCACAGTCAACGCCGCTCGGTCGCACGAGGCGGGCTTTGGGTTTTTCCTGATCGTGGTAGCGGGAGAAGCGGTATCCCTCAAAGAGCCAGCCGAGCGCGATTTCGGTCGTCAATTCCTGCGAGATGTCGCCAGAAAGCGCATAGGTGCCGGCAGGCAGATGCGACGCAGCCTTTGCGGCGCCAAACTTTGTTCGGAGGCGGGCTTTGGCATCGCCCAATCCGACTATAGCGGCGGAGACGTTTCCGTCGGCATCCGGGATCGTGATGGTCTGACCCAGACGTGCGGTAAATCCGTTCCCCTGAATCCACGCCATTTGCGGGCTCGGCAAAGTCGCGAGGAAACTTTTGAGATCAGCGGACTGAACGGCGTGGAGAGGGATGTCGTTGGCAGAAGGAGCAGCGAAGGTCGCAATCATGATAAGCCCTGAAGGAAGAAGTTTCGAGTGACGAGAGTAACGACCAATTAGATGGTCGCAAGAGCTATACGGCGTGGGAAAGCTCTCGAAATCGAGAAGAAAGCTGCGTATCAATTGGAAAAGCACAAAGTTGGATGTTGAAATGAAGAATGCCAAACCCCTTCCCGACTATTTGGCGAAACGCTATCTGGGCTGGCGGGCAACGAATTATTCGGACAATCGCGCATGGTACAAGCGCTTGGCCGAGATCGGACAACATCCGCGCGCTATGGTGATTTCCTGTTGTGATAGCAGGGTTCATGTGACGTCGATCTTTGGCGCAGATCAAGGGGAGTTCTTTATTCACCGCAATATTGCGAGCCTCGTTCCGCCTTATAACCCTGACGGCGAGTATCACGGCACGTCTGCGGCGGTTGAATATGCCGTCAATTCATTGAAGGTCGCGCATTTGATCGTGCTTGGGCATTCAAGCTGCGGTGGCGTGCGGGGATGCTACGAGATGTGCTCAGGCCGCGCGCCGGAGCTGGACGAAAAAACAAGCTTTATCGGGCGCTGGATGGATATTTTGCGGCCAGGTTATGAGCGCCTTCCTGAGGGTGACGATGAGATGAGGCAAAGCACGTTGGAAAAAGAAGCTGTTCTTGTGTCCCTCGAAAACCTGATGACTTTTCCGTTTGTCAGAGAAGCCGTGGAAAACGAAATGATGAGCCTGCATGGGCTTTGGAATGATATCGGGGAAGGCACGGTGGAGTGCTATCAACCGGAGACTGGAAAGTTCGAACCGGTTCATTAATGCACAAGGCCGCGCATTTAGCGCGGCCTTGTTGCAATATATTTCTGGCTAATTTTATGCTTTGAGAAGGCGCAGGTTGCCGCGCCGCGCGACTGTTTTGAGAGGGCGCGCTGCCAAAGTCTTAAGTGCGTGAACGCGGCAGTTGCGCGCTTTTTGGGTCAAGGACATCGGATCATTCCATTTGTTGATCCCGGGCCACCACTCACCTGCAGGGAAAGTTTGGGGGGCAAGCAACAGGCCCGGGACTTCGACTTAAGCGTGATTTGATCTGGGTTGGGGGAAGATCATCTCACCCTTAGAACGTAACCGAGTTCGAGCGGCGCTGTCCTTTACTCAAAGGAATTTTTTTTCAAACATTCGTATCGCAAAAATAGCCTAAAGATGTATTTTGTAAGGTCTTTTGCAGATTCAGTGGGAACATTTTAGAGATTCCATCTTCGGTGGTCGCCGACTGATTATCGTAAAAAGTGTTTTTGGCGACTCGGCATCGAGGAATTAAAAACGCCCGCCATTTGGCGGGCGTTTCGTATTTCGTGGAAGGGTCGCTCAGCCCTTTTGCAGTACTTTCTGGCCAAGCACCTCAGCGATTTGGACGGCATTCAGCGCCGCGCCTTTGCGGAGGTTGTCGGAGACGCACCAGAGATTGATACCGTTTTCAATTGTGCTGTCCTGGCGAATCCGGCTGATGAAAGTTGCGAAATCGCCAACACATTCTACTGGCGTCGCGTAGCCGCCGTTTTCCCGCTTGTCGATCACCATGATACCCGGAGCTTCGCGCAGGATGTCACGGGCTTCTTCTTCATCGAGGACATCCTCGAACTCGATATTGATCGCTTCCGAGTGGCCGACGAACACCGGAACCCGCACACAGGTCGCTGTGACCTTGATCGACGGGTCGATGATCTTTTTGGTCTCGGCGACCATTTTCCACTCTTCCTTGGTGGAGCCATCGTCGAGAAAAACGTCGATGTGCGGAATGACGTTGAACGCAATCTGCTTAGGGTAAACGGAAGGTGCAACTTCCTGACCCGGGACATACATGCCTTTGGTCTGATCCCAAAGTTCGTCAATCGCCTCTTTTCCTGAGCCGGACACAGATTGATAGGTCGATACGACGACGCGCTTGATCTTGGCGCGGTCGTGCAACGGCTTGAGAGCCACTACCATTTGTGCGGTCGAACAGTTGGGGTTGGCGATGATGTTCTTCTTCGAATAGCCGTGAATCGCATCAGCGTTAACTTCGGGAACGATAAGAGGCACGTCGGGGTCATAGCGGTAGAGCGACGAGTTATCGATGACAACGCAACCTGACGCCGCTGCTTTCGGGGCATAGGTCTTGGTTGCATCGGAGCCGATGGCAAAAAGCGCGATATCCCAGCCTGTGAAATCAAATGCATCGAGATCAAGGGTTTTAAGGGTTTTGTCGCCAAAGCTGACTTCGGTGCCGAGAGATTTTCGGCTGGCCAGCGCAGCGATCTCATCCACAGGGAACTCGCGCTCGGCGAGGATATTCAGCATTTCGCGACCCACATTACCCGTGGCGCCGACGACGACGACTTTGTAGCCCATTGGCTTTGCTCCTTCATTGAGACGGGCGCGTCTTATAAGGAACAAAGGCCAAGTAAAAGGGGAAAGCCGAAATATGCCTCCAAAAGCCGCTACATTGCGCGGCTATGGCGGCCGTCGGGCATTTGGTAGGCATCAATCTCTTGCGCGGCGAGACGCGCGATGAGGCGCGCATCCTTGATCAAACGAATTTTTGATCCCGTGACCTCGATGTGATCGGCAAACCGCAACCTAAGTGATGTCGTCATATCGAAGATTGCGAGTTGGGTCGTGCCGAAGCGCTGGGCAAGCGGGGCGGCATCCAATTCGAAATTGCACATTAGCTCGTCAATCATCGTGCCACGCAGTTGATCGTCTGCGGTCATCGTGTGCCCGCGTGCGGTCGCAAGGTGCCCGTCTTCAATTGCCGCAGGACAAAGTTGAAGTGCTTGAAGCGCGCAAGGTAGCGGGCCAGCGGGTGCTTATGGTTGGGGATGGGTTGAACGATGCCGCGGCATTGGCAACTGCGCATGTGTCAGTTGCACCGGCGAGTGCGCTCGAAGCAACGCGCGTTGCTGCGGATGCTGTGCTGGTCGCAAAAGAGCTGGATCGAGTTTGGGGTATGTTTGTGACGGCGCGTTCGGCGCGACAGCGCATCCTTGAAAACTTTGGCGTTGCGGCTGTTTACAATGCGATTGCCATTCCCTTGGCGTTTAGCGGTATTGCGACACCTTTAATGGCTGCCATTGCGATGTCGACTTCATCTATTGTCGTTTCGGTAAATGCGCTGAGGACGAAATAGGCGATGGAAGTACTTGTTATCCTTATACCTGTCTCGATTGGCCTGGGCGCTGTTGGGTTGCTCGCGTTTTTCTGGACGATGCGGTCCCGCCAGTATGATGATCCTGATGGAGACGCGGCGCGAATATTGCGTACCGACTACGACGACGCACCGGCAGACGACTGACCAAATAGGCTTTTAAATTTCGGGAAACTGGTCGGAGCGAGAGGATTCGAACCTCCGACCCCCTGCTCCCGAAGCAGGTGCGCTACCAGGCTGCGCTACGCTCCGACCGTGCTGGCGAACTACCTTCTCCGAAAGTGTTTGACAAGACCTTCTAGCGCGATTCCTGGCGCCGTTCGCGCAATCTTATCAGGCTCGAAATGCGGAAGCTTGTGGGACTCTCCGTGCGTGAGCGGGTGCGCAGAACGGGCGTTGTGGAGGAGTTGCCGCCACGGCCCTCACGCAGAACGATATAGATGCCACTGCCGATAATGATTGCCGCACCGATTGCGGTTGCCGCGTCAATCGTCTCATCAAAAAAGAGGAAACCGTAGAAGGTCGCCCATAGGATTTGCGAATATTGCATCGGTGCGACGATAACGGCTTCGCCAGCACTATAAGCGGCAATCACGAAGCGGCCGGCAATTAGTCCGAAAATCGATATGATTGCCAAGAGTCCCAGATGCTCAACAGGCATTGGCTTGTAAACGAACCCAAGAGCCGCACCCATAACAAGGAAGTTCGCGGCCATCGGGTATAGCATCAGTACCACGGGCCTTTCATCGCGCCCGATCTTGCGGACGATCACGGAGGCCACCGCGCCACCGAGTGCCGCGACCAATGCCGCCAGATGGCCCGGTTCTAATGGCTGTTGACCGGGGCGTAAGACGACAAGGACGCCGATTAGACCAACGAGAACGGCAACCCAACGCCGAATGCGGACGGTTTCACCAAGGACCGGAATCGCCAGAATGGTGATCAGCAGAGGGGCGGCGAACAGGATTGCATAGACCTGAGCCATTGGGAGCACTGAAAAGGCATAGAATGCAGAAACGCCCGTGATCACTGCTGCGACGGTGCGAAGGGCTGTCCACCAAGGGTGCTTGGGGAGCAGTGTATCGGCGGTCGCGTCGCGCATGAGCATGATGGTTGCCCAAGGAAAGCTAAGCAAAACGCTGAAGAAAACGATCTGGATCGGGGAATAATTGCCGCCAAGAACCTTCACCACGACATCGTGCGTTGAGAAGATCGCAAATGCGAGGAGCGCGAAGAGGGCGCCTTTCGTATTCCCTGACATGGGGTTTCTTTCATTCAGTTTCACTTCGAATTTTGTCTCGAAGCGTCAAAATAGAAAAGCCCCCGCCGGAAGCAGGGGCTCATCTTGATGGTTCTGGACTTAGAGGCTGGCGTTGAGCGCCGCGATGATAGCGTCGCCCATTTCAGACGTGGAAACCGGCGTTACGCCTTCCTCACCCAAAAGATCAGCTGTGCGCAGGCCCTGTGCCAGCACTGTTTCGACAGCCTTTTCGAGGCGATCGGCCTCTGCTCCTTGATCGAAGCTGTAGCGTAGCGCCATAGCAAAGGAGAGGACGCAGGCGATCGGGTTTGCCTTGCCTTGGCCCGCGATGTCGGGTGCGGAACCGTGGACGGGCTCGTAAAGCGCTTTCGGGCGGCCGTTTTCCATTGGTGCGCCGAGCGATGCGGAAGGAAGCATGCCCAATGATCCGGTCAACATCGCGGCTGCATCGGAGAGCAGGTCGCCAAACAAGTTATCAGTAACGATAACGTCGAACTGCTTGGGCCAGCGGCAGAGCTGCATGGCGCCCGCATCAGCATACATGTGGCTGAGTTCTACATCGGGATACTCGGCCTGATGGATTTCGGTAACGACATCGCGCCAAAGAATGCCCGATTCCATGACGTTGGCTTTTTCCATCGAGCAGACTTTGTTGTTCCGTTTGCGAGCCATTTCGAATGCCGACCGTGCGACGCGGGCGATCTCGCTTTCAGTGTAGCGCTGGGTGTTGATGCCGATACGCTCGTTGCCTTCTTTGATGATGCCGCGCGGCTCACCAAAATAGATGCCGGAGGTCAGTTCGCGAACGATCATGATATCAAGACCGGCGACGACGTCTTTCTTGAGCGATGAGAAATCGGCCAGAGCGTCGAAGCACTGCGCGGGACGCAGGTTGGCGAACAGGTCCATCTCCTTACGAAGGCGCAGAAGGCCGCGCTCCGGTTTTACGCTGAAATCCAGATTGTCGTATTGCGGGCCACCAACGGCGCCGAGGAGCACGGCGTCGACTTCCTGCGCCTTGGCCATAGTGTCGTCATGCAGCGGCGTACCGTGTGCATCGTAGGCGCTGCCGCCGACCAGATCTTCGGATACATCAAACGGCAGGTCGCGCTTCTCGCCGTACCACGCGATGATCTTCTTGACCTCGGACATGACCTCGGGGCCGATACCGTCGCCGGCGAGGATGAGCAGGGAAGGATTGGACATTGGGATTTCCTCGTTTGAAAACGTTGGCACCGCGTAGCCCGTTGTGCGAGGAGCGTCAAGAAAGCCCTAGGGGATAACAATGTCAGCCCAGACAAGGCGGTGCGGACCTGCTTGATCGACCGCCGCACGGAGCGGGTGATCAGCGTCTGGCCAGACAACCCCCTTGGCCGCGACGCTTATGCTTCGCTCGGGCAGCAGATAGGTTGTGCGCATGTTTCCCGGCGAGGGTTCAGGCCAATCGACGGTATCGGTGGCGCCACCTTGCCTTGCGGCAGCGCCTCCGGACGAAACTGGCGCTGGATCTTGCAGCAGTGGATGGTCGAGCAACCTGCGGATGGCTTCGCGCCTGCCATCACCGCGATCGGGGGCAATGTTGGCATTTCCCAGAATGGCAAACGGCGGCTGAGGTTGGCCAAAAACGCCTCCAAGCCACTGTATCCAGAACGTGCTTTCGGACGCGTTTCGCAGGCCGTTCCTGTCATGCTCGTCGTCAAAGACGGGGGGCGTCGCAGATTAGGCGAGGAGTGTGAGCGTATTGCCGCGCGGCAATGAAACAGGGATTGCAAGATGCGCGGTTGAGGAGAAGCGCTGGGTGTCTCGCGCGTGATCGCTCATGTTGGAAGGGAGGGTTGCATCAGGCAGGTCGCGCCAGAGGAGATTGTTGAAAGAGACGATGTTTTCAACATCTATCGGGTAGCGGGAAAGGAGTGCGATGCCGCCGTCACCCGCGAAGCGGCCGTATCCTTGCCGGTCTTCGCGGCTGTGGTTTCGGCCGTCGGCGTTTAGGTCCAATTTTGTATGAAAAGCTGAATTGGGTGGTGATGCGGAGTGGTATAAGAATTCTAAGCCATCGTCAGCGAGCATTTTCTGGAATGCCAGCAATGCGCTGTTGTTGGCATCATAGTCGAAATTTGTGAGCAGCAAGATATCTGGCGCGGTATTGGTGATGACCTGCGCCGCTGCGACGACTTGAGGTTCGCCCGAGAGGATATCCCTTAATAGAGGAGCTGGGCCATCCCTGCTTAGTGGTGCGGCGTAGACCGCAAGGCGCAGCGTGACGGGATCATGTGCTGCGACGGGTGTTTGAATAAACCCGCAGAGAAAAAGAGCCGTGGCGTGGCCGACTAGACCGGCGCGCCAATGAATTCGCCATTTGCATCGTAGTTGGCGCGACGCTGCTCTTTGATCATGTCGGCGACTTTGCCCATCGCGATGCCGCGCATGATAAGAGATGCAGGAATGACGCCCCATGCAGAAACCGTCCAGATCAAGGTATGTGGATTCATCAAGCTGATCGGGTTGAAGAGGTCTGACGTTAGATTGATGACCGCAGGGACAATGAATGGCAGCAAAAAACCTAAGATAATGTTAAGCTGGCTGTCGCGGTTCAAACGGTGAACGACGTCACCGCCCGCTGTTGGGTCAAAATTCGGAAGGTTTGTCCAGACATTGAAGGTCGTGTCGGAGTTTGGCCAATCGCGCAGGCGGACCGACATGACGAAAACGGCAATCGCGATTACGGAAATTAGGTATGAAACGCCCGCTGCGGTGCGGACCGTTTCATAGAGGGCTGCGGGTGCGTGCTTGGGCAGCATAAGGACCATCAAGCGGACTGGCGAATAGGGGATATCAATCGCGCGGCCGATGGTGTCGCCAATGGCGGCGATCAAGGTCGAAAGTGTTGTCGGCGCGACTTTGCCACTCGTCGCAAGCGACAAGGCAAGGACACTGGCGAAAAGGGCGAAGAAGCGGATGCGGTTGAAGGGAGGCGCATCGCGGAACTCAAGCATGCTGGGCAGCTCGCTCTTGTACTCGAAGAACGTAAAAGCGGCGGCTACGAGGGCGACGAGCGTGATCAGGGTGCTTGTGTCGGAATGGGTCCACGGCAATAGGAGGCACGGCGTGATGATCAACAGAATCACGAAGATGGCACGCCCTACGGCACCGGTTACACGGTTCGTATTGTCAGTCCTGCTCTCGCCATGGTCCGGATCAGTACATTGCTGTTCCGTGTCCCAAATTCTTGTGCGAAGCGACAACTTGAAGTTTAGCGGCCGCCTCATTCTTGCCTCAATCCTGCCCAATTTGACCTCCCGATTCAACATCCCAAGTTGAAGTTGCAGGAAACTGAGGCGCAATTAGGACGAGAGTGGTGCGACATTGCCACCATTGGGTGTGCGCCTTGTGGCAGTCCCGACGCCATCCACAAGATATTGATTTTAAAGCGGTTCAATCGTTAAAAAAATGCGAACGCCGCTGCGCAGGGGTGACTTGATGCATATAAAACGGAGTGATTTCTGAAAAACGCAAAAAATACCGCCGACACTTATGGAGTATCGGCGGCAACGGTAAATGTGGCGTTAGGGCTTAGACCCAGGGGCGCGCTGCTTGGGCTTTTGCTTCGAATTCGTCGATTGAGGCGGCCTTTTCCATGGTCAGGCCGATGTCGTCGAGGCCGTTCAGCAGGCAGTGCTTTTTGAAGCTGTCAATCTCGAAAGTGAAGACATCGCCATCGGAGCCGGTGACTGTTTGGTTTTCCAGATCGACCTCCATACGGGCGTTGGCGCCCTTCTCAGCATCCTTCATCAGAACGTCCACGGCCTCTTGCGGGAGGACGATCGGCAGGATGCCGTTCTTGAAGCAGTTATTGTAGAAAATATCAGCAAAACTGGTGGAAATCACACAGCGGATGCCGAAGTCCAAGAGCGCCCAAGGCGCGTGTTCGCGCGACGAGCCACAGCCGAAGTTGTCACCTGCGACAAGGATTTGCGCATCGCGGTAAGCGGGCTTGTTGAGAACGAAACTCTCGATCTCCTTGCCATCATCGTCATAGCGCATTTCGTCAAAGAGGTTCACGCCCAAACCGGAGCGTTTGATCGTCTTCAGGAATTGCTTGGGGATGATCATATCGGTGTCGATATTGACCAGCGGCATGGGGGCCGCGATCCCTGAGAGTTTGTTGAATTTTTCCATCGTATCCTCATGGCCCGAGGGGGCAAAACGGGGAAATCGCGTGATGCACAATCCATACACATCCGATGCACAACCTATGCATATCGCAGGTGCAGAAACTTGCCAGATCGTTAACGCGGTCCCCTTTGGTTATCCGGTGTCGGAAAGAGCGGCCCGACGCGATTTGCGCATCGGGCCACTGGATTACATCAGTTCGCGAACGTCGGTCAGCTTGCCGGTGAGCGCGGCGGCGGCGGCCATCGCCGGAGACATCAGGTGGGTGCGGCCACCACGGCCCTGACGGCCTTCGAAGTTCCGGTTGGAGGTCGCGGCGCAGCGTTCGCCGGGGGCAAGCTGATCGGGGTTCATGGCGAGGCACATGGAGCAGCCTGCCATCCGCCATTCGAAGCCTGCTTCCTTGAAGATATCGGCAAGGCCTTCCTCTTCGGCTTGGGCGCGGACCAGACCGGAACCAGGCACTACCATGGCGCGGAGGCCGTCCTTGATCTTTTTGCCTTTGACCACGTCTGAGGCGGCGCGGAGATCTTCGATCCGGCCGTTGGTGCAGGAACCGATAAAGACGGTGTCGATCTCGATATCCTGAAGGCGCTGGCCAGCGGTCAGGCCCATGTATTCGAGCGCGCGCTGGGCGGCGCCGACTTTACCACCGGAGAAGCTCTCGGGTGCGGGGACGACATCGGTGATTGGCAGAACGTCCTCAGGCGAGGTACCCCAAGTGACGACCGGCGCGATATCTTCGCCCTTGATTGTGATGACTTTGTCCCAGTGGGCGTCGTCGTCGGAGTAGAGGGTTTTCCAGTAGGTCAGGGCGGCTTCCCAAGCGGCGCCCTTCGGGGCGTGCGGGCGGCCTTTGACATATTCGAAGGTTTTTTCGTCCGGCGCGATCAGGCCAGCGCGGGCGCCGCCTTCGATGGCCATGTTGCAAACCGTCATCCGGCCTTCCATCGACAGATCGCGGATCGCTTCGCCGCAATATTCAATGACGTAGCCGGTGCCGCCGGCGGTGCCGGTTTTGCCGATGACGGAAAGCGTGATGTCTTTCGCCGTGACACCGGGGCGCAGTTTGCCGGTGATCTCGACTTTCATGTTCTTCGACTTTTTCTGGATCAGCGTTTGCGTGGCGAGGACGTGCTCAACCTCGGACGTCCCGATGCCATGCGCGAGCGAGCCGAACGCGCCGTGGGTGGCGGTGTGGCTGTCGCCGCAGACGACGGTCATGCCGGGGAGGGTCCAGCCTTGCTCGGGGCCGACGATGTGCACGATGCCCTGACGCACGTCAGAAACGGGGTAGTAGTGAATGCCGAATTCCTTGGCGTTCTTGTCGAGCGCGGCGACCTGAATGCGGCTGTCTTCGGGCATCTGGTCGGGGTTTTCACGGCCGATGGTGGTGGGCACGTTGTGATCTGGCACCGCGATTGTCTTTTCCGGTGCGCGAACATTGCGGCCGGTCATGCGCAGACCTTCGAACGCCTGCGGCGAGGTTACTTCGTGAACCAAGTGGCGGTCGATGTAGAGCAGGCAGGTGCCGTCTGTATCTTCGTGGGCGACGTGTGCGTCCCAGATCTTATCATAGAGCGTTTTGGGGGACATTGGTCCTCTCCCGTTATGTGTGTGAATGTTGAAACGTCATTGGGCGGCTCAAGAGCCGTTAGCGGGGTGGTGCGATCAAAGTCGGGCCAGAATGGTACGGGTCGCGCCAAAGAAGCGCCAAGGCAGACGGGCCCGATCATCCATATCAAATATGCGTTTCATGCAAGGGCAGATATACCCAAGTGCTGAGTCTCGCAAGGGTGTGCTGTTTGGGCTTGCTGCATGTCGCCAGAGGCTTCAGGATGGAAGGACGGAACGGAGGCCGATGGAAGAAGAAACACCACAGTCAGACGTTATCGAGATCGGGCAGGGTATCTGGGCCGATACTGAGAACTTCCTAGCCTCGCTCTTGCGCCCTTGGAACGCCTATCAAGTGCTCATCATGCTGGGGCTGCTGTTGGTAGCCCTGCTTTTGCGCCGGTGGCTCGCGCCGATCTTGCATGAATGGTTACGGACCCGAGAGGGCTGGCCGAAATGGCGGCTGCGCTACCTGCTCGTCGTGCACAAACGGATGGGGCTGATCCTGTTCGTGGTGGGCATCTGGGCGGTTGTTCTGGTGATGCGGGAGGTAACGTGGCCTTCGCGCTCGTACCTCCTTGGGATCGTTGCTGAACTCTCGCTGGCGTGGCTGATCGTGGCATTGGCGACGCGGTTGATTGCCAACAACCTGCTGCGGATGGTGATCCGCTATGGTGCGTGGGTTTGGGTGACGTTGAGTGTTCTGAATGTGACCGACGAGGCGGAGGCGATTCTGGACGGGATCGCGATTACGGCGGGTGAGATGCGGCGGTCGCTGCTCGTTGTGTTTCAGGCTGTGTTGATCGTCGGTGTTTTGTTTGCGGGAGCGCGGGTCGTTTCGCGGGTGACGGTGGTACGCATTCAGGAGACGACAGACCTCAGCCCGTCGATGCGGGTGCTGACGGTAAAGTTCCTGCAACTGGTGCTGTATGGCGCGGCGTTCTTTATAGGCTTGCGGGCGGTCGGGGTGGATTTGACGGGCCTTGCCGTGCTTTCGGGCGCCATCGGTGTGGGCCTTGGTTTTGGTTTGCAGAAGGTTGTCTCGAACCTTGTATCGGGGGTGATCCTGCTCCTCGATAAGTCGATCAAACCGGGGGATGTGATCAGCCTTGGGCAGACCTTCGGATGGATCAATACGCTAGGTGCGCGGTATGTTTCGATCACCACGCGCGACGGGCGGGAATATCTGATCCCCAACGAAGACCTGATCACTGGTCAAGTGGTGAACTGGTCGCATTCCAATGATTTTGTGCGGCTCGATATCCATTTCGGCACGTCATATGACGACGACCCGCATCTGGTGCGGAAGATCGCGATTGAAGCGGCGCAGAGTGTGGAGCGGGTTTTGAGCCACCAGAAAACCGTGTGCCACATCACGGGGTTCGGGGATTCGAGCGTTGATTATGTGCTGCGTTTCTGGATTTCGGATCCGACGCAGGGGCTGACCAACATTCGCGGTAACGTCTATCTGGCGCTTTGGGATGCGTTCAAGGCCAACAACATCTCTATCCCGTTCCCGCAGCGGGAGGTGCGCATGCTTGACGGAAACGGGAAACAGGAAGGCGCGGAATAAATGCAGGAGGGCTTGCATCGGTTGCAGAATTGCGTCAGGTGCCGCAATCCGTTGACCGGCACGATGCGGATTCGTTGAATTGCGCCGGTTGCGTTGTTATCTTGAAACCATCCTGGCGCCAGGGATCTGGTGGCGCGTAACAAGGGGGACAATGACCTGTCTTTCAACATCACGACGGAACAAGCCGTCAAACAAGGTGGACCGGCCATGACCGCACCTGATGAAGCGACGAGCCAGCAAATCCTCGCCGCGATCCTTAAATCTCTTGACGATGACAAAGCCGAAGACATCGTGCAGATCCCGCTGCGCGGCAAATCCGAAATGGCTGATCATATGGTGATCGCCTCGGGCCGTTCGTCACGGCAGGTGGCCGCGATTGCCGAAAAGCTTACAGAGCGGCTGAAAGCTGATCTGGGCGTTTTGTGCAAGGTCGAGGGTGCAGAGATCGGCGATTGGGTGCTGATCGACTCAGGCGATGTGATCGTGCATGTTTTCCGGCCAGAAGTGCGCGAGTTCTACCAGCTTGAAAAGATGTGGCAGACGCCAATGAACTCGGCCACCGCCGGCTAGCCTGACGGCGGCGCGGGATGCGGGTTCATATAGTTGCTGTCGGCCGCCTGCGGGCCGGCCCCGAGCGCGACCTTATCGACGATTACCTGACAAGATTTGACCGTACCGGCCGCGCTTTGGCGTTGGGGCCGGCGCAGGTCATTGAGGTTGAGGATAAGAAGGGAGGCGGCATGGCGGCGGAGGCTGCTTTGCTGTCGAAGGCTATCCCCAGTGGCGCGTTGATCTGCGTGATGGATGAGCGGGGCAAGGTGATGACCTCGCCCGCCTTCGCCGATCAGCTGGGCGGTTGGCGGGATCAGGGGCGGCAAGATGTGGCCTTTGTGATCGGCGGCGCGGATGGGCTGGACCCCAGTTTGCGCGGGCAGGCGGATGCGGCGCTTTCATTTGGCAAGATGGTGTGGCCGCATATGCTGGTGCGGGTAATGCTTTCGGAGCAGCTTTATCGCGCGGCTTCCATCCTCGCGGGAAGCCCGTATCATCGGGTGTGACAAGCGCCCGCCGGTCCGGTAGCGCTGGCGGAAACCAGAGGGGGCAATGACCATGCAGATCGTTTCGGAAAACCGGTGTTTTGGCGGCATTCAGGGTGTTTACAAGCATAACTCGAAGAGTTGCGGCGGAGAGATGACCTTTGGTCTTTTCCTGCCGGAAGAAGCCAAGGAAGGGCCGGTGCCGGTGCTGTGGTACCTTTCGGGCCTGACCTGCACCCACGAGAATGCGATGGTTAAGGCTGGTGCGCAGCAATGGGCCGCAGAGCAAGGCATTGCATTGTGCTTTCCCGATACCAGCCCGCGTGGTGAAGGCGTTGCAGATGATGAGGCCTATGACCTTGGCAAAGGGGCAGGCTTTTATGTGAATGCGACGCAAGACCCTTGGGCGCCGCATTTCCAGATGTGGGACTATGTTGCGCAGGAATTGCCGGACGTGATCACTGACCAATTTGCGATTGACCCCGACCGGCAGGCAATCACTGGCCATTCGATGGGCGGGCATGGCGCGTTGACGCTGGCGATGGGGTTGAAGGGGCGGTTCCGGTCGGTTTCGGCCTTTTCGCCGATTTGCCACCCGACGCAGAGCGATTGGGGCCGCAAGCAGTTGTCGGCCTATCTCGGGACCGACGAAAGTGCATGGGCGCCGCATGATGCGTCTCTCTTGATGAGGGAAGTCGGTTTTGATGGGGAGATTTTGATCGATGTCGGCACCGACGACCAGTTCTGGGATCTGCTGAAGATTGGCGCGATGGCGGATGCGATGAGCGAACGCCGGCAGGCGGGGCAGTTGCGGCTGCACAGCGGCTATGACCATTCCTATTTCTTTGTCTCGAGCTTCATCGAAGAGCATGTCGCTTTCCATGCCGAGGCGCTTTGGCGGTGATTTATGTGGACGCCGACGCTTGCCCTGTAAAGGCAGAGGCTGAACGGGTCGCGACGCGGCACAAATTGGCGATGGTCTTGGTGTGCAATGGTGGCATCAGGCCCTCGCCCAATCCGCTTGTTGAAACGGTGATCGTGCCAGAGGGGCCGGATGTAGCCGATAAATGGATCGCCGAACGCGCCACGGTGGGGGATGTCGTGGTGACTAATGATATCCCGCTCGCGGCGCGCTGCGTTGAGGGCGGCGCTTTGGTCATCAAGCCGGACGGCGAAATGCTCACCGACAAGAATGTGGGCCAAGCCTTGGCCACCCGTGATTTGATGACGGATCTGCGCGCGGCGGACCCGTTCCGGCAGGGCGGCGGCAGGGCGTTTTCCAAAGCGGATCGTGCGCGGTTTCTGGATGGGTTGGAGCGAGCCGTTCGCAAGGCAATGTCGCTCAAGGGGTAGACTTGGCGCTTTTGAACCTGTTGGTTCAGTTTATGTTTTCATTTGCAAAAGATAATTCGGCCCTGCTCGGGTCGGTGAGTGCCATTGTCGCGGTGATCTGTTTTTCGATCAATGACGTGGCGATTAAGTTCCTAAGCGGGGGCTATGCGCTTCATCAGGTGGTACTTATCCGCTCGTTCATCGGGGTGATCTTCCTCATGGCAGTTATTGTGCCAATGTCGGGCGGCCTGCCGGCACTCAAGACGAAGCGGCTTGGCATTCACTTCCTGCGGGGAAGCTGCGTTGTTTTTGCGAATATGGCTTTTTTCCTTGGGATTGCTGCGCTGCCATTGGCGGAAGGTGTGGCGATCTTTTTCATCAGTCCGCTGGTGATCACCGTGTTCTCAGTGGTGTTTCTCAAAGAGCATGTCGGGCCACGGCGCTGGGTGGCGATTGCGCTTGGCTTGGTAGGTGTGGTGATCGTGCTGCGCCCCGGAACGGAGGCCTTCCAGTTTGCGGCGCTGCTGCCGTTGATGGCGGCGTTTGGATACGCGGGGCTGCATATGCTGACGCGCTATATCGGGCGGACCGAGTCTGCGGCGGCGATGTCTTTTTACATACAGATGACGTTTATCCTTGTGTCGAGCTCTCTCGGTTTGATCATGGGCGACGGAAAATTCGCAGGCGGCACGGACCCGTCGCTGGAGTTTTTGTTCCGTGCTTGGGTGTGGCCGCCGTTGGCCGATGTCAGCATCCTCATCCTGCTGGGCGTGGTGAGCGCCCTTGGCGGGTTCTTTATTTCGCAAGCCTACCGTGTGAGCGAGGCGGCGCTGGTGGCACCGTTCGAGTATATCGCGATGCCGATGGCGATTGTGTGGGGTATTCTCGTATTTGATGAGTGGCCCGATGGTGTGGCGCTTGCCGGTATCGCGCTGATCCTTGGCTCGGGGCTATACATGATTTGGCGTGAGGCGCGGGTGTCTGACGCCGAAGTGCCTGACACGCCGCGCTATCGTCGTTAAGGCTCTTCCCCCCTGTCCGCGCTCGTGGTTAGCTGAGGAGCGGGCAGGGAGGTGCGAATGGGGATTGAGGCGGTCGTTTTCGATATCGGGAACGTGTTGATCGCATGGCAGCCGGAGCGGTTTTACGACCGTGTGATTGGTGCCAAACGGCGCAAGGAAATGTTTGCCGAGATTGATCTGCACGCGATGAATGACGAGATTGATCGGGGCGGCGATTTCTATGCGGTCATTGCGGAAACGGCTGCGGCGCATCCGCGTTGGCGCGACGAGGTGATGATGTGGCATGATCGCTGGATCGACCTTGCCTCCCCCAAGATCGACAGATCGGTGCTGTTGTTGCGGGCGTTGCGGCGCAAGGGCGTGCCGGTATTTTCGCTGACGAATTTTGGTATTGGAACGTTCGAGATCGCGCGGCGGGAGTACCCGTTTCTGGAAGAGTTTGACGAAAGCTTCTTTTCGGCGCGGCTTGGGGTGATCAAGCCTGATCCGGTGATCTATCAGATCGTGGAGGAACGATCTGGGCTTTCGGGGGCGCAGCTTTTGTTCACCGACGACCGGCCCGACAACATTGCCGCAGCGGCAGCGCGGGGGTGGCAGGTACACCGTTTTGAACGGCCAAGCGGCTGGGCGGCGGCGCTGGTGACGGCAGGATTATTGACGGAAGAGGAAGCAGAATGACGCCGGAATTTATTCCTTTCGATGAGGGGGAAGCGTGTCTGGACTGGATCGGGCTGACCGATGCGATAGCGCACGGGCATGAGATGGCGCGGGCGCAAGTGAAGGATGTGTTCCTCTATGAAGCAGAAAACACGCTTTTGAACCGCTCCGCGTGGAGCGCTGAGATGGGGCTTGCGGTCAAATGCGCGACGGTCTTTCCCGGCAATCTGGCGAAGGGCAAGCCGATGATCGGTGGCGCGGTGAACCTCTTTTCGGCCGAGGATGGCGGTTTGGAGGCGATCCTTGATTTCCATCTGGTGACGAAATGGAAAACGGCGGGCGACAGCCTACTTGCGGCGCGGCGCTTGGCACGGCCGGATAGCAAGCGCATCATGATCGTGGGCGCGGGGACGGTGGGCCACAGCCTGCGGCAGGCCTATGGCGCGGCCTTCCCGATGGCGGAGTTCACGGTGTGGAATCGGTCGCGAGCGGGGGCCGAACGGTTTGTTGAGACGTTCCCTGATGTTGCCATCGCGGATGACTTGGAAGAGGCAGTGGCACAGGCGGACATCGTCACCTCGGCGACCATGTCCACCGAGCCGTTGATAAAGGGCGAGTGGTTTCGGCCGGGCCAGCACATCGACCTGATTGGCGCATACCGGCCTGATATGCGCGAGGTCGATGATGGCGCGATGCGGCGTGCGCGGATCTTTGTGGATAGTCGCGACACAACGGTTGAGCACATCGGAGAGCTGAAAATACCGATCGCGGAGGGGGTGATCAGCGCGCAGGATGTGGTGGCGGATTTCTATGATCCTGCACATTTCCGGCGGCAATCGGAGACGGAGATCACCCTTTTCAAGAATGGCGGTGGCGCGCATCTCGATCTGATGGTTTGTCGCTACATTCTGGACGCTTGGAAGCGCGGATAGGGGCGGAAGATGCTATTGTGGGTGGGTCTTTTAGGGGTGGTTTTGCTGGTGGCGGCGCCGTTCCTGTGGGATTGGACCCGCCCGACGCCGGACATCAGAGACGCACCGGGGGAGCTGGTTGCGCTAGGTCATGGTGCAACGCATTACCGCTGGTTCGGGCCTGAAAAGGGGCCTGTCGTGGTGGCTGTGCATGGGCTGACCACACCGATGCAGGCATGGCAGGCGGTGGCGGAGCAACTCGGGCAGGATGGCTGCCGCGTGCTGTGCTACGACCTATACGGGCGCGGCTATTCGGACCCGCCTGTTGAGAAGCAGGACAAGGCGCATTTCCTTGGGCAATTGACGGATCTCCTCAGCGATCAGGGGATTGATGAGCCTTTCGTGCTGATGGGGTTCTCGATGGGCGGCGCGATTGTGACGGATTTTGCCGCCGCGCAGCCGGAGCGGGTGGCGCAGTTGGTACTGGTGGCGCCGGCGGGTATCGCGCAGACGTCATGGGACGTCGCCGCGCAGAAAGGCGCAAGAGCGCTGTGGAATGCTTGGGTGTTCTTTGGCGTGAAACGGTTCGCTTTCTTGCGGGATCTCAAGAAGGCGGCGGGCCAGCCGAGCGAGGTTGCGAATATTGTACCGACGCAGATTTGGCAGCTTAATCAAGCGGGCTTTTGGCCTGCGGTGCGGTCAAGCGGGCGGGATTTTTTGGGAGCTGAGCGCGCGGCAGCGCATCGGGTGATCCGCGACCGCGACATCCCTGTTCTGGCGATATGGGCGGAAGAGGATGATGTGATCCCTCTTGCAAATATGGGCAAATTTGCGCGGTGGAACCCGAAAGCCCAACATGAAGTGATCAAGGGCGCGGATCATGCGGTGGCATATTCGCACGGGCGCGAGATCGCGGCCCTTGTGAAGGCGCGGATCGAGGCGCTTTAGGCTGCTAATGGCCGCGGGGTGCTTTTCTCGCGGATGGGCAGGTGAATAAGCGTTGAGAAAGCCCCGACCCCGATACCGACCCACCAGACATGCGTATAGGTGCCGTAGATATCGTAGAGCCGTCCGCCGAGCCAGACGCCAAGGAAGCTGCCCAACTGGTGGCTGAAGAAAACGATGCCGTAGAGCGTCCCCATATAGCGCAGCCCGTAGATATGGGCGATGAGGCCGGAAGTGAGCGGGACGGTTGCCAGCCAGAGGCTCCCCATCAGCAGGGAAAAGACGATGACCGTGGTCGGGGTCATTGGGGTCATGATGAACCATGCCGCCACGATGGTACGGCCCAGATAGATACTGGCGAGCAGGTACTTTTTCGAGAAGCGCTTGCCCGCCCAGCCAGCGGCTATGGTGCCAGCGATATTGGCGACACCGATCAGCGAGATGGCAATCGCGCCGAGCGCTGACGTGGTGGAGATGCCCATGCTCGTGAGAATGCCGCCCGTTGCGATGGGGCCGCACATTTCGGTGACGAAAGCGGGGAAATGGGCGGTGATGAAAGCGAGCTGATAGCCGCAGGAAAAGAACCCGAGGAAGATCATTGTATAAGAAGGGTCGCGGAAGGCGCGGGTGAGCAGGGCGCCTATGCTTTCCTCCAATTCTGCGCGGGAGGCTTGTGCTGGTGCTCGCATGAACGGGAGCATCAGGAGCGAGGCGAGGATTGCGATGGCAAAGACGATGAATACCATTTGCCATGACATGAACCCGAGAAGGTATTCGGCCAGCGGCGCGCCAAAGACCTGACCCGCGGACCCTGCGGCGGTGGCGATGGCCATCGACATGGAGCGGTTCTCGTCCGAGCTGGCGCGCCCGACAACGGCGAGGATCACCCCGAAGCCGGTGCCAGCGATGCCGAAACCGACCAAAATCTCGTACATCTGGTGCGCAATGGGGGTGGTGGCCCCTGCTGAAAGCAGGAGGCCAAGCGCATAGGCTACGGCGCCCATGATGATGGCTTTTCGATCCCCAATCCGCTCGGCAATCGCGCCAAAGATCGGCTGGCCGATCCCCCAAGCGAGGTTTTGAATGGCGATGGCGAGGCTGAAATCTGCGCGCATCCAGCCGAAATCCTCAGCAATGGGGATTTGAAACACCCCGAATGAGGCGCGGACGGCAAAGCCGATCAGGACGATCAGGCTGCCGACGATCAAAACGGGGGTGAAAAGAGGCGCGGATTTTTGCATGGCAAGACATGACGCCGGAATTGCAGCAGCGTCAATATATTTGACGGCCTAGCGGGGCGAAGACCGCCAGCCGATCAGAATATCAGTGACATCGTCTGGCCCGTTGGGGCCTTCGACCTCCGCCAGCTCTATTCCACCGAGATGGCGATAGAAGGCGCGGGCCTGCACATTGGTGGACAGGCAGAGCGCGGTGAAAGGGTGGCGGCAGGCGGTCGCCATCAATCGGCGCCCGAGGCCGCGGCCTTGCGCGGCGCGAACGAGATAGAGCGCGAAGAGGAATTCAGGATACTGTGCTGCATGGGCGGGGTCAGGCTGGGGGCCGACCTGCACGAAGCCCATGTGGGGGATCAGGTAGGTGCGTTTGGTCGTATCGGCGAGCTGGTTGCGCCACTGCTGCTGGCGAACGTCGAAGGAGCGGGCGTCGATTTCCGGATCGGGGAGGAGGCCGCGATAGGTATCATCCCAAGCCTGCACATGCAACGCGGCGATGGCGTCCGCGTCGGCGGGTGTGGCCAAACGCGGCGCGGTGGCCTCAGCCATAGGTCGGGTGGAAGCGGCCCGATGGCGAGAGGGTGAAGATATCGCAGCCGTCGGCGGTGATCCCGATGGAATGTTCGAACTGGGCCGAGAGGGATTTGTCGCGTGTCACGGCTGTCCAGTCATCGGCAAGAACCTTGGTTTCGGGGCGACCGAGATTAACCATCGGCTCGATGGTGAAGAACATGCCTTCTTCAAGGGTCGGGCCGGTGCCGGGACGCCCGTAGTGCAGGACGTTCGGGGGGGCGTGGAATACGAGGCCAAGCCCGTGGCCGCAGAAATCGCGGACGACCGACATGCGGTGCTTTTCGACATAGGATTGGATCGCGTGGCCGATATCGCCGAAAGTGTTGCCGGGGCGGGCGGCTTCGATCCCTTTCATCAGCGAGTCATGGGTGACATGAATCAGGCGCTCGGCTTTGCGGCTCAGGGAGCCTGCGACATACATGCGGCTGGTATCGCCGAACCAGCCATCGACGATCACTGTCACGTCGATATTCAGGATGTCGCCGTTCTTCAGCACTTTGTCCCCTGGAATGCCGTGACAGACGACGTGATTGACGCTGATGCAGGAGGCGTGCTGGTAGCCTTTGTAGCCGATGGTGGCGGAGGTCGAGCCGGAGGCTTCGACCATTTCGGTGATCAGTTTGTCGATCTGGCCTGTTGTTTGACCGGGAAAGACCTGCGGGGCGATATCATCAAGGATTTGCGCGGCGACTTTACCTGCCGCGTGCATGCCGGCGAAATCGGCCTCTTGATAGATGCGGATGCCATCTTTGGTCACTGTTGCCTTGCCGTCGCTCACTTGAGAACCTCATGCTTCGTTCCAAGGGGCACATAAGCGAAAGTGGCGGGATGTTCTAGACCCGCAGCGGGATGGGTTTGCCGATGGTGATACCTTCGGGAGAAATCTGCGTGTCGTAACACATTGCCTCGACCCCTGTGGCGCGGGCGGCGGCGAAGGTAGCGGCGTAGGCCGGATCGAGATCGGCGGCGAGGGTCATCGCCGTGCAATCGGTGCGCTGAACGAGGTAGAACATCACCGCACGGTGGCCTTGGGCGACCATTTCCGCGAGTTCACCCAGATGCTTTGCGCCGCGTGTGGTTACGCTGTCAGGGAATTCGGCCAGCCCTGTGTGCCTGCTGAGGGTGACACTTTTTACCTCGACATAGGCATCGGGCAGCCCCTCTGCCTGTAAGAGAAAGTCGATCCGGCTGGACTGACCGTAGCGCACCTCGTGCCGCACTGACGTGTAGGCTGCGAGTTCAGGGATGCTGCCCGATTCCAGCGCCAGTTTTAGCGCTCGGTTCGGCACGGAAGTATCGACGCCGGTGAAATGGCCATTCTCATGGTCGACCAGCCGCCAGCCGAATTTGAGCTTTTTCTTCGGATCGTCGTTCGGCTCCAGCCAGATGCAGGTATCGGGTGCGGCGAGCCCCAGCATCGAGCCGGGATTGGCGCAATGGGCGGTGATTTCGCGCCCATCGTCAAGGCGGCAATCGGCGAGGAACCGTTTGTAACGGCGGATCAGGCGAGCGGGCACGAGAGGAGTGGAAAAGCGCATGGGGCAGGCCTATACCCAATGCTGAGACAGAGGAGAAGTATGATGCCAAATCCCACCGCCGCGATGCTTGTGATCGGGGACGAAATACTTTCAGGCCGCACCCGTGACGCCAACATGCATTTCCTCGCGGGGGAGCTGACCAAGCGCGGCATTGACCTGAAGGAAGTGCGCGTCGTCAGCGATGATCAAGCGGCCATCGTGGCGACGGTGCGGGCGCTGAGCGATGCCTATGAGCATGTGTTCACCAGCGGTGGAATAGGGCCGACGCATGATGACATCACCGCCGATTGCGTGGCGGAAGCCTTTGGCGATCATATCGACGTGCGCGAAGATGCGCGGGCAATCTTGCAGGCGCGTTATGATGCGAGTGGACAAGAGCTGAATGCGGCGCGGCTGCGGATGGCGCGCATCCCCGATAGCGCGACGTTGATCGAAAATCCTGTCAGCGGTGCGCCGGGGTTCACGATCCGTAATGTGCATGTGATGGCAGGCGTGCCGAGTGTCTTTCAGGCGATGGTGGCCTCGGTCCTGCCGGGGCTGACCGGCGGCGCACCGCTGTTGAGCCAATCGCTGCGCATTGAGCGCGGGGAGGGAGATATTGCTGGCCCGCTCGCAGCGTTGGCCGCCGAATTTGCGGACCTGTCGATCGGGTCTTATCCGTTCCAACAGAATGGAATGTACGGCGCGAATATCGTGATCCGTGGCAGTGACGGCGCGCGGGTTGATGCCGCGATGATCCGTCTGCGGGATACATTTCCGGAATGACGCAGCCGACAATCCAGCGGCTTTATGCTGTTACCGAAGCGACGTGGCCTGCGAAAGATCGGCGGCGCGTGGAGCGCTGGATCATCCGTGAAGGCGGCGGTGGCGGGAGCCGTGTTTCCTCCGCGACACTAGCTGCGGGGGTGGCTGACGCTTCAGAATTGCCGGAAGCCGAGGCTGCGATGCGCGCACTGGGCCAGGTGCCATTGTTCATGGTGCGGCAGGGTGAGGATACGCTGGACAAGCTGCTGCATGCAGCGGGCTATGCGGTCAAAGACCCTGTGCGCTTTTACATTGCGCCGCTCACATGCGACGGCGGACCGGCACGCGAATATGCGTGTTGGCCACCGCTGGAGATCCAAAAGGAGATTTGGCAGGCAGGCGGTATCGGCGCGGCGCGGCTGGACGTGATGCAGCGTGGCTGTGATCCAAAGACCAGTATTCTTGCACGCAATAAGGACCGGCCTGCGGGCACCTGCTACGTCGGGATCGACGGGGATATCGCGATGGTGCATGCCATAGAGGTGCTGGAAAGCGAGCGGCGACAGGGAGTGGGCGCGGCGCTGCTGAAGGCTGCGGGAGCGTGGGCCGCGCGGAACGGTGCCAAGTGGCTGAGTTTGATCGTCACCGAGGCCAATGAACGGGCGCATTGTCTCTATGCTTCCAACGGGATGACGGTTGTGGGACAGTACCATTATCGGATCAAGCCGGAGTGACGGGACGCTCGTGAACCAGTTGCAAAAAATCATTGCGGCCTTTGCGGCGGCCTTGGTGCTGGTGCCTGCGGTGGCCGGTGCGGTATCGCTTGAGTTGCCGAACAACGCGGCGCTTCAGGTGGAACGGTCCGTTCCGCTGGGATCGCTGCGTTTACCGATGGCGCCATGGCAAGCCGAGGGGCTTGCGGTGGATCGCAAGGAAGGAGCGGTGCGCCACGAGGCGTGGCGGCTTGGCGGCGGCGGGATCACAACGCTGCAAATCATGCGCCCGATCAGAGAGCAGCTGTTGGAGAGCGGCTTCGAGGTATTACTGGAATGTCGTGCCGCGAATTGTGGCGGGTTTGATTTCCTGCGGGCGATTGATGTGCTGCCACCGCCGAAGATGTATGTGGACCTGACTGGTTTCCGGTATCTTTCGGCGCGGAGTGCAGATGGGAATACGGGCGTCACGATCCTTGTAAGCCGCTCAGAGGCGGCGGCTTTTGTGCAAGTGTCGAGCGTGGTGCCAGAAGATAGCGTGACGCAGGTGCTTGCGACGGCGGGCGGCGCGGCGCTGGGCGGAACGCAGCGGATGGACGTGGCGGATCAGGCTGACGCGGCGCAGCGGGGCTTTGCGGGGGATCCGCGGTCATCCTTAGCCGAAGTGGGGCGGCTGGTGCTGGATGATTTGCGGTTCGATAGTGGTGCCGCGACATTGGCTGCTGGGCCGTTCGCCACGCTGGAGGCTGTGGCTGAATACCTCAAAGCCGATCCGAACCACCGCTTGGCGCTGGTCGGGCATACGGATGCTGTCGGGGCGCTTGAGAATAATGTCGCGCTGTCGCGGCGGCGCGCCGAGGCGGTCAAGGAGCGCTTGGTGGCGCGTTACGGGGTCGATGAGGCGCAGCTGACGGCGGAGGGCGTGGGGTATCTTGCGCCGATTGCCAGCAATGCCACGGAGGCGGGGCGCGAGGCGAACCGGCGGGTTGAGGCAGTTGTCCTGACGGTGCGTTAGAAAGCGTTGCACCGGCGGCGCCGGAGGAGCGCGACCGGTGAACGATGCGTTTTCGTCAAACGGTGGAAGTCTCGGTTTCTACCAAGTTTCCGGACCTTTATCCGAGAAAGAATGCGCAAGAAAATCAATGAAAGCGCGGACTTTCGGCTGGGTAAAGCGGCCCGGGGGATAGACGGCGTAGATACCTTGACGCTCTTCCGGCAGATCGGGGATGGCCTCTTCCAGCAGCCCTGATTTCATCGCGTCGGCGTAGAGGAAAGACGGCAGATAGGCGATGCCGAGGCCCGCGATGCAGGCGTTCAGGAGGGGCTGGCCGTCATTCACCGTCAGCGAGCCGGAGGTGCGGACCTGACGTTTTTCGCCGGAGGGGGCGGTGAGTTTCCAGACGGCGGCATTGGCCTGATTGGAATAGTGCAGCAGCTTGTGATCGTTGAGGTCGTCGATCTTCATTGGGCGGCCATTGCGCTGGAAATAGGCGGGAGAGCCGATCATCCGCAGATTGGTTTCGGTCAGCTTGCGGGCGCGGAGTGTACTGTCCTCCGGCTCGCCGATCCGGACGGCCATATCGAAACCTTCGGAGATCAGTTCGACGTAGCGATTGTTGAGGACCATGTTGACCGTGATGTCTGGAAATTCCTTCAGGAACTCGCCCAGCACCGGGCTGAGGTGATTGACGCCAAAATCGGTGGCGACAGAAATCCGCAGAAGGCCGGAGGGTGCTGATTGCATCGAGGTGACGAGGGCATCCGCTTCGCCAGAATCGTTGAGGACGCGCCTTGCGCGGTCGTAACAGGCAAGGCCGATTTCCGTCGGGCTGACGCGGCGGGTCGTGCGATTAAGGAGCCGTGCGCCGAGACGGGCTTCGAGTGCGGAGACGTGTTTGGACACGGCCGATTTCGAGATGCCCATTTTCTTTGCGGCGTCGGTAAAACCGCCTTGATCTACGACGGTAGCGAAGGCTTCCATTTCGGTGAGACGATCCATACTCGATCCTTGCAATTCCACTCGTTGTTCAGACTTTTGTGACGGCCAAATCGGGCAGGAAAGCGGCCTATGCCTGACA
>Ga0181566_10000834_pt1 | contig 25032 bp, 31 predicted proteins | sample 101ome_15_FD_133762 | JGI IMG/M metagenome (GOLD analysis project Ga0181566, IMG submission 133762) | Coastal salt marsh microbial communities from the Groves Creek Marsh, Skidaway Island, Georgia - 101402AT metaG (megahit assembly) | ecosystem: Environmental > Aquatic > Marine > Intertidal...
ATGTTTGCAGGGTTAGCGCAGTTTACGACCACGACAGACCAAAACTTCGTGATATAAACGCAGACCTGAAGCCAGATTACCCAAACATTAGTCATCGTTAATCACAATCATCCAGCCGCTTTTGGGGCCATCAATCATCCACCTGCGCTCGAAGTCGCTGCGATCAACCCTTACATAGGCACCGCTCAACTTCTTCTCATGCGTGCCCTTGTGCATATCAGGCATGCCGGCAGGGTCATGAATTGTTAGGCCGTACATGTCGTAGCCCGTCACTACAACCCAGTGCCCTGGCCCATACGGGCGCTCACCTTTTGACAAGTCTCCTTTGGCGAGAATCCCAACAGCTACAGGCCGCCCCTGATCAATTAAATCGAACAGCAGCGACATGCTGCCATATTGCATAAACACGGCCCGCAAGCCCAAGCTGCGCAGCGCCAGTATCTGAGCATTAACTGAGGTTGTATCGCCAAAGCGCTCACGAGTCAGGTTGTACTCGTCGTCAGAATGCACAACGTCTTTCTCAGCCGCGAGCATTGCTGCTGCACTTGAGAAGCATTCGCGATAACCCTGCCCTGACTCGTTGTCGTGCTGCTTGAAATACGGCACAAGCAACCACTGCGACTTGCCGCTGGTTTTCCAAGTTTCAAACCAGTCAGAGTCACGGGCTAGCAACTCAGCCGGCATAGCCTCCTCAAGCTGCTGGATTGCAGCAATTTGATGCGGGGTGCCCCTGTAGAACTGAAAGAAAGGGAGCAGCGCTAACGGTGCCATAACAAACAACGCAGCGCGTTTCACTCTTCCTTTTTGCGTGGAAACATTGCAATTTCTAAAAGGTTGACCAACTTGTCATCGATCTCGTTATCGGTGGACTCAACCAGCTTCTTGACGCAATCAATGATCAGCTTTTTTACAGCGTCAGACTTGACAAATGCCAGCATCACTGGCTTGAGCAGCAAGATCATGAGCTTTCTGTATTTGCTCGCATGTTAGGTCTGCTTGCTAGGCCCTTCCAACCGTGCGACCGATGACTCAAGCGTCCTAAGACGTTCAAACACTTCTTGGTTGGTTTGACGGATGTCTTGATGTACAAGGTCTAACCGTGAAGTCAAATTATCAACTGCTGTTGTAAGCCTTACAAGCGAATCACGGCCTTGCTGGTTTTGGCGAGTGAAGCCACTGAAGCCCAAGGCTGCTGCGGTTATTGACGCGCCACAAATTGCAGCCCACACTTCAATCATGGCCGTCTCCGCTCGCTTTTATCATGGCAGACACACCAGACGACAGCAATGAACAGCAGAAGGACGGACCAACGCTTGCTGATGGCGTTCGGCTTATTGTTCTCGGTTGGTCTGCGACCCTGCTGACTATCTCTTACTTGGGCATCTTTCCAAGCATGAAGATGGATTCAACTTTTGTAGCATCTTTGCTTACAGGCGCCATGGCCGGCTTTGGAATTGAAAGAAAATCTGGTAACGCAACTAAAAAAGACGCACCTAAAATTCCAACAAACGGAAAATAGATCATGAAACGCTCTTTACTGTTCCTGCTTGCCTTGGGCGTTGCAGCCCCAGCACAGGCAGACCTTGTGCATCAGATCTCGTCTTCTGTGCAGCTCAGTGTTGACGCAGCAGCAGCGCAAACAACACGCTTAGGCTCTACCTACTCAGTCAGTGGTTCTGGGGTGAGTACAACCGATGGCACCACTGCAAACGTGCTAGGCGGCTTTGGCAATGTCACCAACGGCGTGCCTGCTATCACCAACATCACGGCATCACAAGCCACTAGCGGTAACGCCTTCAGCTTTTCGCAGAGCTACATAGAGGGCGACAGCACCAGTACCACCAGCACAAGCTTGACTAATGGCGCAGTCACTGCTTTGCCGTTGCTGGGGCAGACCACAACCACAGGCGGGGGTGTTGCTGGATCACTCGCAGGCACCGTGACTAACGGTCACGCAGTTACCGTAACTGCAGGCGGTACAGGTACATCGGTCATCGGCCAAACCATCACCTCCCTGACTATCGGTGACTGATGCGCGTTCTAGTTTTTGTGCTGCTCTTTGCAGGTTCTGCGAGTGCGGTGCCCGTGACACCTCAGTTCAGGACTGGGACTATGACCAGCAACACGCGCAGTACCACGCAAATCGTCGAAAACATCAAATCAGTCGATTTCGCTACTGGCTACACCTATTCCGTGAGCGGGTCTGGGGTGACCAGCAGCGGGGCACTGATTCCGCAAGCGGCTACAACCCAGAGCGTGACGATGGAGGGCGTGCAATCGCAATGGCAGGGGCTACCGCTCAGCAGCAAGCCTATTTATCAGCAGCAAACCCAAGGCGCAGCATTTCAGCTGACAGAGCACTACAGCGGGCCAGGATTGCAGACGGTGACCACCGTGCAGCGCACAACTTCGATCGAAACCGTCACGGACTCCACCTCGGTGTTTGGGCCTTAGCGCTCTTGCCGATGCCCGCCTGGGGCCAGGTCAACGCCACAGCAGCACCTAGCTCCGTCAGCAACGGGTCAGTCACAAACATGGCTGTGCAGACGATGGGTGGACCTTTTCCTACTTACCACCTAGGCCCTAATCAACACAGCTGCATGGGTCCGCAGCTCAGCATCAGCCCCTTTGTCACCAAATCGCATAGCTACACCCTGCCGCGCACGCAATACCAACGCACGCCCTTCTACAACCCGCTTGATGCTGATGAAGACAACGTGCCTGACAAGCCGGGCGAAATTATGTTCTATCAAGAGACTCCCACTGGGCAAAAAGATAGTCATGCATTGAACTATGGAATTAGTGCCACTATTTCAATCCCCTTAGACGGTGGCCTGACAGCACGCTGCAAAGCTCTGGGCGATACACAGCAAAAACTCCTTGAGCAGGTGCTGGCCCACAAAAAATTAGATTATGAATTAGGCCGCCTGAAATTTTGCGGGCAGCAAGCCAAGGAGGGCGTTATCTTCCGCCCAGGCAGCCAAGCGGCGCAAATCTGTGCCGATGTCATGGTCATCCCCAAACCTGGCCAGGTGCTGCCACATAAACACGAGGTCAACGCCCCAGAGCCCGACGAAGAGCCATTACCGCTCGATTCCTATCTCTTTGCGCCAGACATCGTTCACGAACAGAAAGACGGCGAGGCTTACGCCCTAGCAACGCCTTGATCTTGTTCACAATCTTCTTGATTGTTGGTTTGATGAGCTTTAGCAGCAGGTCAGCTAGCGGCTTTGCCAGCAGCGCGGAAGTCGTAGCTAGAAGTGCAATTGATGTTGTTGTGACAACTGCAGGTATCTCAGGCAAGCCATCAACGATCTGCTCAGCAATAGACCGCTTAGGCTCTGATTTTTTCTCTTCTTCAATCTGAATTTTTGGGATTGTTGGCAGCTCTGCAGTGGGCCTAGGCGGCTGTTCAGATTCACTTTGCCGCTGCCCCCCTTGCGGCTCCAAAATTGTCAGCTCGCTGGGCCTGTAGTCCATCGGGTTGTAGGACGGTATCTGACCATCAGGGCAAGCAATCCCTACTCGCTTGGGGTCGTCTTTGAGAAGCGATGGGTTAAGCCCAGCATCAGGATGCACCGCAACACAGCCAGGCATATTCATTACAGGCCGTGGAAACTGCACAGGCCGAATGACAGGCGGCTTTGGTGTCGGTATCTCCCGAATCTGTATTTGCGGAATCTTATTGGGCACTGAACGGCAAAGCAGGGCCAGTTTCAGTCGGCATCATGCCTTGCATCTGCTTTGATGTGGCGTCAAGCACTAGAAGCACAACTTCTGCCCTGATGCGCTGAATAGCCTCATCTTTCATCTTAGGTGCGTTCAACGCCACAAAGATTGCAAGGCCCGACATGCCAGCAGAAAGGCCGAAAGAAACAATGGCAAGTGCGTTGATGATCTTTTGCATGGCTAATAAAAAACCCCGGTTTCTCAGGCCGGGGCGTGCTGCTTTTGTTCCTGTGTGAGAACGTACTCAGTCTAGTCAGAAAGAGTATTTCAGGCCAAGCTTGACATTAGAGGCCAGATCCTCATCGCCAGTCATGAAGGCATATTCGCCATAGGCGCCAAGCTCGTCGGTCACGGCAACATTCAGGCCAGCTTTACCAGAAAACTCGGTGTCGCTGTCGCCATCATCAGGCATCAGAAAAGCAGGCCCTGCCTGAACATAAGCAGCGGCAGTTTCGCTCAGTTCAATGTCGCCGCCAAAATGCGTCTCAAGCAAAGTGCCTGAATAATCGCTGCCTCCGAAACCAGAATTGGTTTCTACATTGGCGTATGGTCCAGCCATCACAGGTGCGGCTGCCATGACGCAAGCAGCGCCTAGGAGAAAATGGCCTTTCATTAGATAAAAAGAAAACCGCCGAAAACGTAACGACGCTTCACAGTCGCGGCTTTGTGCGATGTGCCAATTAGTTCAACGACCCTGCCCGCGACGCAACTTTTTGTTGTGCCTTGGTTTGCTTCGTTTGCCATTGCCTTGGCGCGTCAATTTAGGCGGGCCTCCTTTGAACAGACGCCCAGAGATGCCCGCTTTGCTACGAACTGCCATCAATCAATTCCAAGCAGCTCACGCAAGTCAGAAATACTGAGTCCAAGCTTCTCAAGCTTTTCAGCAGCTGTCAGCGGTGTTGGCTCTTCTATTGTTTGCGGCATGTTTTCCAGTTCAGCGATTTCATCAGCCGTAAGCTCAATGGTGCTGACTTCGCCAGTGGCGCAGTTAAGTTCAACGCGGTGCATGATTAGCCCTCGATAAGTATGTTGATTGTGCCTGAGTCAAACGTACTAGTGCCGTCATCTGCAAGCAACTGCAGACGATCGAGAGTCCCAGTCAAACCTTTGTATCCAGCTGTCATCCCAGTGGTGCCAGTAGTGTTGCTGTAATCAAACAAACCTGTGAAGGCCCAGGCATTTCCACTGTAATTAGAAAGTACAACTTGACCGCTTAAGCTATTATGCGCGGCTCCCGAATAAAGAGATATTCCGAAGCTGCTACTAATAGAAGATGATGTAACGCCCCCAGTCAAAAAATTGCTGGTGCTTTGATAACCCGTAGTTTCCATGCCTCCGCTATCACCAATGCGAATTAAATAATGAGCAGCACTATTCAAACTAATGCCAACAAAGGCAAAAGTAATTTTTCTAGCCCAGCTTGGAATACTAGAAAATGTAGCTGACGTGCCTGAAACTGTGATTGCAGTTGACCGCTCAAAACGGCTGCGATCTGCAAAACTTAAAACGCCTGAGCCATTAGTAACAATCGCTTGATCTGCTGACCCATCAGCCAATGGCAGGCTGTAATTAGTTGTCGAAATTAGACCTGTTGAATCAATAACAAAGCGGCTAGTTGGTGTAGTTCCATCATTGCCATCGTTGACACGAACAACAAAGTTTGCAGCTTCATCGTCTCCCGTGCCGTCATGGTTAAATTCAACCTCGCCAAGCCTTGAAAGCTCCCCGCCAGATTGTTCACCCTCAAAAATTAGTTTGCACTCACGGCCACCGTCTGTGTCTTCCTCGGTGTTGTTTTTAATCGTGACATACGGTGCTGAACCCTCAATTTCGATAAGAGTGCCAGGGGCGCTAGTGCCAACACCAATTGCATCAGCAGAACCATCAACAAACAATAGATTTGCGTTAGTGTCGCCCTCAACGCGGAAATCCATTGCTGCGCCGTCTTCATTGAAGACAATCGCGCTAGTGCCAAACTCGGCTCGTTCAACCCCACCAGCAGAGACGTTTAAGGTGTCCGCTGCGCTGCTGTAGATCCCTGTATTTACATCATCAGCAAAAGCTATCCCAGGCGTTGCAACTGCTCCATCTTCCACCAGCAAGGTGCCGTCTAGCTCTCGCAGAATTATCCACCCGTCATTGGCAGCGTTTCTAATCTTCAGCTGGTTTGCAGTCGTATCGGCCCACCACTGAAAGGCAAATGTCGTTGCGGGTTCTGTCGCTCCTGAGTTATTGCTAACAATCGCGTCCAGCACGCTATTTATGTCAGAACGAAAAGCCGCGCCCGCCTGATTGGCTATGTCGTAGTCATGTTGAGCCATTCTGAGTTTGCCTAAGCTCTTTCAATAGCTGCATTATGGCATTGGCTAACCTAGCCTGCCAAATCCAACGGCTGTCCAGCGGAAATCCCTGCTGATGCTCGCATCACTGGAATTTTTGAAATGAACCGTGAAGCCTGTGCCGCTCACGCTGCTTAGCTCAAAGTAGTCCCCGCTTTGCATGTTTTGCGCTGTGATGCCAACGCTTGGCAGCAGGCTATCAACGCCGCCTAGAACTGCAGTGCCTGTGAAAAATGCGTTTGTGAACGCAATGGCCTTAGCTCCTGCGCCGCTACTAATTGCGGTTTCGCTGTTCTCAGTGCGGCGGTCCAAGGTCGCCACATAGCCCAACTCATCAACCAAAATGTTTTCTACTGGGTCGTCACTTGTTAGCTGCGTTCTGAATTGGAAAGCCCTGCCCCTAAAGTTGCCACTAGCAAACTCCTGGTAATCGCTGTAGGTCGGGCTCCCGCTTGGGTCGTCATTAGTTGATCTAACCTGCAAGGTTGCATTAACACTGTTTACAGCAGCGCCATCAATATCGTCCCATGTGTCAATACTTGCGGTGTGATCGTCTATAAGGTCGTTTGGCAGAAAGCCCCTTGTCACAAAGTGCCTTGTCAAGCCAACGCTAATGACCGCGCCAAAATCAAGAGTGCTAGCAAATTCGTAGGTTCCGCTTGAATTGATGTTGCCCAAGAAATCGACATTCCGCTCTAAATCGTCAATGTTTTCGGTAATGTCATCCCATCGGTCATCACCAGATAAAGTCAAAGCATCGAAATCAGTTGAATAGAAAACATCGGTTTTTGCCCCAGTAAATGGGTCTGCATCCTCTCGCCTTGATTGAACAGTTTTGATCCCCAAGGTGTCAGGCAAATCAATGATCACCGATGTCTCAGCCGTGCTTAGGCGCCCGCCATCATCAGCAAAAACCGCAATAATCTCACCCTCAACCAAAGGAATTACTGCGCTAGTGGAGTTGCCTGCAACTGGTCCAATTAGATCCACACTATTGCTAAATGTGCCACTGCCATCAGTTCGGTTTGAGTGCCGAATGTAAACTTTGCCGCCAATTCTTACGTCAAGATCAACTGTTTCATCCCAACTCAAAAGGCCCTGATTCGCGCTAGTCGCCACAAAGCGCAAGTTTTGAACATTGCCAGGATTACTGGTTTTCCCGACGATTGTTCTTTGCAGTGTAGTCGGAACTGAGCGCTTACCAATCGCACTGATCGCAACAACTCGGAAAGTAAAAAGCCCAGTGTCATGAGTATGAAAAGTTAGCGAATTGTAAGGCGTCGTGCCTAAAACTTCATATGTGTTGTTATCTTCTGTTTTGTAACTAACTTGATAAGATGATGCGATATTGACGTTTTTCCATGAAACATCAATTTCATTTATAACGCTATTGCCGCGTTCGACTAGCTGCTCATCAATATCTAAGCCAGTCGGTGAGTCTGGGTTTCTATTTAGAATAGAAATAGACCTAGGCTGTAGTTCTAAATCTTGCTCAACGTGGTTATATTTTGACGTGTTGTGTGCAAGCCCAACAATCGTATAAACCTCATCCTCTTCCGTAATAGAAACAACTCTAAACAGCTGGCTTTCTAGGATGCTGGTTTCAATCAGAAATACCGTTTGCGCTGCTGGTGTTTGACTAAACGCGGTGCTGACTGAAATTGTTGTGCCTGTGCTAGCTGCGTTAATTGTTTGTTGCTCAACGCTGCCATTAGGCAAAACGACGCTCATCGTGTCACCTACGGCAACTGTGATTGCTTGGTCAATCGTGATGTCAGTGCCGCTAACGCTGGAAACACGGCCAGCTTTGCGAGCGCCTGCCTTCATCCTGTCCATCACCTTGATGATGTGGCCAGGGCGAACAATCGCACCATCTAGGCCAACTTTGAAGGTGACTGTCTCTGATTCGTTTTGCTCTTGATACAGCAGCCATTTGCCGATTCTGTGCGCCTGTCCCCTGCTTGTGCAGCCAAACGCCGCAATGCGCGTCTCAAGGATGCCGTAATCAATGACGGCTTGCTGATCCTGCACATATTCAATCTGTTGCTCATAGGCTTGCTCTGGATCGTTCCACGTCACCAACGCAACTGTGTGCCGTGACTTCAGGGAGCTGCCTTCATAAGTGAAATCGCCGTTGATGACATTGGCATTGGTGAACAACGCTGCAGGATCGCTGGGGCTGTCCTGAGAAAACGCAATCTGCCCCGCTGACCAGTAAGCCATGCCACGGAAAACCGAAGCAAAGTCCTGAATGACGTTGAACGCCTCATCTCTGGACTGCATGTAGACGTTACAGGTGAAACGGGGCTCAAGGCCGCCTTCACCATCAAAAACCATCTCATTACAGTATTTTGAAATCTCATAAAGGGACCACTTATCAACTTGCGAGGAATCAATGAAACGCCCTAACCCATAGCGATCAGAGACAATCAAGTCCCGCATAATCCAAGCAGGGTCGCTAGTCCAAGCCGTTACGAACCCGCCATTCCACACACCTGAATAGGTTAAAGCGCCAGTGTTGACGTTGACGGTCGCGTTGTTTGGGATTTGTACTTTGACACCTTTGATGTCATAAGAACGAGTTGGCACATCGCTGAATTGCGTTGCATCAAATCGCAAACCAACCAAAGCAGAAAGGGGATACCTAAGCTTGCTGTCTATCGTTTCGCTAATTGATCGAAAAACTAACTGCCGATATTCATCAACGCCATCGTGACGGCCTGAGACTCTTGTCAGCCTTATGTTCCATGGGGCGCTGCCTGTAAGCGTGATTCGATGTGAGCGCTCATAAGTTGAGGTGCATTTGCCTAGGATCTTTTTAACAACTGCGGCAATATATGCGCCGCCGAAGGGTTGGTAATCAATCTGATATGTGATTTCTGCCTTTTTAAGACCATTAATGACTACAAAAAGCTGAGGGATGGCAATAGTAACAAGCACCGAATCCACATTAGGATTAGTGACAGTCCGAACTACGCTGTCTCCGTCATTGTCTCCAACAGAAGTATTTACACTAACAAGGCTTTCGGAAGACGGAAAATTAGGAATATAACTTTGTGCCTGAGTGCCTTCACGAACTTCAATATCTGTAACACTGAAATTGATTGCACCGTCATGACCCGTAATCGGAGTGTCATCTAATAAAATTGATTTGCGGTCTTCATAAACAAAACCTTCAATTTCTCCTTCACTGATGAGGTCAACAATGCGAACGCTTGATTTACTGAAAAGCGAGTTGTCATCATCGCTTACCGTTGGCCCCGTTGGCCCAGCAACAACAACCGTTTGATTGACAACAGGCGTTGGGGCAGGTGGTGGTGGTAGCGGCCTTGGATTTCTTTTTTTCTTTCTGCCCCCGCCAGAGCCTGCAATGTTTTCCATGTTCATTACATATCCTCCACTGTTAGGCCAGCCGAAACAACCACGCTGCCTACTCTCATTCTCCCGTAGCACAGCGGAACGCAAGCGCCTTGAGCCGTTAAATTCACAGCACCGTTAAAGATGTAAGAAGCTCGGTTGTCCGCAATCTCGTTGTTTTCAGACGCGAAGGAATCCCTGGCCCGTTGCCTAGTAATCCCACCAGTAGCGCCAAAAGAACCGCCGCCAACAGGATCAGCCGTTATTTGCGGTGATAGCAACTGAGAGGTGCCGCTAAGGATCAAAGAAGCACCAATAGAGCCAACAGCGGCAGCAGCAGTTGCACCAATAACGCCACCAGCTGCAGCTGAGCCATAAAAGATAGGTGCAGCAATAGGCCCCAAAAGGATTGCTGCTGCTACAAGGGCAACTCCTGCGAAAATTCTTCCAACACCGCCACCACCTGCACCTTGCAAAACGGGCGTGATGCTGATCTCCTCAGATTGACCCGTTGGGTTGTTGATCTCGTCTAGTGACTCCATAGCATCCTTGCCAACCTGCACCATGTAAGCGATGCCACGCTCTGCCGAGTCGCAAAGCTCCTGTTTGAAGCCGTCAAAATTGGCAGAAAGTGCCCTGATCGCTTCTGCTGGTGTATTCAGGTCGAAGCTATGAAAGCGGCCAAATCTCTTACCTAATTCTCCTCTCAATACAACCTTCTTCATAGTCGGCTCCTATGACGCAGAATGTGAGTTGTATTTTTCCAATAGTAGCCAGAAAGCAGGTCACGGCTAGACAATCGATCCCGCATGTGATGAAGAATTAGGTCTTCGCCAATGCAGATAGCAACATGTGACGGCACAGGGGATTGCAGCTGCATCAGCAAAGCATCGCCCCATTGCGGCTTTGTTTCAGGCTCAAGACTCACAAAGTCTTCATTCGCAAAATTCTCAACAAAGGTGTTTGCGCCCTTGTGCCACCACTCACCATTCCGCACATAATCACCAAGCTTTAGGCCCATGTTTTCGGCGTACCAGTCACGGGCTAGGGAGTAGCAATCAAGCGTGCCGTAACACCATTCACGGCCTACTAGGGGTGCCTTCCAGCCCTCGGGCTCGTAGCTGTTCCAAGTGTCAGTGGCGACGCCGTAGATGTGCCATGGCAACTTGGTGGCTTCCATTGCAGCGCGGTCGGCCATGCTCGCAAATGGGTGGCAGTTTGGGTGGCTATGAACAACGGCGACAATCTCCCCAGCATCATCAGCAGAGGCATAGTCCGCTGGGTCCATCACAAAATGGTCCTCTTCCGTGGCGATGTTTTTACAAGGCCAATAGCGCTCACGCCCTTTGATGATGACAACGAGGCCGCAGCTTTCTGCAGGCGCTTGCTCGATTGCGTGCGCCTTAGCTTTCGCCTTCGCTGCTTTGTTCATCCGATTAGGCCAGCGCTGGGGAATCCACCGTAGGGCAGCTCAGCATTAGCGCCAAAGCGTGCTTTGCAGCTGGTCAAACGATGCCCGCAAACATCTTCACTGGCGCTAGCTACAACCTCATCATCATGGTTGAAATAGTTCGTGCCTGTATAGCCGCAGCCCTCGCCGCGATAGACCCACGGGCAGATGTTCTGAATAATTTGACGCCTTGGCAGTTTGACGCCTGCAACATCAAAACTAGCGCCTAGCTCAAAGGTAACAATCTCACGGTTTTCAACTACTTTGCGGTCAATCGTGAAAATTTCGCGTGCAAATTCTGCGTATGGATCAGCGTTTGCATTTACACCGCTGCTGAAATTTACGGCGTCAAGATATTTCTTTAAGGTGCGTATCCTTGTAACCTTTGCCCCAATCAAATCGTTATAGGCAAGCATCAGGGTGGTTACTAGACTCAAAGAGTTTGACACTGAAATTTGAGGCCGTGGCATCTGACCCTGGCCTGAATACTCAAAGCCATCAGCAGCGATCGGATAACGCTCATAGGCGAGACCATTCCACACAATGTCGGCGTTTATGTTTTCACTGCAGCCTGCATGAAACCGCCTAACGGTTGTATCCCCGATGCTGCTAGCTGTTCCGTCTAACTCAAATAATTCAATGATCGCGCTAGGGGCCAGCTTGTTCAGTTCTTCGCCAACACTACTAACCGCTTCCCAAGTAACGCTTCCATCCTCAATCGTCGCCCCCCGAACAACGGGCCAAGGCGACGGCTCCGCCACTCCACTTGTGCCAGCAACCGTGCAACGGAAAACAAGGCCGCTACTTTGTACCGCAATCGCCCGACGAACATCGCCAACAGCAAATGCAGTGCTAGCAGTCCAAGCAGTGAAAGCCATTTACGGTTCAAATACCTCTTCAAATTTGGCAGTGATTATATTGATGTCTGCATACTGATGCTGCCGTTGCCACTCTCGACAAACCCATTTATAAGTGCTTGCGTCATCAATGGGGCTCCAGTCAAACGACTCAACAGCATTACGAGCTTCAAAGAAAGCTTCAATCGCATCTGCGTTGGTGTTGCTTAAAGCGGACCATGTTAGATCCCAACTTTTGGGGTCTGTGTTAATGCCAAACGCAACCCGCTGCTCATAGCCATCACCGAACTTAGTAACACGAACACTCGGCCTGCTAGTGCGACGTGCCCCAAAATCAGGCGTTGTTGCGCCTGCGCTAGTGCCAACAGTAGCGTCATCAAATGTGGCCATTATGAAAGCAAGCCTCCAGGTCGTTTTTGCTTAATTAACTCCTGACGGACAGCAGCACCAATGGCATTCCCAAGCTGCTTGGCTTGACCTGGATCGCCCTCGACGCTGCTGCCAGTGGCATCAACATTCACGACAACTTTGGCGCCTTCTCCCTGCATTCTAACTGGGATGCTGCGACCGTCAGGCAGGGGCACAACTGCTTCAGGGCCAGCCTCACCAGCAATGCTCACACCGCGTGTGATGCCGCCTTTCGCCATGAGTTTGACCGCGCCTGGACGGAATTGACTTAAATCAGCAGAGACCTTGCTCACGTCTACAGGGTTTCTGTTTTTAACAAAGAAGCTGCTCAAATCGAGCCCACCGCCGAATCCAAGCGCCTGCATAAGCGATTTCATCACAATCTGCTGCATGATGATGCGTGCCATGTCGCGCAACAGGCTGGCTGCAAACTCGCGGAAGTTCAGAGTGCCGTTGACAACAAGGTTTGTAATGCCGTCGCTAATGCCCTGCAAGCCAACCTGTGCTAACTGCTTACTAGCCTCCAATGCGCCCTTCAAGCTGTCGGTAAAGTCATCGGCACCTTGACGCAACATGTCAAAGGGAGTTTTTGGCCCTTCACCTTCGGCATTTAAGTCAAACATCTTAGCGCCTTGCAACGTAAAAGACTCAATAAGTTTGTCAAACTCTTTTTTCCGATCTTTGTCGACCTTGAGCATTTCTTTCTTGGCTTGCAAACTTGCCTGATCAAGGCGATCGCGTAACTCAGTGCCTTCAATACCACGCTCCTCAAGCTCAAGAATTTTGGATTCAAGCTCTAGTGCAATGCGGCGTTTTTCGTTCTCTTCCCTGCGAGCACGGCTGCGCAACTCAACAAGGCGCTCCGACATTCGGAATCTTTCTTTTGCAACTTTGCTCTCAGTTGTGTCCTCAGTAATTCCAGGCAATTTTGTTTTTGGTTTGAAACGATCTGGCAGCTCTGGGCCATACATGCCACGCAAACCCAGTTGGGTTTCAAGCTCAGCAATCATTTGATCATTAAATATAGCTTCAGGGCTTCCAGCCACAGCGCCTGCTCTTTTACGCCTATACATTGCAAGCTCTCTACGCTGCAAGTCCTGAGCAAACTCATTGAATTTTTTAGTTGCATCCGTAATAGATTCAACAATGTCGCCAAAAACAGTTTGAAACGCTTCGCCAATTGGCTTTAACAATTTGCCAACTTCTTCATTCAGCTCTTCAAGATTTGTTTTCAATCGGTCGCCAGCCGCGTCAGGACCATCAGCAATCTCTAATGCAGTTTGGCCGTAACGCTTAAAGATAGCCTCAGCAAATTTCTGGAAGTCTTGCAAACTGACTTGGCCTTTTTCCAAAGCCTTATCAAGTTCCTGCGGAGTTTTGCCCATTGACTCAGCAAAGAGCGTAAACGCGCCTGGCAAACGCTCACCAATCTGCTGCCTAAGTTCCTCAGCGCTAACCTTGCCCTTGCTGAACACCTGCGCGGTCGCAGTTAAAGCAGCGTCAACATCAGCAAGGCTGCCGCCAGTGGCGCGTACAGCAGCGACAATCCCCTTAAATGCTGTCTCTGTGTCATTAAGATCCCCGCCAGCGCCAGAAACAGATGCTTGCAGCTTGGTAAATTGCCTAGTCAGAACAGACTGCGGGATCGCAAAATCTTTTGTGCTCTGCGTAATAAACTGCAACGCATTATCGTATTCTGCTTGGCTTGTCGTTACGCCACGCAAAGCAATACGAAGCTTGTTCAGTTCTGCCGCATACTCAGCCGTTGCCCCTAGCGCTTGACGCAGCTGCCCGACTTGAGCACCAATAGCAGCGCCAACAATGCCGCCAGCATGACCACCGAAAGCAAGACCAGCCCCAGCGCCTACAGCACCTTCAGGGCCACCAAAGACGGCACCACCAGCAATTGTGCCAACGCCTTTAGCAATACCTGCCAAGCGGCCGCCACCGCCCTTGCGCTGCTCCATCTTTGCGAGCTGCTTATCAAGCCTTTCAGCCTCGCGTGTTGCGACCTTAAATCTCTTACTACCAAATTCAACACTATTTGCTAGTTCGCGAAAACTATCGCGTAGTGCGCGAGTGCTATTGACTGTTGTTTTACTTGTCTGCTCTGTCCTTTTTAATTCAATACGAGCTTTTGCAAAGTTATTACCAAGGCCCTTTGCGGCCACATCAACTTGCGTAAGACTGCCACGAAGCTTTGAAAGCTGGCCAATACCAGGAGTTTCAATTAAGACTCTAAGCCTCGTTTGTTCAGCCATCAGCTTGCCCTCTTGGTGTTCATCTTAACGAGCGCTGCACGCTCAATCACCTGTACCTTTTCAAACAACTCAAGCGGTTCTTCAATCTTATACAGACGAATTAAAGTCTCAAGCGCTTGATAGTTCAAGCCAACAAGACCGCTCATGCTGACGTTCCATTGCGTCTGCATCTTGAGAAACATCATCACTGCTTCCCAGTTGTCTTCCCAAACCTCAAAGTCGCGTTTGACAGCCTCTAACTGCGCTGCTGCGATCTGCTCTTCAGACGCCCCCAACGCCTTTAGATCAGACACACGCTCGTCAACTACGCCGCCTGTCACCCAGTAATGGGCTGCGGCTTCTAGTTTTTTTCAGCTGCCCCAGTGATGCTGTTGGTGTAAGACTCAATCAAGGCACGCAGCACATAAGGGTCGTCAAACAACTCCTTCTTGGTTACGTCGCAGAAGGCAACATCCTCGCCATCCTCATCCTTGATGCCTTCCCAGCCCTCAATAATCTCATCAACAAGAGCATCATCGCCCTCGTCAATTAGCTCATTGAAAGCTGAGCGTGACATCTTTTTGAAGATTGCCGTAAAGGTCTCTTTCTTAAATCGTCCGCCGTCAATGGGAACACTGACTTCAACGGGCCATTTGTAAGTCGAGACCTTCTTAAGGACGAATGCCATTGGGTTTAGGTAAAGGCGAGGCTGATCTCATTGTTGCCAGCCGTTGAGGGCAGAGCCAAATACGGCATGCTCAGAGAAATAACGCCATTAGTGTCACCATAGGATATACCCGTGACATCAGTTTGGGCCATCGTCAGAGTGCAGATATTACCTGCAGTAGCACCCAGCACAAGGCTGCTGCTAGCGGTAGCGACACCGCGAACATCCTCAAAATAATCAGTAGTTCCAATTGCAGGAGCCTCAATCACAGCAGTGCCGCCAGGGGCACGGTTGACGATCAACACTTCCTTGCTGCTAGCAGTTTCCTTGTAGACAAGCTCATTGTTCAGAGCCAAATCAAGTGACTCAATACGCTGAGAGGCCTCACCAAAGAAGGTGGCGGTGGTCAAGTTAGTGTCGTTGACTTCCAGCGCAGCAGCTTGGTTGGCAACAGTAAAGGTGCCGCTGAGTGCAGTGTCGTCAGGATCGTTATAGATGCCGATAAAGTTGAAACTTGCAACAGCGAACTGACCGGCAACAAAATTAAAAGTGACGCTGCCGCGAGCACCAGTAATCTTGTGGCGAGTGCCGTCGTAGAAGCAATAAATAGTGCAGGAATCAAAGCTAGCGCTCACACCTGCATAGGTAACGCTGGTGCTGACAACGACAGTCTCAGACAAGCCACATGACCTGAGCAGAGGACCAAAAGCGGGGGCAGTACCTGCGGCGCCACTACCAGCAAGCTCAACGTCAAAGGTCACAGAAACACGCTTGTTGGCGACCAGAGTGCCACGGGTGCTGTTACCAATAAAGCCTTGGAATGCTGCAGCCTGTACGTTGTCAGCCTCAATAGGGGCTACCTCAAGGTTGGTGACCTGAATAGCATCACTGCCACCAACAGGCGTCGGATCGGTCCCGTAAGTGGACTCAATCTTCGCTAGGAGAAACTTCTTCCGAGTTAGTGCCATTGTCTTCTTGGGTGGGGGGCTCTGTGATCAGTGTAAGTTTGCCTGATTTGGGGTCAAACAGATAGCTGCCGCCCACGCCAGGATTAGGGACTTCCTTACTCATTATGCAGAAGTGAGATCTGTTCTGCTACTACGATAGCGAACCAAAAAGTCTTGGCTAATCACCCCCAAAGGCACGTCTGCTTCATACATATTGAAGTCAGTGCGATCAGGTGTTAGGTCAAGCGCTTTGCCATCACAGGTTTGATCTGCCATCAGCAGTGAATGTACCTGCTGTGTATAAGTATCGCTGCTGTCATCTGGTACATCAGCTCTAACAAATGTTGTGATGCGTACACGCATCGTCCAATCAAGTTTGTCGAAAAAGTTAGTGTCAGTAGGTTGATCATTGACAGGCTCAATAATGATGGCCGGCACCTCGCCCCTAGCCAGAGGCTCGACACGCGAACGGTAGACAGTCGCTCCAGTCGCGCTGTCCAAATTAGTCTTCATCCGCGCAAGGATCTGTTCGCGTCGTGTGTCAGCCATGATTACGCAGCAGCGATTTGGAACACATTGCACACAGCACTAGGCCGTGTTGGGCGGGCGTAAGGGCTGGTTATAGCCGGTGCCGCCTCAAGCGTAATCTGTGCATCGCTAGGCGCCCATATCAACTCGATGTAGTCGTCTTTTACAAGATGCAGCGTGTGATCAAGGAACAGGTTGTTGGAGCCTGGCGTGCCACCGTGGCTTTCGATGACTGATGCGGTAGTAGTCGTCAGCGCAAGGTTGCCACTACTGTCGTTGTTGTTTTTGCGCAACCAGAAATGCACATCATGAATCTGCGTATCGGCATTTTGCAGCTGCAGCACAAACTCAAAAACATAAATGCCGGGGTAACGAACAGTCAGCTCGCTGTTGTCGATAATTTCAACCCCATCGTTGTCAGCGTTTTTGATAGGGAACTGAACAGGAGTCGGAGTGTCTGCAGTCGTTGATTGGTCGCTACCGCTAGAAAACTCACCCCAATATCCAGGGCTGCCAAAGTAATGCAATTTTGACCAAGGCTGTATCCCGTCACCAACTTTTTCGTAACCAGTATCAGACTCAATGCCCATCTCTCCAGCTACAAGAGTGGGGTTGAGCGCTGCCCAGTTAGCTCGTGTGTCGTACTTTTGTACGGCCATCAGTCCTTGCTCAATAGCAGTTCAGAAAAGATGCCGTCATCAACAGGGCGATTTTCACGCACCGTATAGGCTTCAGACGCAACAGTGATAGAAGTGCCGCGAGAGGCAGAGCTAACGTCAGAAGTTTTTGCCGTGAGCAGATACTCCCGAGTTAGCGCCATACCTCCCGCGATAACTTCCATCGGGGAATCCAAGATACCTACGAACTCACTGCCGCCACCGATCTGGCAAGTAACGCCAAACTCGTTGGTGTCAAGGAAAGCGAAGGTATCTTGAATAGCCATGATCAGTCGTACTTCTTGCCGTAAACAAGAGCAACCGAGTAGGTAAAGGCGGGAGAGCTGGTGCCGCCGATGGTGCCGACTGCACGCAGGTAACGCTTCACATCGTTGGTGTTGATGCTGATTTTCTCAAGAGCTTGAGCAGCATCAGTCACCTGAGTAAAAGTGGCACCGCTGATGTCACTCCAGTCAGAGTTGTTTGCAGATTCCTGCAGCTTGACATCCAGAGTCGGGCTAGAGCCGGCGCTAGCAGCGTCAGAAGCAAGAATTACGATGGCTTCGCCTTCAGCTCCGTTAGAGCCTTCGAGGTCAAAACCGGTGCCGTTAGCAGAAGCGGTGCGAGCATCACAGGCAAGCAAGGTGCCCAGATAACTCTTAGATCCGAGGTTGTGCAGCATTGGTCTTTCTCCGTTTTGGTTTTACAGGTGGACAGGATGGTGCTTCAGGTTCAACGATAGTTTCCTCTTTTTGAGGAGGCTCATCAATTACCTGTTCGGCCTTGCCGAGACCAATTAGGTATTGAGATTCGGGGAGGGAAGCCTCAACGACTTCCCCAATCCGAACTACCGTGCCCCCAAGCATTGTTTGCTTCAGGATACGGATTTTCATTTATCAGAGGGTGTTGTTGCCGCGTGAGAAGGAAGCGGCATGACGCACAGCCATGTCAACATCCTGCATTGCCACGACACGAACGGTGCCACTGGTGCTGTTGGTGTAAGGATCAACCATCAGATCCAAGCCGGAGAAGTAGCCGATCAGCAGGTCAGCGAAGTTGCCGAACCACAGGTCGTTGCTTTCAACTTGGTTGCTCACCAGACCGGCGTAGCCGTTGACTTCGCCACCCTCAAAGATGAACTGACCAGAGCCAGAATCTTTGGTTGCAGTCTTCAGAGCGCCGCGCATTGCGGAGTTCATCAGATACACAGGGGTGCCAAGCAAAGCGTTGGAACCAGCAACGTCAGACTCAAGTGCAACAACCTCGGCGAAGGTCGGGGTGTTAGCGGCGAAGTCCTCGGTGCTGATGCCGGTGGTGTTCTTCAGACCTAGGGGCTCGCTAGAACCGCCAGTGCCATACAGACCAGCCAAGTCAATCTTGAGAGCCAGAACGGCAGCCAGATCGCGGCGGATCATGTTCTCAACGTCAACGCTGCTTTGGATCAGCAGGCGACGGGAGTAGTCGTTGTAAGCAGCGACGGTGCGGGGCATCATCGTCACTTGGTCCACGGTCTGGTTGGACTCGGTGGGAGAGCCAGACTCAGCAACCCAGTAAGCGGTAGCAGCACCAGACTGACGGGGGATAGCCACGTTGCCAGTCAGACCAGTCAGCACGGTTGCGCCGGCTTGATCCAGTGCGCTGCTGTTGCGCAGGATGTCGATGAAGGAACCACCCAGCAGTTCGGTAGCAACGAGGTTGCCGCCAGCAGATGCGGTGCCAACAGTCAGGTCGCGGGTGAGAACTTCCTGAGGGATGGTAATACCACGGGAAGCGCGGCCCAGCTTGGCAGCAGCAGCTTCAGATGCCTCAATCTCAAAACCAGCAGCTTCGCGAGCAGCACGGTCAGTGGGGTTGGACAGGTAGTTGAGAGCACGCAGCCAGGAGAAAGAACGGGTCTCTTTTTCAGAGAGGCCAATCTCGCCAGCGGTGGTGTCAACGGGCTTGATTTCTTGTTGACCCATTTTTTCTAGGAGTGCGGAACGGAGTTCCTCCAAGCCACGAGAATTGATGATGAATTCTTGAGCAAGCTCAGAGTTGTTGGTACGCTTACCAAGGGCAAGCATTTCGGCAGCTTCTTTAGCTTTGGCCTCGGCGGCCTCTGCGCGGAGAGCCCCGATATCTGGGGTTTCGGACATGGTTACCTCAAAGGTGTTGGTTTGCACGGCAGAGGCCGTTTCAACGTCTCCATTGTGCTGGAAACTGCGACCGATGCCAACCGAATTATCGGCTGGAACAGTCACTAAACTTACCTCAAATGGCTGGTAAGAAGTAGCACGATAGGTGACAGGATCGGTGCTCCGATCTTCATCCATCGCGTTGATTTTGTAGCCAAAACTGACGTTGCGGATGATTCCATCCTTGATCAGTTCCTGCATCTCGCGGCCAAGCTCATTGTTGGCCATTTTGACCTTCGCATAGGCCCGCTTATCTTTGATGTATGCACGTTCAACAACACCAACAATCCGATCAGCATCGTGTTGGTAAAGAAGCGGCGCACCATCATTTAGACGAGACATGTCCATTGCATCGTCACTCATGTTGAGCACTTCCATGCCGAAGTAACGCTCAACTGGCTCTTCAGAGGCAAACGGAAACTCAAGGGTGCGATCGTCTTCTTCGTCCTCGTAAAAATCAACCGCGTGTGCCCGCTTAAGCACCTCGCCGGCAAAACTACGAAGAGAAGCAATCTTGGTCAGGGTGCTGAAACGATGCCCAACGAGGCGGTCAGTTTCCTCAAACCCATCGTCACCTTCGCGATAAACGCGGATGAGCGCGGCAGGATCATCTTCGTCTGCGTTGATAGTGAACGAGGAGTCAGGAACATCAATGCTGCCCGATTTCGCAATGCGGGTGATGCGGCCACGAGCCGTGCCTCCGCTGCTGTCCCACCGCACAAAGTCCCCGACCTTGAGATCATCAGGGCCTGCACGCAAGCTTCGGTCCTGCGCATCGGTAATTGCTTCAGCTTTCATTTTACTCCAAGATTGTCCGGGGTCTCCGCCCCATGCTGCCCAAGCTACACGACCTTTGCTAGGGTAACCATCTTCGTCAGGCGTAAATCCTTCGCCTTGTTTGTCAACCTCGTGCCTGGCAAACCAAGCATTCATCTCGCGAACAGTATCAACAGAAAGTTCATCGCCAGATAAGATCTGAGTTGCACGACGTGCAGCAACTTCAGTACCGCCAGCTTCACCGTCTGCCTTCCAATCGCGATAGCGCTGAGCTTCTTCACGCATGCCCTCGGTGGGAGTCAGGTTGATTTCCTTGCCGTTGACATTCATGACTCGTGGATTTCAGGGTGTTCGGTGTCTTCAATCGGCGGGTTTTGCGCTTGACCGGCTTTGGTGACTGCGCTGGGATCGGTGTCAGTAACAATTCCCAACTCATCAAGCATGGCAAGCTCGTGCTGCCGCTGACGCATCACTTCCTCAAAATCACCACCGTGCAGAGAGATGACTTGCGAAAGGGTCATGATGCCGCTGCGCACCAGTGACTTATAAGCCTCGGCCTCCTTCTGCGGATCAACAAACTGAGCAGCAGGTGCAATCCACTTGCTCTCGTAATACCGGTCAGGGTCCATGTCAAAGCCAGGCAGGCGCAAAGCACCGCTCATGACGGCCATATCCATCCACTTCTCGTAAACACGCTGGCAAAGCGTTTCAATCATGTACTGCTGCAGCGTTCTGTAGTGAGCGCGGGTTTCAAGCAGTTCCAGCCGTGAACTGCTGTAGTTGCTTTGCGAAAAGTCAGAGCTGACTTGCGTGTAGCTACAGCCAACACCGGCAGCTACCGCCCGCAACATCTGCGCCACAAACGGCGTAAATGCGTCATCAGGACGGCTGGGCGAAAAGAACTGCATCTCCTCGCCTGGCGCAAGACGGCGAATGCTGCCAGGAGCAAAATCAAGAACAGACTGATCATCGTAAGTACCGTCCTCAAATAGCTCTTGATCAGGGGTGCGAACAAAGCCCATCATTGCGCTGCTTGCGCGGGCTGCGATGATCTCGGCCTCCTCGTAACCTTTTAGGTTATTGAGCCGCATGATTGCGGACGCAAAAGCCGTAACGCCTCGGGTTTGGCCTGGGCGCTCAGCGGCATATAGATGAATAATTTCTTCTGCCGGAACACGAATGCGACGCTTTTGCGCAATGTTGCCGTAGGAAAACTGATAATCGCCGGGGTGATAGGTCAGGAAGTGGTAGGCAACAGGCCGGCCCCACTCGTTGATTTCAACGCCCATACGGACGCGATTGCCGTTTGATTCAAGACCTGTGTAGTCATCATCGAGGAAATCGGCCTCAAGGATCTCTAGGCCAAACGGAACTTTGCTATCGCCAAACTCTTGATAAACAAAACGGACAAACACTTCGCCCGACTCAATCATGCTGTTGAGGCAAAGCCGCTGAATATCAGACCAGCTCAACGTGCCGCCAGCGTGGCAGTTCTTAGCCTTGCCCCACTTTTTCCACTCGTACTCAATCAGGCTGTTTAGGCGCTCATCAAGCCTGCCGCCGCGCACCATGCGGACTTGAGCTTGGTGTTTGATGCCTTGCCCGACGACGTTGTTTTTGACAGCACGCAGTGCAGACTTGGCGAAGTCAGAATCACGAACGAGCGACCGCGCACGATTGCGCAAGATACGCAGACTGTTCTTTACCTCACTATCAGCGCTAGTGCCTTGTGACACCCAGTCGCTAGTAAGGCGGCTTGTTGCAGCGCCAGCGTAATTACGACGCTGCTTGCGCTTGTTGCGATTGAACGGCCACATCAGATAAACCTCACACGAGTAACGCCGGGGTTGCCGAGGCCCTGCTTAACCTTCTCGGCACGGCGCTCTCTGTCAACCTCAGCCCTCAAAGTATCGCGCAGCTGCAGCAATTCAGTCATCTTGTAACGCTTCAAGCTGCGATTTCCGATGCTGTATTCCTGAACAACACCACCCTGCGCAAGGGTGCGGATTGCAGTTTCTACATGGCCAAGGTCAATCTCAGCGCGTGAGCGATCATCAAACGCTCCAGGAGTGCCGCTGTAGCTGAGCGTTGCCTTGACAGTGAACTGGCCGCGCCCTGCTGTGTATTGAACGTCAGGGTCTGGAGTGGTATTGACAGCGATTGCCTGCCAAGTCCAAGTGCCAGCGTCAAAGTCTGTTGTCGTGGTGGCAGGGACAGTAACGCGCCAGCCGGTGCCCTCAGCAACACCGGTAATAGCTGCACCTTCTGATGCGGTATTGGTGCGTGCGTACCAAGTCAGCGTGTAATCGCTGCTAGTTACACTGTTGCCAACAGGATCAGTGAACTCGGGCACGTCAAAAATGACGGTGTCGCCCGCGTAGAAAAGATCAGGAACGGAAATAGTCACCAGTTCGTCACGAATGATTGCGGACGACGCATAACGCGGCGACGACGCAGGGGATTATGTTCCGATTCTACCGATTTTTCCTCTTTGGGCACATCGTCCTTAACTGTTGCCTTGCTGAACTGTTCGAAAATAGTATTTCGGTTGTACCTCATATAGAGAAAATTTAGCGCCGCATAGGAGTACACAAGCACGTCCAATGCCTCGTTGCGGTCGCCTGGCTTCTTTTTCCACTCTCGGATGGCGAAACCCTTGACGTAGCGGACAACCTGCCGCTCAGCAGTCAGCTGCTTGAAATACTCTTGCCCCGCCTCATTGTGAAAGTGAATGTAGCCAGGACCAGTCTCATTGTGCTTCAAACGGCCAAACAATGTGCTCTTGATAGTGTCAACACCAACAGGGAATAACTCGGCTGAGTTTTTCAACACTTGCCCTTTGTAATTAATGTCAACCTTGCTAGGTTTGCCAATGGGTGGTTTGTTTCGCTGCGACTGACCTTTCAGGGCAAACACCCCTCTCTTTCGACGCTCACGACAGTAGGCATAGACCTCGCTGGTGTAGTGGCCGCCTGAGTCAATACCAACTGCAGAAACTTTGACAGATTCGCCGTCAGCACGCGGATATGTTCTATTGATGATGTCATCCACCTGCGACCACAACTTTTTGCCAGCTGGGTCACCGTAAATTTCACCGTGCCACATCAGCCAGCACTCCTCACCCTCGCCCCACGCATAGAGGCCAACAGCAACACGGTTGTCCTGCACGTCAACACCAGCTGTCACAAGGCTGGCACCTTCAGGCACGGTGTTTGACTCGTAAAACTCTGCCCTCTCGCGCAAACCGTCAGCACCTAACCTCGCGCCAACCTCCTCCTCCCACGTCTCGCCAAGCACCGTATTGACAAAGGTTTTCAACAATGGCGCATCATTCTTCGCTCGCAGAAACTCCCCAACAATCTCTTCCCAGCTCTTCCAACCAAGCGGGCTGTATAACGACGAGAGATGAAATCCGGCGGTCCTTTTGTCTTCTCCTGTTGCTGTTGCTCGCCATTCGCCTTTACGCAGCATTTCGCTTTTGTAATGCTCGCGAATATGTGTCCCACATGATTCACAGACGTATGCCGCAGTTTTAGGGTCACCGTCACGCCACTGCAGATTCTTCCACTGCAGATACTGCATGTGACCGCAGTGTGGGCAAGGTAGGAAATATCGGCGTTGGTCTGAAGCTAAATATTCACTTTCAATTCGACTCATATCCTTGACAGTCGGCGTGCTGGTGAGGATGATTTTTCTGCGTGAGAAAGTAGAAGCGCGACGTTCAGCAAGTGCGCAAGGATCGCCCTCGCCATCAACGTCGTGTGGAAAGGCATCTACTTCATCCAGCAACACCCATCGACAAGGCGCAGATCGCAAACCCGTTGCGCTGTTAGCCCCAGTCAGCAACAAGATGCCTCCCGGATACTCCTTTGAGAAGAGAGTATTTCCCGAATCTCTACTTCTGGCCGGCGCGATCTTTTCTGCCAAACGTGGGGTCTCATGTATCAAACTCTCCAATCTTTGCTTAGACAGTCTCTTGGCCATTTCAATTGTTGGCTGCACAAACATGGCTGGGCCAGGTGCCTCCGAAATCATGTAACCGACGACGTTATTGATTCCTTCCGTCTTGCCCAACTGAGCGCCAGCCATGAAAACTACTTTTTGTATCGTGCTGCTACTGCTCATACAATCCATGATCTCACGGAGATACGGCGTTCTGTCCGTGCGCCACGGCCCTGGCTCCGCTGATGCCTTATTACTCAACATCCGATATTGATCGGCCCACTCTGACACTGTCAGGTCAGGATCAGGGCGCAAACCTTCTAAAAACGCCTGTTTGTAAACCGTGCCGCCGTCAAGCATCTGTCAACCTCTCCAGAGCCTTACGCAGCTCGTCACTTAACACTTTGTGAATTACTACAGAATCTGTTTCAGCGGCAAATTGGTTGGCTACGCGATCGGGAATACTGTTCAATGCATCGCGCACAGAACGGGCCATTGAGAACGCTTGGCGCTGCACTTTATCTAGCTCGCACAGCTTTTCTTCCCTTAGCTCAAGATCAATGCGGGCTAGCTCAGCGCGGAAATGCTCCGACTTGGCACGCGACTCGTTGAAGCTTGGGATCTCCTCTTCCGAACCGTTTTTTCTAGTGATAGACTGTTGGATTTCGCCGTTCCACGCTGCGACAGCTGCGTCTTGGTCATATACGACGTTTTTGTTATCTGCCTTAAATGTGCCGTCTAAGCGGCCCGTTTTTCGCACGGCCGTGATGCGTGCGCTGCTTACACCAATGATCTCTGCAAGCTGCTTTTGCGATATTTGCGGCATTTAGCAGCGAATAAGCCCCTTTTGGAAATATTAACCGTATTTAGCTCAGATGTTCACATGTGGGGCGGATACCACCCTCCTAGGTTAATATGGTCGGATTTTGACGCTAGCGAAATAAGGGGGTTCGAATATACC
>Ga0181566_10000840_pt1 | contig 24962 bp, 24 predicted proteins | sample 101ome_15_FD_133762 | JGI IMG/M metagenome (GOLD analysis project Ga0181566, IMG submission 133762) | Coastal salt marsh microbial communities from the Groves Creek Marsh, Skidaway Island, Georgia - 101402AT metaG (megahit assembly) | ecosystem: Environmental > Aquatic > Marine > Intertidal...
ATGGCCAGTAAGGGGCGTCCGTCTTTGGCCACAATGGAGGGCGTCATGGAGGACAGCATGCGCTTTTGTGGGGCAACCAGGTTGGGTGCCGTGCCGATGTTGCCGTTCCGGTCGGTATATCCCGGTTTGGGATTGAAATCACCCATTTCGTTGTTGAGCAGGAAACCGGCTCCTTCCACCACGATGGAGTTGCCGTAGCCGAATTCGAGCGTGTAGGTCAGGGAAACCATGTTGCCATCATCATCTACGACGGAAAAGTGGGTGGTTTCTTCGCTCTCGTAGGGCTGGTACCCATTGAAGGCGCTTGAATCGCTTTCCGAAGAGGCCTCCATACTGATGGAGGAGCGAAGGTCGGTCGCATGGTCCTTTGAGATGAGCCAGTCCACTGGCATGTCCGGGTTGAAATCCGGGTCTCCGACAAACTGCGCCCGATCGGCGTACGCCCGTCTCATTGCCTCGGTCAGTACATGCAGGTATGCCGCAGAATTGTGGCCCATGGCCGACAGGTCATAGGCTTCCAGGATGTTGAGCATGGTAACCAAGGCAACTCCACCGGACGAGGGGGGACTCATGGAATACACATCGTGTCCTCGGTACGTCCCGTGGATAGGTGGTTGCTCTTTGGCCTCATAACGTGCAAGATCCTCTTCCTTAATGAGTCCGCCCCATTCGTTCATGAAGTCGGCAATCAGTCGTGCTGTTTCTCCCGTGTAGAAGCCGTCACGTCCTTGGTCGCGAATCCGTTTCAAGGTTGATGCAAGGTCCTGCTGTATGAGCAGCTCACCGACGGTATGGGGAACGCCTCCAGGCTTGAGGAAAGCATTCACACTGGATTGATAGATGGCATCCTCCTGAACGCGTTCCAGCAGGCTGGTCTGGAAGCCGGATAGATTACGCGTGAAGGGAAAGCCTTCCTCTGCCAGCGTTACGGCTGGCTGCACCAGAAGAGCCCACGGCAGGGACCCAAGGCGTTCATGCGCGAGCGCCAGGCCGGCCACCGTGCCCGGCACACCCGTGGAGAGGAGGTTGTAGTGGCGATTGGCGGATGATATGGACCCATCCTCATCTAGCATCATGGTTTCGGAGGCGGCCAAGGGAGCCCGTTCCCTGAAATTGAAAGCCGTAACCTCGCCGTCGGCACCATGGTATACCAAGAACCCTCCGCCGCCTATGTTGCCGGCTGAGGGGTGAACGACGGCCAGGGCAAAGGCCGTCGCAATGGCGGCATCAACTGCATTGCCGCCTTGTTGCAGGATGTCACGGCCAACCTCGGAGGCAAGGTACTGGGTGGAGACGACCATGCCATGTTCCGACACAACGGGTTGCCGACCATGCTGGGCTGTGGCCGTACCGGTGGCGTGGGCAAGAAGAAGGGCAAGAAGGAGGGCGAATACCGGGTGGGTGCGCATGGTCATTTCTCGGGTGGAGGCATCGTTCGTATGTCAGGAAACTAGGGTTGTGGAACGTGCCCCACAAGATGCCTCAAACCCATTGAGGCACCGCATCCGCGCCTGGCCGGTCCGTGTTTTTGAAAACGTTCAATGCCCTGTTTCAATTCAAGCGAACTTATCATTTTCACGGTGTCATTCCCGCAGGCAATACCTAGTTTGCCTGCTCGCCCTGAACTCAATCCCTCACACCGGCCTCATGCCGGATAGACGATGTCTCATCACTCAGGATTCGGACCTTCCGGGGGCAGTACGACGGAAGGATCCTGGCGGGAGAAAATTCCCGTCGAACTGTTTGCCTCACCGGCTGACATGGCTGCCGACGTTGCGCGACGTATTGCGGACCTGATAGTCACACGCTCCCTTGTCTCCCAAAACGTAGTACTCGGTCTACCCACCGGTTCGACACCTATTGGCGTGTATCAGGAACTGGTCACACTGCACAGGGAGGAAGGTCTGGACTTCAGCAACGTGGTCACCTTCAACCTTGATGAATACTACCCCATGCAACCGGAAGCGCTTCAGAGCTATCATCGGTTCATGCGGGAGAATTTTTTCGATCACGTCAATGTGCCTGAGGAGAACATCCACATTCCCGCTGGCAACATTGCGCGGGATCGGATTGCTGAGTGGTGCGCCGCCTACGAGGAGAAAATCAGGGAGGCTGGTGGCCTCGACCTGATCCTGCTTGGCATAGGTCGGACCGGGCACATTGGATTCAACGAGCCGGGATCAGGTCCGGAGACGCGTACGCGTCAGATCACGCTTGACGAGATAACGCGTAAGGACGCGGCGTCCGATTTCTTCGGCGACGAGAACGTGCCCCGCGAAGCCATCACCATGGGTGTTGGTACCATCCTGGATGCCAAGCAAATCATCCTGATGGCTACCGGGGAGCACAAGGCTCCCATCATTCGGCGAGCCGTCGAGGAGAAAGTGACCAATGCGGTTACGGCCTCGTACCTGCAGCGCCACGAGAATGCGCTCATCTGCCTCGACAAAGCCGCAGCCGGTGAACTGACACGGATCAAAACTCCGTGGATTACCGGCGAGGTCGAGTGGACTGAGGAATTGACCGAACGTGCCGTCATCTGGCTTGCAGAGCGCACGGGCAAGGCCATACTTACGCTTGATGAATCCGATTTCCATCGGCATTACCTGCACTCGCTGGCCAATGCGTATGCCAACAGTGATGACCTGTGCAAACATGTGTTTGAGCGCCTTCGCCAGCGCATTGCCTATGCGGAGGATCTGCCTTCCAATGAACGAATGATCCTCTTTTCGCCCCATCCGGATGATGATGTCATCTCTATGGGGGGGATGCTGGATCGCTCGGTTCGCAACGGCAACGATATGACCGTTGCCTACATGACCAATGGATCCGTGGCCGTTTTCGACGCGGACGTACGCCGCCACTTGAGATTCATGCGCATGTCAGCGGAGTATTTCGGTGACAATTCGTCGGTACTGGCGAAGGTGGATGCGCTGCGCTCTGCCATGGAAAGCAAGAAGCCGGGTGACGTGGACAGCGAGGATGTGCAGCTCATCAAGGCCTACATCCGGTATTCGGAGGCCGTGGCAGGAATCGAGGTCATGGGACTGCACCAGGAACACGCGCGTTTCCTGGACATGCCTTTTTATAAGACAGGAACCGTGCGCAAGCAGCCCATCGGGGAGGAGGATGTGCAGATCGTGCTGGAACTCCTCGAGGAGAAGATGCCTCATCACATCTTCGTCGCCGGAGACCTGTCGGATCCTCACGGCACCCACCGCATGTGTTATTTCGCCATTCAGGAAGCGTTGCGCCGCTTCCAGGCCAAGCATCCGGCAGAAACCCATCCGACCATCTGGCTCTACCGCGGAGCGTGGCAGGAGTGGGAAATCGACGATGCAGACGTCCTGCTCCCGATGTCCAAGGCAGATCTTGATCGCAAGATAGAGGCCATTTTCAAACACGAGAGCCAAAAAGACAGGGCCATGTATCCCGGTGCCTACGATGCTCGCGAGTTTTGGGAGCGGGCCAAGCAGCGTAATCAGCACACAGCCAAGCGGCTCGATGCTCTCGGGTTACCTGAGTTTCACGCCGTTGAGGCCTATGTCTGCGTGAAGGAACTCGAATCTTGACCCGGCCTGTCAGGAAGGATCAAGGATCGGGGCCGCCCTCTCGAGGGCGGCCCCGATATCTGTATCACCGATATCGCGGTGCGTGGTAGCTCTGATGCGCGTGGGACCGAAAGGAACCATCCGCACACCAACGGCCTCCAGGGCGGCCAGCACGTCCGCAGCAGACCGCCCGTCCGTGATGTCGAACATGATGATATTGGTCTCCACCCGGGAAGGATCCAACCGAACTGCCTTGAACGTGGAAAGTCCTTCGGCGAGTTCGCGCGCCCGGTCATGGTCTCGCTGCAGATCATCCCGGTGGTTTTCAAGGGCGTGAAGGGCAGCAGCGGCAACAAGGCCTGCTTGACGCATGCCGCCGCCCAAGGCCTTGCGCTCTCGCCGGGCCTGCTGAATCAATGCTTCCGATCCGACCAGAACCGACCCAACGGGTGCTCCCAGACCTTTGGAGAGACATACACTGACGGTATCAAAGCAGGCCGCGTAGGTGGCCTCTGGAATGCCCGTGGCGATACTAGCATTCCATAAACGTGCGCCATCCAGGTGCATGGCAAGGCCCCGCTCACGGGCCGTTGCCTCAATGGCCTGAATGACATCCAACGGATAGATCGTTCCGCCAGCGCGGTTGTGAGTATTCTCGAGGCAGACCAACCGGCTGCGTGGGTCCCAATCGTTGCCCGGACGAATGGCTCCGGACACCTGAGCTGCGTGCATGACTCCTCGCTCCCCGGCCAAGGGGAACAACTGCAGTCCAGAGAGACCGGCCGCGGCACCCCCTTCGTAATGCCGGATGTGCGCATCGGCTTCGAGTATGATCTCGTCCCCCGGTCTCGTGTGGATACGCAGGCCAATCTGATTACCCATCGTTCCGGAAGGCACATACACGGCAGCAGGCTTCCCGAGCATCTGGGCCACCCGGGATTCGAGCAACTGCACCGAGGGATCTTCGGCGAAGACATCATCTCCCACGGGAGCCCTCATGACCGCCTCCAACATGGCCGGTGTAGGCCGGGTGACGGTATCGCTTCTCAGATCGATGGAGGATGACCGGGTCATGCGTTGTTCTTCAACCTCGGGAGATATCCACGATTTCCAGGGACACCTTTCCCGCCGGGACCTTGATGGTCACGCTGTCTCCAACCGATTTACCCAAGAGGCCCTCACCGATAGGGCTCTTGATGGAAATTTTGCCCGTGGCAAAGTCAGCTTCCTGCGGGGATACGAGGGTGTAGGTCTGCTCCATACCATTGGCCGAATTCCGTACCACGACGGTGGACAAGATGTATGCCTTTGATGGATCAATCTGACTTTCGTCCACAATCCGGGCCTGGGATACCGTGTTTTCGAGCTTCGAAATCTTGGCTTCGAGCAATCCCTGCTCGTCCTTTGCGGCGTCGTATTCAGCATTTTCCGACAGATCACCCTGCGCTCTGGCCTCTGCTATGGCCTGAGCGATGCGGGCCCGCTCCTTCGTCTTTAGGAAATGCAATTCTTCCTTCAGTTTGCGCAGGCCCTCTTCCGTCAAATAGGTTGGTTTCGATTCGCTCATGATATGCCTGGACGTTACACGTGCCGACCGTAAGGCGGGCGGACGACTCGCGGTGGGTTTGATAACTGTAAAAAAGGGTATAAAAAACGCTCCCACCTCTCGGTGGCAGCGGCGGCCTGTACGGCTCATTGATGTTTCAACAGCGGTATTACTCTGTCAGGTTCTGAATTGATCCTCCAGCACGATCAGGGCTTTGTCGGCATGGTTTCGTCCTTGGAGTGCTAATGCCAGCTGGGGTGGATCAAACCATCTACAATCCCGGTACGACCCGCATTCATGACCGCCGACCTGACGAAGGGCAGAGGGATGCCCGTCTGCTGACGCTTCCGTTCGGCACCTTTCCAGTACATCGCGTAAGCCCCTCATAACCATGCCTTACCCCGAACCTTTGGTTGCCCCCATGCGTGCAGAGCTGACTGCTGTTGGTGTGCACGAACTGAAAACAGCAGAAGAGGTAGATCGCGCTTTCGAAGCCGCTTCAGGGAAAACAATGCTGCTCATCGTCAATTCGGTCTGCGGTTGTGCCGCCGCCATGGCGCGTCCGGCCGTTCGCATGTCGATGCAGGCAGAGCAGCTTCCGGACATGTTCACTACGGTGTTTGCCGGTCAGGATCTGGAGGCCACGGCCCGGGCGCGTCAGCATTTGGCGGGCCTTCCGCCTTCATCTCCTTCGATGTTCCTGATAAAAGACGGTGAACCGGTGTTTGCACTGGAGCGTCGTCACATTGAGGGGCGTTCTGCAAGTGCCATCGCCACAGACCTGGTCACAGCCTATCAGCAGGTCTGCGGATCAAATGATGGCGTGTCTCCTGCAGCCGGGGAAGTCGCTCAGGATGATCAGGCGCCGACGTCTTCGACCTTCCGCTCCATTCTTTGACGGGAATCTTGCCGTGGTGCGTGGACCCGAGAGGTTTTGTCTGCGAGGTCTTCCAGCAGCGCCTGACGCGCACCAAGGCCCTGATTCCCTGGGGAAGGGTCGGAATGGAAGTCTGCCCATTGGCCGTATCCCGTGTTGCATGCCAACCAACCTATTGACCCATGCCTGACGTATATATCGTTGACGCCGTTCGGACACCCATCGGCTCCTTTGGAGGGGCCCTGAAGGACCATTCTGCGGTGGATCTTGCTGCCCATGTGATGGCGGCCTCCATCGAGCGGAGTGGCGCTCCGGCAGAGGCGCTTGATATGGTCATCTTCGGCAACATCCTGCGCGCTGGCCAAGGGCAGCTCGTTACCCGTCAGGCGGCCCGGAAGGCAGGTGTACCTGACTCGGTCGACGGTTTTACGGTCGACATGGTTTGCTCTTCCGGCATGCTGAGCCTCATGCAGGCCGCAACGATGATCAAGGCGGGTGAAGCAGACCTGCTCTTGACGGGCGGAACGGAGTCAATGAGCGGCACAGGATTCTACCTGTCCCATCGCGCCCGTTGGGGGTACAAGTTCCTTATGGGCAACCCGGAGGGCCTGACCGATCTGCTCTTGCACGACGGATTGACCGACCCATTCAGTGGGGAGGCAATGGGTGTTCAGACGGAGCAGTTGGCCGCAGAGAAAGGTATTACGCGTGCGCAGCTGGATGAGGTGGCCGCTCTGTCCCATGAGCGGGCCGAGCGGGCATGGGCCGAAGGGGCGTTCGATGCCGAGGTGGCTCCCATCGAGTACCGGGTCAAACGGGACATGGTGGAACTCGGAAAGGATCAAGGTATCCGGGCCGGGACGACGGCAGCCTCACTTGGCAACCTGCGCCCGGCATTCACTTCGGATGGTGTGTTGACCGCCGGGAATTCCAGCCAGATCTCAGACGGGGCGTCTGCCATCATGGTGGCCAGCGAATCGGCTGTCAAGAAGTATGATCTGAAACCGCTGGCGCGCGTGATGGCTTCCTCATGGGCAGCCGGTGCGCCGTGGCGTTTCCCGGAAGCGCCGGTTCCAGCCGTCGAAAAGGTGCTCCAGAAGACGGGACACTCCATTAAAGACTTTGGTCTTTTTGAGAACAATGAGGCGTTTTCCCTCAACACCGTCCTCATGCGCGACATGCTCGGTGTGCCGTATGATCTGCTCAACGTGCATGGTGGTGCCATCGCTCTGGGCCATCCCATCGGATGCTCCGGGGCCCGGATTGTAACCACACTTGTACACGGGATGCATCGTCATGGTGTAGATCGGGGAATAGCCTCGATTTGCCACGGCACGGGTGGTGGGACGGCCGTTGCGCTGGAGCGTGTCTGAGAATGCTTAAATCGATTGTCTACGTTGCTGCGGGGGGTGCCCTTGGCGCCGTTTCCCGATACCTGGTTTCGCTCGGCACGCTGAAGTGGATGAGTGAAGGCTTCCCGTGGGGCACGCTGACCGTCAACATCCTGGGTTCGCTCTTCGTTGGCTTTCTCTGGGGCGTGCAGGGGCAGTCGGCAGGCTCGCAGCGTTTCCAAGCGTTCTTTTTTGTTGGTCTCCTTGGCGCTTTCACGACCTTTTCCTCCTACGCCCTCGATACGCTCAATTATGCCCAGGATGGTCGCTGGGCGCTTGCGTTTGGCAACGCCATGCTCAATAATGTGGGCGCTTTCATCGCTGCAGCCGCTGGATTCGCCACGGCCCGCCTGCTGTTCAACCATGCGGACTGAGTTGGTACGTAGCCAACCGAAACCGTCCTTCGCCCGAGCACGCGTGTGACGACTGATTCTCCCGATATTCTTACCTGTCTTGCAGATGTAGCCCGACGATGGCTGGATCCGGGCTATCCGGCCAGGCAGGCGGCGGTGGAAGAGACGCTGGCAGCGGAGAATCATTTCACGGAGGCAGCCACCGCTTTCGCCATCAATCAGCAGATGAGCCTGTTGACGAAGGAGGCCCTCGGCGCCTGGCAACAGGACCTTTTGCCAACCGCTGCCCAGACCACCCTAGTCGAACGTGAGCGTGTTGCGGTCCTGAACCCCGGCAACATTCCCTTTGTCGAATTGCAGGATCTGATCGCGGTCCTGATTTCAGGACGTGCGTACGCTGGGACGGTATCATCACGGTCGCCGGCGTTGCTCCCTGCTTTCGTGTCTGATCTTCTGGCATGTGATGATGCCCTTCCTGTGGAGTTAACCGATTGGCAGCGCGCACTCTCCGGAGCTGAGCGGGTCATCGCGGCCGGTACGGATCAGACCATGGGCATTGTCCGACAGGCCACCCGGGAAGCCGGTCTGCCAATCTCGCATTGTTGGCTGCGTGGACATCGCTACGCTGCCGCGGTTCTTGGTGGCAGTGAAAGCTCGGACGACCTGGTGGATCTGGCCGAAGATGTGCTCTTGCACGAGGGTCAGGGCTGCAGGAATGTTGCTCTCGTCTTTGCACCATCCTCGATGGATATCGACCCCGTGTTGGATGCCTTTGCCCATTTTCGCGGCATGTTTGCCGCACATGAGCGGACCTCGGGATCACTCAAGATGCAGCAGGCCATGCTCAAGGCAGTGGGTGCACCGCATGCCTGGGCAGACGGACACGCCTTCCTGATTTCGCGGGGCACGCCGGAAGTGCGTGGAGCCTGTCATCTTCGGTGGGTACCCTACCACGAACGTTCGGAGGTAGAAGAGTGGATTCGATCCCATCAAACCGAGCTACAGGGCGTTTTCTCTGGCGTACGGCTTCAGGTTGCGCCAGATATCGTTCATCCACTCGGAACGGCGCAGCGACCAACCCTGGATTGGTGCCCGGACGGGCGGAGTCATGCCGACTTTTTCAGCGCGTCCCCATGAGATGGCAGGTATGATTTCGCAGGCTGCACGTGGACACATTTCTTGGGGATACGGCGTATATATGAAAAGACCAGATCCCGTATGACAGCCCGCCGGCAACATACCGACCAGGCCACCTCTTCAGGGCCAGCCGAACACGCCTCTTCCCATGAGAAGACGGGGCGGCGGGGTGGCTCAGGCTCCGGCAACAGATCCAATGAAGATCGGGGTAGGGATTCTCGGAATCCTGTGGCACACGTGGCCGCTGAGTCGCGTGCACTGTGGGATGACCTGCGTGAATGGGTGGATCTGAGGGTGCAGCTCATCCAGATTGACATTGAGGAGCGCATCGAAAAAGCGCTCAATGATATGCTGGCTGCCCTTATCGTGGTTGTGCTGGTCCTGTTTGCCCTCTTTTTCCTGCTGCAGGCTGCCGCGTTGTGGCTGGGGCAGGTCCTTGGGCACGACCAGATGGGATATGTCGTTGTGGCTCTGACGCTTATTGCGGTATCCCTGCTGGTGAAGGTCGTCAAGCCGACCCTTGTGCGCCCCGCTCTGCACGGACGTAAAAAGACTATCGATACACCAGGCTCGCCTTCTACCAAGGATTCTTTGCCCGATACGGGAGAACAAACCAGGCGGAGGGGAGCGGCATGAGCGCAGAGCGCACGCGGGAAGAACTGGAGGCCCGCCTGAAGGGCACGTCCTCCTCGATCAGGCGCCGTCTGGCCCGATTGGAGTCTGTCATTCCTGGTTCTGGTCGAACGCTGCCGAAGCTTCCCGAGGTAAAACGCACCTCTACTTGGGGCGTAGCCGTGGGGGTGGGTCTCTGGCTCGGCTGGCGATTCGTCAAGCGTTCCAGGAGACATAGGGAGGGTTCCTATGAGGATGGCGTGGCACATCTGGCAGATCGATTGGAAACCTCGATTTCAGAGCATCTTGACCATAAGCGCCCCCCGTCAGAAGCCGTGCGGAGGGCCCTGCTCGAGAACCCACCCGTCATACAGATGGCTGGTAAGGAGGAGGGTCTGTTTTCCGGCGCCGCCAAGGAACTGCTGCGCTCATCCAGTTCCATGCTCGTTACCGAACTTGGTCGGTGGTTGGAGCATCGGCTGGTAGAAAAAAAGGAGCATCCTGAAGCCGACTGAGCCCGGAAGGAATCATTTGCTAGGGTGCCGGGTGAAACGCCACTTTTTCGGGAGGCAATTCTGTCTCCGGCTTCTCCCCACATTACCGACTTCATGAAACTCGTACTCTTTGGCCCCCCGGGCGTGGGTAAAGGATCCCAAGCCCGTTTTCTCTCGGAAAGGGAAGGCGCTGTACATATATCTACAGGCGTACTGCTTCGCAGAGCCATTCGAAGCGAAACAGAGCTTGGGATGGAGGCGAAGGAGTACGTCGAGTCTGGCATGCTCGTGCCTGGGCCCCTCGTACGGGCCTTGGCAGAAGACGCTGTCCGGGCAACGGGGTTCAAAGGATTCGTTCTGGATGGATACCCCCGCACGATAGAACAGGCGGAGTGGTTGGATGCGTTTCTGAGGGAGAATGAATCCCAACTGGATACAGTCATCAGCCTGCAGGTGCCGGCTGAAGTCATCATCGATCGACTGTCCAAGCGACGCGTGGACAGGGAGACAGGGGAGAACTACCACCTTGATTTCAAGCCCCCTCCAGCGGATTTGCCGGCAGATCGCATCATTCAGCGTAAGGATGACATGCCAGAGGCCATTTTGCACCGGCTCAGGATTTATGATCGGGATACGCATCCTGTGCAGGATTGGTATCGTCAACGCGGTATGTTACAGGAAATCGACGGCCGGGGAACGTTCGAGGAGGTATACGGCCGGATAGTTGGAGCGATTCCAACCCACGGATCGACGCCATGAGCCACAGCCCAGACCCATCAGAGCGTATTTCTGTCCATTCAGCGGCGTTTGAAGCGGAACTGGCCCGCGTCATCGATCGCGTGGACCCGGCTGGACTGTACGGTCCGGCGGCCTACATCCTCGCAGGTCAGGGCAAGCGTTTTCGACCCCATCTGGTTCTTGCCGCCCAAGACATGTTTGGGGGGGAAAGAGAGGTGGCCCTGAAGGCAGCTGTTGCCGTTGAGGTCTTCCACATTTTCACCTTGGTCCACGATGATATCATGGACAAATCGCCCACGCGTCGTGGGCGCGATACGATACACGTCAAGTGGGACGAACCCACCGCTATCCTGACCGGCGATTATCTACTGGGTAAAACGGTTTCCCTGCTTCTGGCCTATCCCGATCAGACCCTTCGATCAGCCCTCGAGTACTTTACCGATACGATCAGGAAACTGTGTGAGGGGCAAGTACGGGACATGGCGTTTGAGACGCGCGATGATGTGACGCTGGAAGAATACCTGGTCATGATTGATCAGAAAACATCGGCCTTGCTCGAGTGCTCGCTCGTGCTCGGTGGTATGACGGGTGACGCAGCCCCGGATCAGTTGGAGACGCTCGAGCAGATTGGCCACCACTTGGGTCGCGCCTTCCAGATCCAGGATGACCTGCTCGACGTAACGGCCGACTCGGCTCAATGGGGCAAGCCAGTCGGCGGGGACTTGATGGCTGCCAAGAAGACGTGGATGCTACTCTCGGCGCTGGCAGCCGAGGATCCGTCAGACGCCTGGTTCAAGGCCATGGCAGATCGGGGAGGAGCCCGAAAGGAAGACGTTCCCGAAGCACGTTCGCGGATGGAGGCCATGGGTGTTGTTGAATCCGCTCGGGATGCCGTTATTTTCCATTCCGAACATGCCATCCGTCTCATCGAGTCTCTTCCCGCGGGTGACGGACGCTCCATTCTCGTCGCCCTGACCCGCAAGATGCAAGAAAGACTGTATTGATCAGCGATCGTTCATGATTGAAAAAGAAGTCATCGTTACCAACCGCGCCGGTCTGCATACGCGGCCTGCGTCCATGATTGTGCGTACGGCCTCCAAATATGCGTCGGAATTCTACATTCAGAAGGACGGCTACGAGATCAACGGCAAGAGCATTATCGGAGTCATGACCCTGGCGGCCGAACAGGGGGCATCACTCATGCTGATTTTTGATGGCTCGGATGAGTCGGAAGCCATGGCAGCCATGGAAGCCATTTTCGAGGATGGTTTTGGCGAAGTGAAATAGACCGAGATGGAATGGACCACTTGAGGCCATTCCGTAGCGGTTCAAAGGGGTACCCTACATGAAGGATCTGCCAGCAGCAGGTACAAACGGTTCCAGTCTATGCACGGGTATTGGTGTATCCCCGGGTATAGCCATCGGCCCGGCGTACCTGTATGCCAGAATCCCGTTCGAAGTGCAGCAACGGGCCATCGATCCGGATCTGGTAGGAGCTGAAACCGCACGGTTCGAGCAGGCGATTCGGCGGGCTGAGCGGGATTTGCACAAGATCATAGCGGTTACCCGGGAGAAACTTGGTGAAGGCAGTGCGTCCATTTTTGAAGCACAGCTGCTCATGCTTCGAGACGAAGCCATGTACCCAGAGGTCATCTCCTGTATCGAACAGAAGGGTATCAACGCCGGATTTGCCGTACAGTCGGTCATGAGCAAGCACCGACAGATCATGGAGGCCTCCGACTCGGAGTACCTGCGTGAGCGTTCCAACGACCTGCTCGATATCCAGGATCGCATCATTCGCCACCTTCGTCGAGGTCGGATTCTCTCTGCAGTAGACGAAGATTCCATTGTCATTGCCGAGAACCTGACGGCTGCAGACATCATCCTGTTCAGTCGGAGAGGCATTCTGGGGTGTGCAACGGACTTCGGCGGTCCGACCTCGCATGTCTCCATCATGGCGCGGGCCTTGGGAGTACCCGCTGTGGTGAGTACGCATGGAGCTACAGCACAGGTGGCCACTGGCGATCTGGTCATTCTGGACGGGATCCGCGGGGAATTGCTGGTCAACCCTGATGAGGCCACACTGGAGCGCTACAGGGTCAAGCAAAAGCGATACAAGCGATTGCTTCAGGAAGACAAGCAGCTCGTGGGACTACCCGCCGAGACGCTCGATGGGCATCCTGTCCTTTTGCAGGCCAACCTCGAATTGAAAGAAGAAATCCCCCTCATGGCCGAAAATGGAGCGCAGGGGGTTGGTTTGTTCCGCACGGAAATGCTGCTCTTGATGGAGGGCCGTGCCATCGTCACGGAAGAGGAGCAGACCGTCGAGTATACGCGCGTGGTGGAAGCGGTAGCGCCCCACACGACAACGTTCCGGATTCTGGACCTCGGTGGTGACAAGCTGTTGCCCATGGGGCACAGGGAGCACAACCCGTTCCTCGGCTGGAGGGGAATTCGCATCCTGCTGGACAAGCCTGAGCTTCTCGTTCCGCAGTTGCGGGCTATCCTGCGTGCGAGCGCCCATGGACCGACCAGGATCCTGCTCCCCATGATTACGCGCCTGTCTGAGATTCGGCAATTCAAACAGATTCTGGCCGAGACCATGGATACGCTGGCCACGGAAGGGGTCCCGTTTGATCGGACCATCTCCGTCGGCGTGATGGTGGAGGTGCCTTCCGTAGCTCTTCAGGCAGATCTTTTTGCTGCTGAGGTAGATTTTTTCAGTATCGGCACCAATGATCTCACACAATATGTCCTTGCTGTCGACCGCGGCAATGATTTGGTTGCCGAGATATACAACGAACTTCATCCTGCCGTTCTCGAGCTTATTCGTATGACGGCAGAGGCGGCCCATAACGTGGGTATTCCCGTCTCGTTGTGTGGAGAGTTGGCCACCAACCTGCGCGCCGTGCCCGTCCTTCTCGGTCTCGGTGTGGACTCCCTCAGCGCTTCTCCGGTGTATCTGCCCGCCATGAAGCGTGTCATCAGGGCCATGAAGCGGAGCGAGGGGAAAGCCTTGGCAGCCCGGGCACTGGCTTCGTCTGATCCGGAGGATTTCCGTCGATTCATGGATCGCTGGTTGGAAGAACATGCATGCGGTGTATCCTTTTTCCTCGAAGGTGCTGACGGGTAGGCGCTCAACACTGCCATTCAGACTGAGCAGTTGTCCGTCCGGTGCACTCCTGCAACCGTGGGCCGAAAACGCCTCCTGAAAGCGTAGGCGACATCGTAGATTACCGCGCGTCAGATACAGCAGAGCCCGCCTGGTCCGAGCCATCGTTCATATCCGGAGTCAATGCGCAGTCCCCGTATACTTTCATCCCTCGTGTGTGCCATGCTGATCGGAACCCTGTTTCCGGTCTCGGATGCCAGGGGTCAGTTCGGCTATCATTTCGGGCGCAACAAGGTCCAGTACGAGGATTTTGACTGGACGGTGATGGAGACCGAGCATTTCGACATCTACTACTACCCTGAAATGCAGGAGCTCGCTGAGCAGGGGGCACAGTTTGCTGAGGAGGCCTATCGGGACCTCGAGCACACGTTCAACTTCTCGCTCAATCACCGGGTGCCCCTCATCTTCTATTCCAGCAACCTGCATTTCAAACAAACGAATATCACGCCGGGCTTCATTCCGGATGGGGTTGGCGGGTTCTATGAGTGGCTGAAGGGAAGGGTGGTCATTCCTGCCAATGGCAACCTGCATCGATTCCGACGGGTCATTCGACACGAGATGGTCCATGTCTTCACCTTCAACAAGGTTACCCGGGTCATGCGTGACCACCGCAAGATCATGGACCGTTTCCTTCCGCTATGGTTTACGGAGGGATTGGCGGAATACTGGTCCGGAGATCCGGATCATCAACACGAAATGGTCATCCGCGACGGACTGTTCACCAACTATCTCCCGCCACTCGAGTCCATGTACCGTATCAATGGCTCCTTCATCATGTACAAGCAGGGAGAGGCCATTTGCCGGTTCATTGCAGAACGATATGGCGAAGAGCGTCTTCTTGAGCTGATCGAGAACAGTTGGCGGGACCGGGATTTCAGGATTCTCATGGAGACGACGTTCCACGAGGAGTTTGAGGTCATTTCAAGCGCCTTCGATCAATGGTTGAAAGAGCGCTATTACCCGGACCTGGAGAACGTTGAAATGCCCTCTATCATTGCCGGGGGATTATCGACGGAGGGTTTCAGCGCAAAGCCTCATTTCTTCCAGTTTGATGATGGTACCCGCCGCGTGTACTACGTCGGTAACGTCGACGGTCTTTCGAATGTATACCAGGTGGAAGTCGATGCTGAATACAATCCCCTTTCGGAACCCGAAATCCTGATCGAGGGAGAACGTAATGACACGTTTGAGGCATTCCATCTCTTTGAGAGCCGAATGTCTGTCTCGTCTGGGGGCAAACTGGCATTCGTGACCAAGTCCGGCGGGCAGGATGTCATTCATGTCTACGACGTGAAACAGAACGAACTCGAAAACACCTTCCGCTTCGATGACTTGGTCGCTGTGTACTCACCGTCATGGGCTCCCGATGGCAGCGCACTGGTCTTCACGGCCATCACCCGGTCCGGTTTCTCGGATCTGTATGTGTACCACTTGGATGAGGGTGCGCTCGTGCAGTTGACCAGCGATAATTACGATGACCGGGATCCAGCCTGGAGTCCGGATGGCTCGCGGATTGCCTTTTCCTCGGATCGCACCTCCTTCGGAAAGCAAGGGGCTTACAATCTGTTCTCCTATGAAGTGGATAGTGGGCTGATCCGCTATATCACCTATGGGGACCGGTATGATCTGGCTCCGACATGGAGCCCCTCCGGAGGTTCGATAGCCTTCATTTCGGCGGCCAGGGACAGCACAGGCCGGTATGGCACGCAGGATATCTGGACGACGGATGCTGACGCCGAACAGCCCAGCCTGGCGCCGCTGGAAGGGGAGGTCAATGTCGATCCATCCCGGCAGCTTACCGGGCGGACATTGAATCGGCTGACCCGCTTTGTTTCGGCGGCCTACGACCCGGTCTGGACGAGCGATGACCACATCATCTTTACCAGTTTCGAGGGGCTCCAGTTTTCGATCCGGCAGTTGCCCGATGTCTCCGAACGAATCGAGCGCCCGCGGGAGCAGCGTCGCGTCTCCTTTGCAACCATCGGTTCGGGTTGGCAATACGATGCATTGAAGCTGGGAGAGGACGCAGAGGCTGCGCCCTATCGCCGCCGCTTCCAACTTGACATTGCGCAGGGTACGGTGTCTCAAAACCCGGTGCTGGGGACGACCGGTGGGGCCGTATTCGCCTTTTCCGATATGCTGGGGGATGAGTATCTGTACCTAACAGTACTCAACACCGGAACCGGTCGTCACAGTTTCCTCCGTGACCTGAGCTTTCAGGTGGCCCATTTCAAGATGAGTGGTCGGGCCAACATCGGCTACGGGGCCTATCGATTCTCGGGCCGTCGCTACGATGTCACGGATCCTGATGCTCCGACGCAGTTCCCGGTATTCTATGAAACGGTTTATGGCGGCTTCGGTCAGGTAAGCTATCCGCTGTCGACGTTCATGCGGTTGGAATTGTCATCGTCTCTCAACTGGACCAGCAAGGACATTTCCATCCGACGTGTCGAGCGCGATGCTCTTCTCCTGTCCAACGCGGTGTCGTTGATACGGGATCAGGCCGTCTATCGGCTCAATGGTCCTGTAGCCGGGTGGCGGGCAAGTATGACAGCCGGCTACACGAGCGACATTCTCTATGCCAACGTGAGTTACTACACGATCATGGCAGATGTCAGGAAATACATTCCCATCACCAAGGACATCACCTTTGCCTCCTGGGCCATGGCACGAATCAACGAGGGGCGCGAGGCTCGATTGTTCGTGTTGGGTGGAAGTTGGGACTTGAGGGGGTTCCGGTGGTTTGACGTGCGTGGCCAAAAGATGTGGTTCACCTCCCAGGAAATCCGCTTTCCCATCCTGAAAGCGCCTTCCATCATGTTTCCAGTCCTTGCTCCGTTGGGAGTGGCCAGCTTGCGTGGTGCCCTGTTTTTCGATGCCGCCCATGCATGGAACAATGGATATCGCGAAATCCGACCGGAGCTGCGTGCCGGGGAGACCGTCGGGGCTGCAGGCATCGGATTCAGGGTGAACCTGTTCGGGGCCTTCGTGCTTCGATATGATATCGGCAGAAGGTATCGGGATGGCTTCTGGCGTCAGGATAAGGTGTTCCGGCAGTTCTTCTTCGGGTGGGATTTCTGATGAGGATTCGCATGTTCCGATATGCAGCCATTGTGCTCTGGGTAGCCGTCGTCCTTGTCGCCGGATGCCAAACCATACAGTTTGATCGCCCCCACATTCTTTCCGAGTCAGATTGGCCCACGGATGGGCGGGACGACGCACGGAGCCGTTTTGTTGATGCGTCCCTCATGCCGCCCCTGGAGCTGGCGTGGAAGTACAATGCGAATGCAGGGTTCAGCCGTGCGTCTGCGCTCAGGCTGCAGGATCGGATTCTCGTGGGTAATCGAAAAGGAGAGATCCATGCCGTGGATCTCGAAACCGGTGGGGGTCGTGGTTTCAAGCAACTGGGCGAAACCATAGAAGGATCTGCCCTTGTGTATGAGGGCTCGGTATACGTGCCCCTTGCATGGGGAAGACGAACGTTGGTTGCGTACGATCTTGCGGCTGGCGCCATTCGATGGCAGCAGCGGGGTGTGCCGTTTGCAACAGCCCTTCTGGGACACGCGGATCATATCCTGGGTGTTGACCTCGAAGGGACCCTCCGTGCGTTTGATGTTGACAGCGGAAACGAGGCCTGGTCGCTCGCGCTGGCGCCCTTCCAGACATTCAAGGCCTCCCCGGTACGAGCATCAGCCTCCTCCGCGGTTTTTGTGGATGTGAAGGGAAGGGTCTACAACGTGGATCTGGACGAGCGCACGCTCCTTTGGACTAAGGAATTGCACGCCCCCGTTTATGAGACACCTGCTCTTGCCGGCGAGCATATTGTCCTGACAACAACGGGGGGAGGTGTCCATGTTCTGCATGCCGGTACTGGCACTACAATCTGGGCCTGGCATGGCCCGGAAACCATACGGATGGGCGCCCCGGCCATAGGTCCTTCGAGCGTAGTGGTTGGAGCTACCGATGGGTATGTGCGGTCGTTCGATCCATCTTCGGGCGCGCTTCAATGGGAGACGCCGTTTCCGGACGTTGTTTCAGCGCCACCACTCATTGTGGGAGAACATGTCTTTGTCGGTACCCTTGGTACGAGTCTCCAGTCGTTGAACGCCGGGACAGGAGAGGTCGTGTGGAGAACCGAAGTGGACGGCCGTATCAAATCGGCCATGGCCGTAGCCGATGGGGGACTGCTCGTCTTGGCCGAGCCTCGTTGGGTCCTGTACTTCAGGCCGATCCGTGATGAATCGATACAGCAAGCGGAGGGAGGAACGCCATGATCACAAACAGGCATTGCAAGGCGCGCAGAGCATGGTGGGCGCCTCTGATGGTCGTGACAAGCCTTCTGGGCGCAACCCTGGCTCATGGCCAGGATCGCCTCCTTACCGTCGCATCCAACGCGGACTCCGCAGGTGTGTGGATCGATGGGTCGTGGGCAGGATACGTGGCGCAGGGGCCGTTCGGTCTCAGTGCGATGGCCAAAGAGGTCGTCGTACGCCCATTCGGTGTCGATGCATGGTCCATCCTCCCTCTGCGGTTTGACCTGGACAAGCGATCGATTGGTGCCGTCACCCTGGATGCCAGGTTCAATTACCACTACAGCATTCAGTCGATTCCCTCTGGTGCACAGGTATACCTCGGAGGAGATAAACTGGGATCAACGCCCATGCTGCACGTCTCCCAAGCGCCGCTTGAGGAGTCAATACGCTTGGAGCTGGATGGTTATCATGGATCCACAGCCCAACCGGGAGATGGGATATGGAACACGATTTCAGTAACCCTGGCCGCTCTCCCTGTCGATCCAGAAGCTGTATCCTCCTTACGCGGTCGGCAAAGAAAAGGAAGCAGATTGAACATGGCGGTTGCGGCGCTGAGCTTTACAGCAGCTGTATTGGCCATCCACTATCGAACGAAAGCAGATAATCGTTTTGATGACTATGCTTTGAGCGGCACTGCTTCGTTGCGGGCGAAAATCAACAGACTCGACAGGCAATCGGGTATTGCCCTGGGCACCATGCAGCTGGGTCTTGGCTTCGTAGCGGTGCGATTGATACGCTAGTTCTGCCGCGTGGGAGAGTGCCGAGACGACCGGATCCGTTATCGGTCGAACCCGCGCCCGGAAGTGTCGTACCATAAGCCCTCACGGACCACTTTATCTCTACGATCCCATGATTGTTGACACCCTGAAGGAAGACCTCAAAACGGCCATGAAATCCAAGGATGCCGTTCGACTCCGGACCATCCGGTCGCTTCGGTCGGCCATCATGGCAAAAGAAATCGACCTTCGTTCCGATGGACAGGGTACCATCTCAGAAGAGGCTGCCATGGAGGTCCTGCAAAAGCAGGCCAAACAACGCCGGGACTCCATAGCGCAATACATTGCCGCGGGTCGTGAGGACCTCAGGAAGACAGAAGAGGAGGAGCTTAAGGTCATTGAATCGTATTTGCCAAAGCAGCTTTCGGAAGAGGAAATCATCGCTGCCGTCCAAGACATGATCCAAGCTACGGGAGCCTCAGGAATGAAAGATATGGGGCGGGTCATGGGGCAGGCAATGAGTCAGCTGAAGGGCAAAGCGGACGGCAGTATCGTGCAGAAGGCAGCACGCAGTCTGCTCTCGTCCTGAACAGGTCTTCGGGATTGATTCCGGCAGTCATACCGGCGCTATGCGTCAAAATCCTCTCATGGCTACACTGGACATAGTAATTCTTACCGTGCTGGGTTTCGGCCTCCTACGCGGAATGCGAAGCGGTTTCTTGAAGCAGGCAACGGCGCTTTTCGGTACCATCCTGGCCCTCGTGCTGGCTGCCTCCTTCATGGACTCTGCCGGTCAGCTGGCCTTGTCGCTCGGGCGTCTGTCCAAAGAACAAGCCGTTATTATCGGCTTCATGGGCGTTTTCATTCTGGTAAAGATGGCGGTGAACATGCTCTCAGCCGTGCTTGCATCGGTTCTGGAGAAGATCAAATTGTCGGGCTTGGACCGATTGGCGGGAGGGGTGACCGGGGTACTCAAGGCGGCTATCGCCATGAGCCTGATTTTTATCGTAATCGGTTATGCGCACCTACCCGGCGAGGTGTCCAGAGAGCAATCCAAGCTCTACCAGCCAGTCTATGATATCGTGCCTGTGGCGTGGTCACTCTTTGAATCCCGGTCAACAGGGTTCGGCGATCTGCTTCGTAGTGTGGAGGATCGTCTGGACCCACGGGGCTACAAACTACCGATCTGACTCACGTAGGAGATCGTGACGTGAGCGTCTATGCAGGAGGGCCGTGCTGCAGTGTTCTCCTTGCGGGCAGTAGGCCCGGGAGATTATCGTCCAGGTGCTGCGGGACTGCGGCGCGCCCACCGCATGAGGACCAGGCCGCCAATGATGAGGGTACCTCCCAGAATCTGTGCCGGTAAGATGGGATCTCCAAGGATGAAGTAGCCGGAAACCAGTGCCACCAACGGCACCAGGTTGCCGAATGCGGCCGTGTGGGATGCTCCAAGTGACCTGACGGCGTTGTTCCAGAACACGATGGCAATGCCCGTGGACAGCGCACCCGAGAAGAAAACCGCAAACCAGTACGCAGCGCTCATCCGGTCCCAATCAGTTTCGCTCCAGAAAGGGATGGCCAACAGCGCCAGCGGTGGGAGACACAGCAACAGAGCGATGACCGTCAGGGACAGGGGAGAGTGCTTGGAAACAACCGGGCGGGTGAGTGCTGTATAGGATCCCCAAAGCATGGCCGCGCCCAAGATGAGCAGATTACCAACGAGCAACTCCGAGGACAGATCGATCTCTGCCGATCCAAAAGCGACGACGGTGGCAGTACCCATAATTGATACCAACAGTCCCGTCCAAGCTTTCGGCGACAGTGTCTCCGTTCCCAGGACCAGCGAAAGCAGCGCAGTCCAGATGGGCGCCGATGACATGATGATGGCACCATTGCCGGCGGATGTGTAATCGAGGCCAGTGATGAAAGCCGCCTGATACAGCACCCATCCTATGAGTGACAATCTGATCAGGGCCCATTTATCCGCCATAAGAGGCTCCCAGAACGGCTGCTTGAAGCTGCCGATCCGCCTTCGGTAGACAACACTCAACACCGTTGCAGCTCCTAATAGGCGGAAAAGATTCATGACATGCGGATGCATGACCACGAGCACCAGCTTGACCACAACAAAATTCAAGCCCCAGAAGAGCACGACGGCCAATAGTTCGAGCTCGCTACGAAGGGAGCGGTTGGACAGGGTTTGCACGCGGTAACGGATAGCGGGGGGAGAAAAAGTGCCGCAAGCTAGTCTACGTACACCACAATGCCTTGCCTGACGAAGGCCAGGATGCATTCTTGACCGTATCCTCCATATTCCGTTATTTGAAAGGGTACCAAACACAGGAAGCCATGGCCATGCTGGACAACGGGATAACCAAGCTCTACTACACTATCGGTGAAGTAGCGTCGATGGTGGACGAGGAGGCTCATGTTTTGCGGTACTGGGAAACCGAGTTCGAAGGTCTCAGACCCAGAAAGAACCGGGCGGGGAAGAGGGTCTACACAAAAAATGATGTGGACGTCGTTTTTCGTATAAGGCGTCTTCTGAGGGATGAGAAGTTTACCATCGATGGTGCCCGGCAGGCTCTGAAGAAGCAGCGTAGAGCGACAACGGACAGCGAAGCGAGTCGTCTGGAGCAACTCCATGAGGTGCGTTCCTTCCTCCAGAAGATGCTGGATCGGGTGAAGGACTGATTCTCCACTTGGGTGGGACCTTTTCGCTCAACCTTCGCCGTGTTTCGGCTCAGGGATAAGCGGGAACTGCAGAGCCGTTTGTAGATTGGAGCCTCTCCTGCCCGGGACACCGGATCCGGCTGGGTATTTTTCGGGACGTGGCGCAGCCCGGTAGCGCACTTGCATGGGGTGCAAGGGGTCGTGGGTTCAAATCCCGCCGTCCCGACGACAAACAAAGAAAGGGCAAGCCTAAAGGCTTGCCCTTTTGTGTTTGGAGGAGGGTTTCTGGGATTGTGCGAAGCAAAATTCCAGAAAGAGTCCCTACGAGATGTGTAGAGCGGTTTCGTTTGGAGGAGGGTTTCTGGGATTGTGTAACGCTCTGGCACAATCCCCAGCTTTATTCTGATCAGGGCGTTAACGCCTTTGTTTCGAATGCAGCTTGCTCATGGCCTATTTGACTCTCGAAATACGTCAAAAACAACGGATCAAAACCATCTCGATACTTTTGCCAGGTTTGTAACCCAAATCGTTTCGTGTACGGTAAGTAGCCTATTCGAGTCAGAGCTCGTTCCTCGATGAGACCTTCATCGACCTGATACCAGATGTTCTCGACCCTTCGAAAACCTGAAAGCAGAGCCATTTCAAGAATGATTCGTTCCTCAGATGTCAACTCGTCGTAGGAATAATTGGCCAGCAGCTTGTGCCAAGCCAATGATAGTTCGTTGTCCGTCGCGATAGCCAAGTACAGAGCATTTACGTTGTCCGCAATTGCCTGATTGGTTTGCCCATGGACTGCTTTGGTGTTCTGATGTAATTCGACCGCAACGAATAAAAGCGATACGATTACCGTGCCTATACCAACGGCTTCCAGAACGTAGGTTGTTTTGAACGAGCGTGTGATACCAGCTTTTGACATGTGCACCTAGTCGTGTCAGGAGGCAAAAAAACGGAGTTGCAAGTTAGGAGCCAATCTCCGCGAGGATATCTTCTTGGAGCGAGACATACTTCCCTTTCAGATATCGAAGTTCGGAGGTATAGGAAGAGGTTGCAAAGAGCGCTTCGATCAACATTCCGCGTAGTTTGCGATCCTGATCGGGGCGTAAGGTTCGGTCGAAGGATGTAACATCAATTTCGGGTATCTGCCCGCTACCTTCACGCCACCAATCGACGAGGAGATACGTTTCAGATAAATACCTGTTGAAGGAGAGGAATAATTGGTCGTACTCCTTCGTGTGTACCTCATGCCGCTCCAAGTCCTCTCCGAACAATGTAAAAAGATCCGTTCGCAGCTCAGGAGAACGAATATACCGGGTCACCTGAGCATCGATTATCTCCTCGAATGGAGAGCGTTGTGGGAAAAAGCTGCGTAATCCCATTCCTACGCTGGACAAATGCCAGTAGATCGAGTCTATGACCAGGTCCTGATTTGGATAAAGTAAGACCTCGGCGCTTCGGTGAGATCGATTCTGGATGTTTGAAAAAAAGTCTATTTGAGCGATGTCCTGCTCAATCACAGTTGAAAGGCTCTTCAGGAGATCTTCCTTTCGTTCGTTCATCCGCGAAGCGTCATATAGACCTTGGAGGTAGAGCGATAGCAGAATACTGACAACGATAACTCCAGCTTCGATGACAAGCAGTGTTCTCGAACTCATGGATTCGTTGAATGGTGAGAGACGTTTTCGCATGGGTGTTCTTGACTAATACAGATCAGGCCGGCATCAATGGTTAGCGATGACCAAGGAGACACAGGATAATGTAATTGATACAAAGGGCTTGAAAATGGTTGGTCACGCAGCGTAAGCCGTAGGTAACACCTGTCCTCGCCAAGTCAGGCCTCGCGATGACGGAGAGAAAGCCATAGTGAAAAAAGCCCCGTTCCCATGTCGCATGGGAACGGGGCTTTCAGAAACCACTCTCAGGCCGCTACTAGTACCGGTAGTACTCCGGCTTGTAGGGGCCGTCAGGCGTAACGCCGATGTAATCAGCCTGCTGCGGGGACAACTCGTCCAGCTCCACACCGATCTTGGCAAGGTGCAGGCGTGCAACCTGCTCGTCCAAGTGTTTCGGGAGCGTGTACACTTGGTTGTCGTAGCTGTCGGCATTGTGCCACAACTCAAGTTGGGCCAGGACCTGGTTCGTGAATGAGTTCGACATAACGAACGAAGGATGCCCTGTGGCGCATCCGAGATTCACCAGTCGGCCTTCTGCCAGAACGATGATCTCGGTGCCATCGATATTGAAGAGGTCGACCTGGGGCTTGACCGTGTCCTTCGTGTGGCCATAGTTCGTATTCAGCCACGCCATGTCGATCTCATTGTCGAAGTGGCCGATGTTGCACACAATGGCTTTGTCCTTCATGGACCGGAAGTGACGCTCGCCGACGACGTTGAAGTTGCCCGTCGCTGTGACTACGATATCAGCTTCCTTGACCGCATCGTCCATTTTCTTGACGGCAAAGCCGTCCATGGCAGCCTGCAATGCGCAAATCGGGTCAATCTCAGTTACGATGACGCGAGCACCTGCGCCCCGAAGGGAGGCAGCAGAGCCCTTGCCTACATCTCCGTAGCCGGCCACGACAGCCACCTTACCGGCCATCATGATGTCCGTTGCACGACGTAGGGCATCCACCAGGGATTCTTTGCACCCATACTTGTTGTCGAATTTGGACTTCGTAACGGAGTCATTCACGTTGATGGCAGGCAGCGGGAGGGTGCCTTTCTTCTGGCGCTCGTATAGACGGTGGACACCCGTCGTCGTCTCTTCCGAAAGCCCTTTGATGCCTGGCGCCAGTTCTGGATAGCGGTCCAGCACCATGTTGGTCAGGTCGCCGCCGTCGTCGAGAATCATGTTGAGTGGCTTGCGCTCGTCTCCGAAGAAAAGCGTCTGTTCAATGCACCAATCAAACTCTTCCTCCGTCATGCCCTTCCATGCATAGACCTGGATCCCCGCGGCTGCAATCGCAGCAGCGGCCTCGTCCTGGGTCGAGAAGATGTTACAGGAAGACCACGTGACCTCGGCTCCCAAAGCAACCAGTGTCTCGATCAGCACAGCGGTCTGTACCGTCATGTGCAGGCAGCCTGCAATACGGGCTCCCTTCAAAGGCTCTTGACCACGATACTGCTCACGCAGCGCCATGAGCCCGGGCATTTCCGCTTCTGCCAAGCGAATTTCCTTCCGACCCCACTCAGCGAGGGAAATGTCCTTGACTTTGTATTTCAGCGTTTCGACTTCCATGGTTTCGACAGACATGATGAACACGCATTGGGAATGATTGACTAGGTTCGCTTTTGTACCCTCAGGCTCGCCTGTGTTTCCCGCCAATCGTTAAGAGGCGGTTAGGAAAGCGCGGTTCGAACGCAGGGTAGGGGCCTTTCACCGCGTAACGGGTG
>Ga0181566_10000848_pt1 | contig 24862 bp, 21 predicted proteins | sample 101ome_15_FD_133762 | JGI IMG/M metagenome (GOLD analysis project Ga0181566, IMG submission 133762) | Coastal salt marsh microbial communities from the Groves Creek Marsh, Skidaway Island, Georgia - 101402AT metaG (megahit assembly) | ecosystem: Environmental > Aquatic > Marine > Intertidal...
GTTCTTCCGTTCAAATAACTAGTAAGGAAGAGGATTTAAAGGCCATATTATCTGGGATAAAGAGCTTGCCTATCTCTTTGGTAAATGGCACCCTAGATATAGAAGCTAGTAGAACTGATCTACTTTCTTTCTTTGCAAGTCTTAGGAACTAAACATGAAAAATTTTGATGATATCTCGGTTCAAGTAAAAGGTAATCTTGCTTATGTTGAGATACAAAGACCACCCAACAACTTCTTCGATTATCTATTGATTGAACAAATTGCAGATGCCTACGAAGAGTTAGATGAAGTATCAGAATGCAGAGTAGTTATTCTAAGTTCTCAGGGAAAAAACTTCTGTGCTGGAGCAAATTTTGGACAAGATGAGGATATGTTAGATAAGTCAGTGCCATATTCTAAGTTATATGCACAGGCCGTAAGATTGTTCAAAACAAGAAAACCAGTTATAGCTGTCATTCAAGGTGCAGCTATAGGAGGAGGGCTGGGACTTGCCCTTTCTGCAGATTTTAGAATAGCTTGTCCAGAAGCAAGATTCGCAGCAAATTTTGCTAAATTAGGATTTCATCCCGGTTTTGGATCTTCAGTTACACTACCCAAAGTTATAGGTGATCAAAAAGCTAAGGATATGTTATTTTCTGCCAGAAGAGTTGCTGGAAAAGAAGCTTACGAAATTGGATTGGCTGATCGACTTACCTCTAAAGATAATTTAATGACTGAAGCAGAAACGTTTGCAGAAACAATAGCCAGCTCTGCTCCTATGGCTGTTGAATCTATCAGATCCACTTTAAGAGGGAATTTAGCTGAAGAAGTTGAAAAAATAGTCGATTGGGAGTTGAGCGAACAAGTTAGATTGCAAAAAACTGAAGATTTTAAAGCAGGAATAGCAGCTTCTTTAACCCGAGAAGTCCCCAGGTTTAATCGAAAGTAAATTAAAGCTTAACTTTTGATGGATCTAGTATTGTAGATTTAGCGGTCTTCTTTACATTTGGATAATCCAACGAGTAATGCAAGCCTCTACTTTCTTTCCTTTTCAGCGCACTTTTTATTGTGAGATTTGCAACCAGAGCAAGGTTACGCAACTCTATTAAGTCTGAACTGATCAGATATTTTCCATAAAAATAGTTCACTTCTTCATTTATTACCTTCATAGCAATATCAGCTCTTTTTAAAAGATTATTTGATCTAACTATACCTACGTAATCCCACATCAATCTCCTTATCTCATCCCAGTTGTGTTTAATTATTACACCTTCTTGAGTTTGAGTTACTTTAGAAATATCCCATTCTTTAATTGATTCATTGTGTTCGTGAAAGGATGAATAGATATGTTCAGCAGCCTTTTTTGCAAATACCACACATTCCAATAAAGAGTTACTAGCCATTCTATTAGCACCATGCAATCCAGTGCTTGATACTTCACCTATTGCATAGAGGCCCTTGATATTTGTCTGACTATTTAGATCAACCTTAACTCCCCCGCAAGTGTAATGAGCAGCGGGAACAACAGGAATTGGTTCCTGAGTAAGATCAAAACCAAATTTTTTGCATTGTTCGTAAATATTGGGAAATTCATTTTTAATCTCTTCAGCATCTCTGTGACTTATGTCTAAAAATACATTTTCTGCTCCGGAGATTTTCATTTCTTTATCTATTGATCTGGCAACAACATCTCTTGGAGCTAACTCCAATCTAGAATCGTATTTCTCCATAAACCTTTCTTTTTTATCGTTTATAAGCAATGCTCCTTCTCCTCTTAAGGCTTCACTGATTAGAAAAGATTTAGCTTCAGGATGATAAAGACATGTCGGATGAAATTGATTAAATTCAAGATTTTCCACTACACATCCTGCCCGCCATGCAAGTCCAATTCCATCTCCAGACGAACCGTCTGGATTGCTTGTATATAGATATACCTTACTGGCTCCACCAGTAGCTAAAATAGATGCTCCAGCAGAGAAAGCCTCGACTTTATTAGTCTCTATATCTAATACGTAAGCTCCGATACATCTATTTTTATTGGTTATCAAATCAACACAGATATGATTTTCGAGTACTTTAATATTTTTATTATTTTTAACTATTTCAGCCAAAGAATTTGAGACTTCCTTTCCTGTAGCGTCTTCGGCATGAACAACCCTTCTTTTAGAATGACCTCCTTCTTGAGTAAGGTGCAAACCATTTGATTTATCGGTAGTAAAATTTGCACCTAGAGCACTCAGCCACTTAATGGCTTCCTTGCCATGGCTTACACAAGCCAAAACAGCCTCTTCGTTACAGAGACCATCTCCAGCAATTAATGTATCTCTAAGATGCTCTTCAATAGTGTCATTTGAATCAATAACAGCTGCTATTCCGCCTTGGGCATACCAGGTTGAACTATCAATCAGAGAGTTTTTTGTTATTAGAGTTATTTTGAATCTATTAGATAGTTCAATTGCTGCAGTCATTCCAGCAGCACCACTTCCAATGATTAGAATGTCTGTTTTAATCAATTTTATTAAAAATCAATGAATAATCTGTTGCTGATATATTTTTTGTTAGATCGCCTGAAGAAACGTAATCGATTTTATATTTCTTAATTGCATCTAGATTATCAATCTCTATGTTTCCTGATATTTCTAATTTTATTTTTTCTCTTGAGATTTCAGAAGCAATTTTAAGATCACCTTCACTAAAATTGTCCAACATCGCGATATCGGCTTTTGCATTTATTGCTTGCTTAAGTTCTTCTATATTTTCAACTTCCACTTCAATCTTCTCTATCCCTTTTTCTCTCAATGAAGAAACTGCCAATTCTATTGATCCAGCAGAGGAAATATGATTTTCTTTTATGAGCGCAGCATCATAGAGACCCATCCTATGGTTTTGACCCCCTCCAATCACAACTGAATACTTTTGCTCGTATCTGAGACCTGGTAGAGTTTTCCTTGTATCTAATAATATTGTTTCAGACCCAATAAGTTCTTTTTGAAAACAATAAGTCTTATAGGCTATCCCAGACATCATCTGTAAAAAGTTTAATGCAGTCCTTTCAGATGCGACCATACATTTAGCATTTCCAGAAAGGGAAGCGATTTCACTCCCAGCTTCTAATAAGGAGCCTTCTTCAAAATGCCATTCAATATGTATAGTGGGGTCAAGCAATGTAAATGCAGTTTCAAACCATTTTGATCCACACAAAATAGACTCTTCTCTACATATTAAGGATGCGTTTTGAAGTAAGTTTGGGTTTATAAGTTCTCCAGTAATATCACCGATACCGATATCTTCTTCAAGGGATAATCTGACTGATTCCTCTAATTTGGTGATATTCGGTATGCCAAGCTTAGACATTGAAGTTAATCATCTTATCTAATGGAATTTTTGCTTTTTGAATAATGGAATCTTCAAGAAGGATCTCATTAGATAATTTATCTATACAAGTATCTAAGTTCTGTAATGAATTTAATCCCATCCAAGGACAATGAGCACAACTTTTACATGACGAGCCGACACCACCGGTAGGCGCCTCAAAGAATTCTTTATTTGGTGAGAGCTGCATCATTTTATAAAAGATGGATTTATCTGTAGCTACTATGAATTTCTCAAAATCTAATTCCTGAGACGCCTTTATTAGATGAGATGTTGAACCAACTGCATCTGCCATTGCAATTACCTCAGAAGGGGATTCAGGATGAACAAGAATTCCTGCATCAGGGTGAATTTTTTTAAGATCTCTTAATCCTGAAGCTTTAAATTCTTCATGAACTACACATGCACTGTCCCATAAAATCATGTCTGCATTTGTTTCTTTCTGTAAGTAGTTTCCCAAATATTTGTCTGGTGCCCAGAGTATTTTTTCTCCGTTCAAATGTATATCTTCAATAATTTCTTTTGCTATGCTTGAAGTTACAACCCAATCTGCCATTGCCTTTACTTTTGCAGAGGTGTTTGCGTAAACAACCAAAACCCTGTCAGGATATTGATCTTTCATTTTCTTTAAATCAGAAGCCGGACAGCCCAAATCCAACGAACAAGTTGATTCTAGAGTAGGTACAAAAATATTCTTTTCTGGACTAAGAATTTTTGCCGTTTCGGCCATAAATTTAACCCCACATACTATAAGGTTTTCAGTTTTGCTGAGACTGCCAAATTTAGCCATTTCAAGAGAATCACCAACAAACCCTCCTGTCTCTTCAGTTATTTCTTGTATTAGAGGATCTACATAATAATGGGACACAATACTGGCATTGTTGGATGAAAGATTTTTTGATATTGAATCAAATAATTTATTTTTATCTACCTGTGCATTATTTCCTTTCAATGCATCTTGGTGACGATTGATTAAGTTGGTATCTAGAAATCTTGAAGAAGCTTCCATGTCTTTAGCTGAATTATATCAAAAAAACATTTTCCATCCTTTACCTAAGCATTATTCTTTTTGTTACAATGCGCACCAGTTAGACTAAGCTCTATAGGATAGTTGGCAGAGTCTGGTTGAATGCACCGGTCTTGAAAACCGGCAAGGGGTCAAACCCTTCGGGGGTTCGAATCCCTCACTATCCGCCACTTTCAGCTTGTTTAAAGGATCTCTCGTAGATCCTTTTTTTATGTTTTGGACCGAATTTGGACCGAATTTTAATGATAAGTTCTAATTTTAAAACGTATTGAAAGTTATACACAAAGTCTTTTTTGATAGTGAATCTAGATCGTGGCTCAGTGTCTATTACTAAACTCAAAGAAAACTACATAATTCTTAGTATCTCTTAATAATTCTTAAGAGAAGCAAAAATAATAATTTATTAGCATGCTCTTCATAAAAGATTATGAGGAGAAATATTCTGACTAATATAAAAAGACATACAATGGTTTTGTTAGTCTTCTTTAGTAGCATTTCATTGGCAAGTGAGATGTTGCCATTAATTGCAGGCAAAATAAGTGATGCTGATAGTGGTGAATCTCTACCTTTCTCAAAAGTTACCGTCAAGGATACAAATCGAGTTATTACAGCTAATCAAGATGGCTCTTTTACGATTTTAAATATTCTATCAGGCTCAACTATTGTCATAACTAAAATGGGGTATCAAAGACAAGAGATTCAGATTCAACCCAATATTGAACGACTCACCATAAATTTGATAAAACTTGATAAGGATAGTTACGTAGAAGAAGTTGTTGTTTTAGGAGCTGCTAGTTCCAATATGATGCAACAGTCTGGTATCAGTCATTTCTCATTATCGCCAGAACTTACACGTTCGCTCCCAAATTTAGGCGAGCAAGATATATTTCGCTCTATGCAGCTCTTGCCGGGTGTTTCTGGTTCAAATGAGAGTTCGTCTGGGCTTGTTGTTAGGGGTGGAACTATTGATCAGAACTTAGTATTGTTTGATGATTATACGGTCTATCACGTTGACCATGTTTTCGGATTCTTTAGCGCATTTAATAACAATGCCATTAAAGATGTCCAATTCTACAAAGGAGGTTTTGGAGCAAAATATGGCGGGCGTATGTCCAGTGTTGTTGATATAACAGGAAAGGATGGTAATACTGAAGAATTTAATATAGGCGCTAATGTTAGTTTGTTAAGCACTAACGCCTTGATTGAGACTCCCTTTGATGACGGTGCTGGATCTTTTGTTTTGACTGGTCGTAAATCTTATCAGAGTGATCTTTACAATGATATTTTGGAATCTGTTACAGGTAACAACCAGAATGCTCAAGCCGGTACCGCAGCACCTGGTCAATTTGCTTTAGGTAGATTTTCAATCGAGCCAGAGTCTTACTTTTATGATTTGAATGCCAAACTCACGTACAGACTAGCAAATGATGATAAGTTTTCTATCAGCTTTTACACTGGAGCTGATGAACTCGATAACTCACGAAATGTAGATGGTAACGCTAACCTAGAACGCTTATGCGACTTATTTGGAGGAAGTGGACCCTTTGGAGGCACTTACTGCGAAGAGGAAATAAGTTTTGCTGTAGATACAATTGATCTGAGTGAATGGGGAAATACAGGTTTAAGTGCAAAATATTCCCGTAGATGGAGTGACAGATTAGATACCAATTTTGTTTTATCTGGTTCTGAGTATTTTAGCTATAGAGATCGTTTAATCGATACGCAGGTGGTTTACGACAATTCCGATGATGACCCAACAACTGGGCAATCTAGCAGTAATGAAGATAACCAGCTTGATGATTTAACTTTAAAAATCGAAAACACTTTCTACTTTAATCAAAGCAATACACTGAGTTTCGGATTGCAGTTCGCTAAACAAAAAATAGATTTTTCTCTTATCCAGAATAATGATCTTGTTTTAGAAACCGAAAACGAAGCGACAACTTCAACTATTTATTTTCAAGATGAGGTCTGGATGGATGATCTAACCATCATTCCTGGAATTAGGATTAGTCACTATGATATTAATGATGAAATTTATACAGAACCTCGGCTTTCGTTAGCATACGAGTTAAATGATTCGATTCAACTTAGGTCAGCATTTGGTGATTATCATCAGTTTGCCTTAAGCGTTGCGCGCCAAAGCATTGAAGAAGGCCCTCGAAATTTTTGGACATTAGCTGATGGTGAGACTGTACCAGTTAGCAAAGCTCGACACTTCATGTTTGGAGCAACTCACTTTATTGATGATTACAGTCTTAGTGTTGAGTTTTTTCATAAGGAATATGAAGGACTGTCTGAATTTACCCAACAAACCAGACCAATACGTAATGAAGAAGGAACAGGATTAAGTATTATTTTGGAACAAGAGTTTCATACAGGAACAGGTACTTCTTCTGGAGTTGAACTGCTGTTACAAGCAGATCTTGGAGACTTAACTGGTTGGGCTGGCTACACCTACAGTGAAGTTACCTACGATTTTCCAACTGTATCCGATACAAAATACTTTGCTGATCAAGATACAACTCATGAGTTTAAATATGTAGTTATGCATAGATGGAAAAATTGGGATCTTGCGGGTACTTTTATCTACGCCACGGGTAGGCCATACACGGAAGTATTAGGTGTAGTAGAAGGATCTTTTCCACCTATTTATGAGGTTGGCAAGAAAAATGATGAACGCTTTGATGATTATCATCGTCTTGATTTGTCTGCAACCTACAATTTTCAGTTATTTGGAGGAGAGGGCACAGCAGGCTTATCACTCTTTAATATTTATGATCGTCAGAATGAATGGTACACAGAGTACGACATCATAGAGGGCGAAATTCTTGAAACAGAAGTGAATTATCGAGGCTTTACTCCAAGCCTCTTTGTTAGCTGGAATCTCTACTAAAAGGATATTTAATGAAACGTTATAAAATCTCTATATTCATATTAATTCTTGGATTTACTTTTCGAGCCTTTGCAGTAGATGATGTTATTGCTAGTAATGATGTCATGACAATGGATGATGTCTATTCAAAATTAGAAACTAGGTTAAATTTAACTGATCAGCAGAGTGAAAAATTTAGACCAGTTTTCTTTGAGCATAGGGAAAAGCTTCAAAATATACTAAAACAGCATGGTATGGATTTAGATACAGGGTCTTTTGAAAAAAAAATTGGAATACGTCAGCTTCGTGCTATTAAAAAAGACATGGATAGATTAAATCGCTCTACCGATAATCAACTTGCGGACATATTGAATAAAGAACAGATCAAAGAATACAAGAAAATACAAGAAAGGCAGCGTGATGACTTGAGAGATAGGCTGATGAACAGACGATAATAGTTGAAGCAATAGATTCTTAAAGATCAAGGCGCTGAGTTTATGTCACCCGTCACCAGCTCAGTGCCGATTTTTTGTATTTCAAAAGAAACTATTTCGCCCAAACTATAAGAATTCAATCTTTTAAAGCTTCTATCTTATTTTCAAGAGGTAAGATTAATTTCACAACAAAGCCTTCAGTTTGTGTTGAGCTTTCGTTGAAAATATTTGATGCAATAACTGAACCATTATGCATTACAGCTATTCTTTTAACCAAAGATAAACCAAGTCCAAATCCTCCGGTGCTTCGGTTTCTTGATGAATCTAGTCTAACAAATGGTTCAAATATTTCCTCTAGTCTCTCTTCGCTGACACCTTCGCCTTGATCTCTAATTCCTACATAACAATATTCCTTATCTATTTCACAACTGACTCGTATTTCACTATATTGAGGTGAGTGGCGGATTGCATTACTCATTAAATTGTCCAAAGCCCTATCCAATAAGAAATGGACACCGGCTACACTAAGGTTCTGTTGCTTGATACTTTTTAAGGTAACTGAGATATTTTTATGACTTGCGAGTATTTGAGATCTTTGTACAAAATGATCAACTAAATCAATTAGCTGTATGCTTTCAATCTTATGTGATTTAGAGGGCTGATCAAAATATGATAAGTGCAGCAGGTCCTGGACAAGTTTATCTATGATCTGGACTTCCTTTTTGATCTGATTCAATGCTTGTTTATCATTGGTATCAAGTTCCAGGTTTTCAGCGGAGATTTGTAGACGCGCTAATGGAGTTCGAACCTCATGTGATATGTCTCTCAAAAAATCTTTTTGTTTACTTAATAAGCTTTTAATTTTGATACCTGAAGATTGCAACTGTCTAGCCAATCCACCAATCTCATCCGATCTTTCTAGAATCTTTCTATCAATAACTGTTACTAAATCACCTTTTCCTTGACGATCACTTGCTAAAGCTAGATCTTGAATTGGACGAGTAATTTTTACTACCAATATCCATGAGATAATGCCAGATACAATGAGGGCAGCAAATAAAATCCAGTAAAGCCCAAATCTTTTGAAGAAATTCCACAAAGTAAATGAAGTTGAGTCTAAATAAGCTACTACAGTGTAAAAATCATCAAGATCGGTTTTAATTCCTTGTACTAATATAGGTGTATTGGTAGAAAGATTATCTTTGACATTAATTACTCCATTCGTATACCTTGCAAGGGTTAATCTTTCAGGAAGGGTTCGACCTAATGCATCAATTCCTTCTTGATCGATTAGATAAATCTCTGCAAAGTCTTTTATTGGATGATCAAGAAGAAGTGTTTCTAGATTTCCATTTTTATTGAGTGTATTTTCAATTTCTCTTGAGATTGCAAGAAATCTAAAATTAAAATTATTAGATTCCTCCATTTCTGAGTATGACACAAAATTACTCCACTGCCTCATCAAGAACACGCTGGCAATAAATGTACCAATAATCGAGAGAATTAAAGCTAACCAGAAGGTCCAAACCAGATTACGCATTATTTTATGAGAGTATAGCCAAGTCCTCTAATTGCTTTAATTCGAGCTCCTTTAGAAGGATGTGGACCTAACTTCTTTCTAAGGTTGCTCATATGAACATCTAAACTTCGGTCAAATGGTGTCATTTCACGCTTCAAGACTCTATAGTGGAGAACATCTCGTGAAACATAATTATTTCTGGAGGTAACAAGTAGTTGGAGTAATTGAGATTCGACTGATGTGAGTTTTACTTGAGCTTCTCCAACTCGTACTAATAGCTCATTAGGAAATAATTCAATATCTTCATGGGAGGTTTTTATTTGAACTTTATCTACGTTATGTCTTCTATGCAAAGCTCGTAATCGCGCAACCAACTCCTTAGGGCTAAAGGGCTTTGTGATGTAGTCGTCTGCACCAAGATCTAGTCCGTTAATCATTTCTTCCTCTTCGTTCAGTGCGGTAAGCATAATGACTGGAACATCACTTATTTTGCGAATGGTAGGTAGAAATTCAAAGCCGTTGCATCCAGGCAACATAACATCTAATAAGATGGCATCAAAGTCTGTTTTTTTAAGTAGTTTTTCTGCTTCTGCAGTTCTGTTTGTTAGCACAGAATCTATATCATGTTTATATAAGAAAATTGATAATCCAGACAAGAAATCTTTATCATCATCTACAAGGAGTATTTTCATATCAAATTCATTCCATCAATTGACCTCTAAGAATTCTGATTCCTATTGAGTGGTCTCGTTTTAATCTTGTAACGGATTTATTAATACCATATCTTTATTATTCACTTTATCAATAACTTTAATCAGCGCTTCAGCTATTTCAGCTGGAACTTCTTCTTGTAGGAAATGACCACCATCAGTTTGCGTTACCGGAGCCTTCGGAAAGTTTTCTTGCATTGCTTTGAGACCAAGACCAAGAATTGGATCATTCATTCCCCAAACTATCTCTGCAGGAATATCAAGGGTTTTAACGTAGTCTCCTATTTTTCTCATTGCATCTGCACTGACATGATTTGGGCCATCTGGTACCATTCTCATCATCGCCAATGGCGCCTTTGCATTGCCATTGTCATACAGAGGTTTGCCGTAAAGTTCTGCTACTTCTGTAGTCCATGATTCGGGATCTCCTTGTACTCTGCTTAGTCCATCAAACATAGAAAAAAGAACTTCTGTAATTAATTCTCCTATCACAGGAGTCTTGACAGTCGCATGTGCTGGGGAAAGATCGACATTAGTGGTAGGGGCTCCGAATCCTGTATTCAAAAGAACGGCTCCCTTAAGAAGGGAAGGTGAAAGAGATAATGCACCCATACCAATAGGCCCTCCCCAATCTTGCCCGGCGTATATTAATTCTTTCAACTCCAGTTCATTTAAGACTGTATTGATCCATCGAATATGGTTCTCTACAGTATGTTCACTTGCAGGAATTTTAGAAGAAAAGCCAAGTCCAGGACTGGTTGGCATAATGACTCTGACCTTATCTAAAGGTAAGTACTCTACAACCTTTCTATAAAGAAACCCTGAAGTTGGATTGCCGTGCATTAGAAAAACCGGGAAACCTTCACCCACTTCAAGAACATGAACTTTTATACCTGGCTCTACTTCAATAAAGTAACTTTTATAGTTGGAGTTAATCATTGCTGCCGCATAATCGGGCAATGGAAATGCTTCATAGGTGCCTGAGTCCAAAATAACTTCACCATCTCCAGAAGGAGTATAAGTATTTCCATCTCTTGTAATGAGGTAGCTTAGAAGCATTAAAACAAAACCTAGAGAAATAAAAAGTTTTAGAAAGATTTTCATAAATAATAAGTCAGGATGATTTTTCAGTTTTTACGGTAAGTAGAGACATGTTTTTTTAGAATTTTCATACGAAATGATATTGAGTTAACATCCGTGTTAAAAATGCAATTCCTTTGCACTCAAAAAGATAAAAAGAGTTTTCAAAAGAGGATAGAAATTTAATATCCATAGCTTAATGTGGCGTGTAATTGATAGGCGAAGACCAGGCTCGTTCTTGAATTGTTTTGTGCAAATCTGGGCGAGGTTCTACTCCTGCATGAACAGCATCCCAAGTAGACCAGCGACAGGTAGGATTTTCAATTGCACGTGCGTAGTAAAAAGCACTCCGGTCGTCCATGAATTCATCATCATGCCATAAAGCAGATAGTTGATTTGTACCTGTCTCAGCATTTATAGAACAATTGCTGAGATCTACCTTGGCTCCATTATCAGGACAACGGTTAGTTTTTGGATCCACTTTTACATCATTTGCGCAAGCAATATCAATGACCTCTTCATGTGTGCCATTGTCATCAACCCATCCTTTTACAACCTGTAACCGTTGTAAGGGAGCACTATCAAGGTCTGCTGAAGCAATGACAATAAATCCCGGAGAAGTATTACTAGTCTGTTGAGCACTGGATCTGGTGTCCAAAAGATTACCTCCCATGGTCACACCTTTTGCATATGCTTGGTCAATAGCATCTGCAGCTTTGAGCATGCTTTCATCAAAATCAAAACTTGCAAAAAAACGTATTCTTATACGCGGACCCGAAGTTGCAAATACTTCTTTTCTACGAAATGCGTTATAAATTGATTCTCTCGTATTTTCCTCTGCCCATACGGCTGCTAATCCAGAGGCACCAAAAGTTGGATTAGCACCATTGGCATAAATTTCTCCGTTAATTTTTGTTAGTGGACTGTTATCTAGAAAAGCTTTCATCGCGTAGTAACGCAAATTTGCTGTTGCATCTGATAATGGTACCGACCCTCTTAGTTCGGGTGTTGCTGATATTAGACCATGGTGGGCGGTGAAATTAGCTTCATCATTTTGACTTGCTGCTATATGTGAATCGCTTGAGCCAATAAAGCCAAACTTAAAAGGATTCGTAATACCTTCTTGCTCAAATTTTATTCCATTTAACAATGCTTCGCGGACATAAGACCCACTAATTTTGCTAAGTGAATTATTGCCTACTCGGTAAGGCGTAATTTCAAATCCTGCTAATTCGTCTCGTGATGATAAAGTTGGATGTGTTTCTGATGTGCCTTTTATTTGAGTGATTTCAACAATAGGTTCGTTTCTAATACGTTGTTTTGCATATAAATCATCTATAGGATTTCCAGCCCAGTCTACAAGCTTAAACATTTGACCATTTGACCCATTAGAGTTGTGAGGTATCGCTAGGCTCTCAACACCTTTCTCTCTAAGTCCATCCATCCAATCCCATAAATCTTCCGGATTGTCTGAATGAAATGCAGAAAATGGTTCACGTGGCAATTTCTCAGTCCCTCTGAAAATGACGTTTCTATGGAGATTACCCATATTTGGACCAAAAGTAGTATATTCGAATGCTGCAAATGTTGTGAATTTTCCTGGCTCGTAAAATAGATCTGCTGCATTGATTGAATCTTTCCAAGCATTTCTAACAACTCCCATTACTTCGCTGCGATCTAGTTGACCAGAAATAATTTGATCAACAGCACTAGGCACAAAATCACTAAATACGGAAAATCGCCTCAATTGACTCAATAATCCAGTGTCCATATTTTCGGGTGAATTAAGATTGTGAAAAGGCTTAGAAAACTCATTCATAGAAAACTCTGTATTTGTATCTGACGCTTCTCCCAGAACACCCAAGAACATGGCATGATCTGTAACGGCATAAAAATCCATAGGCTTTTTTAACTTCATTTCAAAACCTGCAGGATTTTTAATTGCTTCGCCTTTTGCATAACGATAAGCATCATAAGGAGTAGAAAGAGTTCCGAAAGCATATCCGTCCAAAGAATAAGTGGTATGAACATGTAAATCACCATAGAAAGCTTTCCGTTCATCGGAAATTTCTTTTTTTGTTCTTGTTAAAGAAAAAGGCTGATTATCTCGTTCTAGAATTTTATTTTCTATTTGAAATAGTAAACGGTCTGTTGGGGCAATTCTGTCTTCTTGTCGCCGAGCATCTGCTTCGGCTGTAATTGCAAGATAGTGTTCACTCTTGTGAAGATCTTCTGGAAACAATAACTCTTCATCAGAACTATCTACAGAACATCCCCCTAACAGAAAACCTAAGAATATTAATATCAAAAACTTCATATCACTCTCTTTGAAGTTCACCAACGCTCAATCAACTTTGCATATAGAAACCATGTCTTAAGATGAGGGGGCCTCATCCATAATTTCTATACAAATTAATTCTCCTATACCTCCTTCAAGGGCTGCCATTGGAAGTGGGTTGTTAGATGTACAGGCTTTACCATCTTCAGTAAAAGTAAAATCACGTGTATAAGTGCCTGTCAAAGGAACTGGGTAGGCAATAAATCGCTCTTGCTCTGGTATAAAACGAAATATACGATCCGTCATGTTCTCATTCACCCAAACATCTCCAGTTTGAGGATGTACCCCTAATGCGTAGGGCGCAGGTGGAAATCCTTTAGCAAACTCAGGTAAAGGATAAACTTTACTATCAAATCCATTAGCATTTGTTGTTATACGAGCCAGTTCTCCTTCTGAGTAACCTGTTAACCATAGAGTTCCGTCTTGTTGATTGAAGCGCAATCGACGAGGACCTCTTACCGGCGAATCGAACTCTAGTACCTCAAGAGTAACTGGATCAATCCTTCCAATCTTGTCGCCAAAAAGACGACTGTACCAAATAGATCCATCGGCTGGATTAATATCTATGCCATAGGGCTGAGTGCCTCCAGCCAGACCGCCTGATTCTGCGTATGGCAATTTGATCAATGTACTTTTTTTACTAACTGGATCAATACGACCAACCCTCTCGCCTCCGGCAACGGTGAACCAGACAATTCCTTGCTTGTCGATACGCACTGTATGAGGATAAATTGCTCTAAGCCCAGCAAATATAGACGGTTCCCATTCTCGTGTTTTAGTGTTGAAAACGCCGATGCTATTTTGAAAACTGTTGGTGGTGTAATATTTTTGATCAGGACCTAAATCTAATGAATGAGGTCCATATCGTTCAAAAGGCCATTTCATGGTCGAAGACTTCCAGAAAGGTAACCAGAAATCACCATCTTTCTGACTGAAATATTCAGTTTTACCTGAAGTGAGATCTGTAATAGCCATATGACTCGCACCCTGATCAACTGTATAGATTAAACCATCATTGGCGTTATAGATCGCATCATGAGGAATAATTCCCTTTTCCATACGGTACTCGTATATTTTTACTTGACTAAGAGAATCATCCAAGGGAAATTTAGGTCGAACTTTTAAAGGTTCTCCATTAAAGCCTTCCGATAGGATATGAGAGCGTCTTTCACGTAATTCTTCATCAAAATTGCTGCGGACGTAATTATGCATACGTTCTATTGATATTTCCCAATGTTCGGGAGAGCGCGGAAAACGTGTAATTGAATTCCCAAGCTGATGACAGGAAAGACAATCTCGTTGAAATTGATATCGACTGAATACAGCATCTTCGCCGGTTTCAAAATTTAAACTACCAAAGTGATAGGCGGCAGGTAAGCTATTAGAAATTTCAGTCTCATCGGTCATTCTTTCCATTAAAAAATCTTTTTTTAAGACTGCCTTTTTGGATAAGTCTACATTCGCTCTGAGATCTTTATGATAAGGTGTTCTGAGACGAACATTTAGTTTTCCTTGCAACCCAGTTGTTAAAGTAAACTCTCCCGTTGAATTTGAAAATACAGATTCTGACATACCTGATACAGGGTCTGAGAGTCGTATCATGACTCCCTCTAAGATCTGATCATTATTATCTTTGACAATACCGCTTAAGGTGCCGGCAAGTGTTACATGACAAGAAGATAAAAATAATATTGCAACAATAAATTTTACAGTTGTATTTTTAGAGGATATTTCTCGTAAAACTTTCATTTATTAAATTAGACTAAATTTATATCAAGAATCTGCCTTAGTTTCTGAAACAGGCAAACACTGACCTCGATTAGTGAATAGATATAAAAACGCTATGGAAAGTAATCCATGTCCTATGATGCCTGGAACAACAGATAAAATAATACTGGCGATAGTTAAGGAAACATGAAATGTTGAGAGAACGGCTAATCCCATTGCTAAACTTATTTCTTTATCACCGTACTTATTAAACCAAATAATACTCATGGCTATAGAGAGAGCTGCAAAGCCATACAGAACGTAACCACCTTGAACTGCTGCATCAAAGTCCTCCAACTGTACGGGAAGCAAAATTAACCTAAGAGCAGTTAGTCCTTCTAATAAAGCATTCAATATTAAAACTATGAATAGTGTTTTCCTCATAATCCCTCTCCTGTTTTATTTATCTAAAATCTGAAAAAACTCGTCTATTTGAAAAGGCTTACAATGCCATCAACATTTCTATACAAGCTTGTTCCTAAACAGTTAACCTCTAGGCTTCATCAGTTAAATTGTTTAATGGACATCTTAAAAGAAAGACCTCTTATGAAATGTTAAGAATTGTTAAGTTAAGTTAACAATTAAAAATTGAAACTATCTAACTCAGGTTCTTATTTACCAGTCATATTACGGGTGATTTTGACTCCGATCTTTGTTTAGACTGTGGAATATTTTGGACCGAAACAATAAATAACTGGGTTGTTCACGTGGGTTCTCCTCCCCACAAATAACTATCGCCCAGTTATCGCTTCATCCCAGTATTTACCTACGTTAGAGCAAGATAAGGTATAATAGATAACGCTACACCCACCAAGAACAAAAGGCGTTTAGGGCGACTTGAAAACCGGCAAGGGGTCAAACCCTTCGGGGTTCGAATCCCTCACTATCCGCCACCGCGCCCATAAAGATAAAAACTTATGGATAAAATTCATCACATAGCCATTCAGGTTCAAGATATATCTAAGTCAGTTGAATGGTATAAAAACAATTTTGATGTCAAAGTCTCGTATCAAGATGAGACTTGGGCAATGATAGATTTTGAAAACACCAGCCTAGCGTTAGTGAAACCCGAAGAGCATCCTTTTCACTTCGCCATTGAAAACGAGGAAGCTGAAAATTATGGTGAACTTACAAAGCATCGTGATGGAACTGCATCAGTTTATATCCATGACATTGATGGAAATAATGTTGAGATGCTGAAATTAAATCACAATGAATGATTACCTAATATTTGGTGCATCCGGTTTAACCGGTAATTATTTTCTCGATCAAGTTAAAAAAGAAGGTCAAACATATCATTTATTTGTTAGAAGTCTTATTCTCAATGAACAAGAAAGTAACCAAACTACATTTAGTTTTGAGAATATTAAGAACTTACCTCCATCAAAAAATTTAGTTATTTGTTTAGGCTACCCTCTAAACTTTAAAGAACTTATTTTTATGGATAAAAAAACAAAGGGCGCTTTTAAGCAAATAGATTTCGATCTTGTAATAGAGATTGCTAAAAAAGCAAAAGACTTAGGTATCCCAAATATAGCAATCATTTCTGCAGTAGGTTCTAGACTTAATTCTTTAAATTTTTATTTAGATACAAAAGCTAAAATGGAAAATGAGATATTAAGCATGGGATTCAATAAAACTTTTTTTGCCAAGCCAGGACATCTATTAGGGCCCAGGCATGAATCTAGAATTGATAACTGGGTAAGGGTAATTGAATTCTTTGGAAAGATCTTCGGATCTTGTTTTATTGGTCCCTTGAAGAAGTATAAGAATATAGAAGCCAGCAGCGTAGCAGAAGAATTATTTAAAGCGATAAATAATTACAATCCTATCTCAAATGATCTAATAGAAATTCATGAAAGAAAGTGATATTTCAAGAATTATCGAGATGGCTTGGGAAGACAGAACTTCTTTTGATGCTATTTATGATGCTTATGGCTTAAGTGAAAGAGAAGTAAAAGCTTTGATGAAGTCTCAACTAAAACTTTCTTCTTACAGGCTTTGGAGGAAAAGGGTCACTGGACGAAAAACTAAACATACCACAAGAAGAAACTTTATTTTTGGTAGGCATAAATCTCCCAATAAAAGATAAATTGGAAGGGGGAAAACAGGGCCTGAAGACCCTGTTTTTTTTCAAGAATTACCTTATAACTCTTCCAGAATGAGGGAATCTTTGGCAAGTACTAAATGTATCTGCTTGAGCTTGTAGATTAGTTTCAGCATACCTAGCGTAACCAGAATCTTTATCTTCTTTGTTACCCCATATATTGAGCCACAAATAATCAGTATGTTGCACATTGGTGGTAGGTTCAAAAAGCGGATCTAGCATTACATACCAAAAAGTACCTTCACCATTTTCCATTTCATCTTCATCGAGATATTCTCCAAAGTCTTGTCTAAATTTCTTTAGATCACTTTCTCCATAGCCTTCATTGTAGTTACAGAAATTAAACTCAGCTTCAAACGTATTTCCATTCACGGCTTTCATTGGCCTACCTAGAGAAGGAGAAAAAGCGTAAACATCTTCATCATTGTCACTAAAAATTCCTGCTCTTTCTTCATTCCACTCTTGATCATAATTAGCTTGAAAGTGATCCCAGGCATAATCTCTAGCCTCCATTGATGGCCATCTTAAAACCCAAACGAAATCGTGAGTATCGGGTTGGAACTGAGGAAAAAGGATATTTGCCCCAATCATATCGTATCCACCTTCTGTAACTTTTTCGTTCCATGAATCTATAAGTCTTTCAAGGGCTCCATCTGAATAATTAGGACCTTTAGTTTGCCAAACATATTCAACTACTGCAGTTTGAGGTGCACCTGAATCAACTGTTTCGTTTGAGCTTCCACAAGCAGTGATTAGCAAACAACCCATTAATATATAAATGATTTTCATTTTATCTCCTTTAGAAAAAAACTAAATTTAACATGCTTTAAAAAATTATTCCTATATGACATCATGGTTTTGTGGTTTTCAAAATAATTAAGGTGAAATATGAAAAAATTTAAAATAGGTATTGCTCTATTGGCATTCAACTCTCTCATCTTTTCTACAGGAGAGATTGGAGATCTTTACTTCTATAAAGTTACTCCAGGGAAATATGAAGAAGCCAGAGATTTGTTAATAGAAGGGCAAAAAATAGGTGAAGAGACTGGAATGAATATAATCATTCACTCTCAAAGTTTCGGCAGGGGAGGAGATCAGATTCTTACTTGGTTTGAGATTTATGATGATTACTCACAAAGGGCAAAAACCAGATATGCATCAGATAAATGGGCATCCTTCATAGATAAATTTTATAAAACCGATTCTCTAGTCGCGACCAAGAGTTATCAGATGATTTCTCTAGACCCCATCGTTCCTGATGATTACATTGTTACAAACTATATGTGGCAACCTAATAAAGGAAAGAGACAAGATACTCTAGATGCACTGGAAAGGGCCAAAACTATGTTTGAACGACATGGGTTTATTGTTGACTTGTGGGAGCATAATGCAGGTTCTAAGCATGCGCTTCAATTTACCTTTTTATCCACTTCATTAGAAGAGCAAGCTAAGTCATTTGCTTCCTTGGCGTCAGATGAGGAATGGCTAGAAGAAAGAGACAGATGGTTTAATGGAGAGTGGGCAAAACTCGTGGATAGCTACGAAATGACTAATACTAACCTCAGAAATTGAAACTAATAGGCATCGCTGTCCAATTAATTTGGACGGCGAAGCCATCTCAACTAAAGTCTTTCAACATCTTCCTTAGTTCTACCTGATGTTGCTCTTCTTGTCCTATTAGGCTTCTTGTGTATTCTTCTAAATAAACCGATTCACCTTCTACGATGGATAATAAATCTTTATAAAGATTAAGGGCATGAATTTCGTGAGTAAGACTTTCTTCAAGAATTCCTTTTATAGAATGGTCATTAGTTTCATAAATGTTTGCAATTTTTTGACTTGGATGTCCATCAAGGCCAGTCAAAAGCTCTCCTGCTTGTTGAGCATGCATCAAAGACTCATTAGCTTGCTCTTTTAAGAATTCAACTATAGGTAATCTGTAGGGACCAGTTACCATAAGAGAAGAGTGGGTATATCTAACTACTCCAGCTAGCTCAAATTCCATTATTTCATTTAAGATTTCATTTACTTTGTTTATATTCATGAAGACAATGTACCAAAAAACTTAGTCTTATTAGTATTTGGAAATGAGAAGCCAAGTGATAATGGTTATGATAGTGATTCTCAATATAGACACTAATAGAGTTATTTTTTATTCTAAATTGTTATAGTGACCATGTGCATATTTATGATAAATATTTAAAGTTAGTCAAAGAAGCCGCAGATGCCAGGACCGAGCTAGATCAATCAATTAAAGATTTGAATATTCCGGAGCTTTACATTTACGATCAAAGATATACCGTCCTCTGGTTAATTGCTGAAATGTCACTCAGAGAAAAAGGCTACTTTGTAAGTAATGACTTAAAACAAGAGACTAATTTGAGCGATAAATCTGTAGAGCGTTTCATAAACTTTTTGGTAAAAAAAGGCTATTACATATCAAAAACAGGTAAAGACAAAAGAAGGAAGCTTTATTATCCAACTAAAAACTTACATAAACATATAATGACCACTTGGTCAGTGAGGATAAGACAAAACCAAGCGTTCAAAGATTTTGGATTAGATAACTTTAATGAACTACAAGATTTCCTTAAAAATTCCAAAGAATATCCTTTTCCAGATAATAAAGATAAATTTTAGTTATACACTTATTTCTTTCTTCCACGTCTTATTGACGACTCTTTTAGATGTAAGTTATTCTAATGTCTTGAGTAATCACAAAGGAGGGAATCATGCTTTCTAGAATCTTAGTAAGTCTTTTATCGTTGAATTTATTTTTACCAATTTATTCAGAAGAAATTGAAGAAATAATAGTTACAGCCTTAAAAAGGAGCTCTACGGTGGTAGAAACTCCGGCTTCAATTACCGCTATCGGATCTACCGAAATAGAAGATAGAGGTATAAGTGACATGGATGATTTAAAACACATTGTCCCAAGTATGCAATTTACTAAAGTACTTGAGTCTTACAATATTACCATTCGAGGAATAGGGCAATTCAACGGTAACCCCGGTGTTTCTGTTAGTACGGATGGCATATTTCAATCAAGATCTCATTCATCCCAATTAGGGGAAATGGACATAGAGAGAATAGAAGTACTTAGGGGTCCGCAAGGAACTCTCTACGGTAGAAATTCTATAGGTGGTGTGGTAAACCTCATTACCAAAGAACCTTCTCAAGATTCCAGTGGATACATAAAAGTTGGTTATGGAGATTATGATATAGGTAAGCTTGAATTTGCTATAGGTGGCGGGTTATCAGATAACACGAGTTTTAGGCTTGCTGCGTCAACTATTGACCAAGGTGAAGGGTATGTTAAATGTTTAACTGCTGGTTGCCCCGATCAGGAAGCTATAGATCGCCAAGCTTACAGATTAAAAGTTAAATCTGACCTATCTGATTCCATTCAGGCTGATATTCTTGTAGCTGAAACTACCACTAAGGGAACCCCAGCACCATATGGTTTTCTAGAGTCTTTTCCTGATCTTGCAACATCTTATGGTGTTCCTTGGATCGATTCAGCAACAAAGACAACAAAACCACATGAAATTTACTTAACTCCCAAATCAGAATCGATTAATGGAGCCAACTTTGTTGATAAGGCTTACGACCTGGCTTCTGTATCTTTCACATTAGATACAGACTTTGGCGTCATTAAGTCTATAACCGCTAAGCAGGAATTTTATGATCAATTTAACTTGGATAGAGATGGCACTGAGGTTCAAATCTTTGATACATTTGACATTTCCGAGACTGAGACCTTCACTCAAGAACTGAATCTAAATATAGAAAGAGAGGGAATGAGTCTTGTATTTGGAGGTTACTATATGGATGACGAAACCTCCAGGCATACACACTTTGATAACCCACTTCCTGTGTTTGGTTTCCCTTTACAGAGTGGTATTGAGTTCAAACATCTTAAAATGAATCTCGAATCTACTGCTTACTTTGCTGATGGTACTTTCGATATAAATGAAAACACTAGATTGAGCTTAGGTGTTAGAAGAACTACGGATGAATTTACCAACGCCCAAGACAACTCCTTCTTTATGATGATTCCTGGAGCGGGGTATACAACAGTTGCCCAAACCTGTTTAAGAGAAACAACACAAGAATACAATTCCACAACTTCAAGAGCTGTGTTACAACATGATTTATCAAGTGAAAGTAATGTTTATGTTTCAGTTAGTGAGGGTTTTAAAGCTGGAGGCTACGCCACGTATGAGTGTGCTGATCCATATGACCCAGAGGAAGTAACTTCTTTGGAATTTGGATTTAAAGGTAGCTTAAGTGATACCACTTCTGTAAATGCATCTTTATTTAGATACGATTATTCAGACTTCCAAGTTTTACAAGTAGTTGGCATTCAAACAGTAACTAGAAATGCTGGAGATGCGACTGTAAATGGTTTAGAAATTGAAGCTCTATCGCAAATTAGCGATAACACCACTCTGAATTATGGACTAGTTTGGCTGGATGCAACCTATGGGGAATTTTTGAATGCTAATGGTCTTGCACCTGAATTAGGAATGCAACAATTAGAAGGGAAGACCTTAAGCAATGCACCAAAACTTTCTGCTAATCTGGGCATAAACCATACGAGGAATTTAGATTCAGGATCTACTCTTACCTATAGGGTAAATGCTTCCTATAAATCAGAAATTTATTTTTCTGAGTTCAATGACTATTCTCAGGGAGCGGATACTATAGTTGATTTAAATGTTATATGGGAAAATCCAGACGAAACATTAAGATCCAGGTTCTATGTTAAAAATGCTACAGATTCGATTTATCTAGCTGGATACATAAGTGCCGCTACTGGAGGCGGAAGATTTGGAACTTGGGGGACACCAAGAGAGGCTGGTTTTGAAATTCAAAGAAATTTTTAGACACTCAATACCCAGTGGAGGATAGAAAGCAAATGGAAACTCATGGAAGATATGATAAGAAGTTTCAGTCGATTGTAGATTGTTATGAAAATCAATTTGAGCTGGGATTAGACATAGGTTCATCTCTGGCTATTACCTGCGAAGGTGAAATGGTTGTGGACATCTGGTCTGGTACTAGGGATAAAGATCAGTCACTTCCTTGGGAAGAAAATACTATTGTTAATGTGTTTTCGAGTACAAAAAATGCAACATCTTTATCCGCTTATGTACTTGCTGATCGCGGGCAGTTGGATTTCAAAGCTCCTGTTGCAGAATATTGGCCCGAATTCGCCCAGAATGGGAAAGAGAATATTCTTGTAAGCCATATTATGAGTCACTCTTCGGGATTAGCTGGATGGGATGAGCCAGTAGCCGGCAATGATCTCTATGATCCTGATAAAGTAGCCGCTCTATTTGAAACTCAAGAACCATGGTGGGAGCCCGGAACAGCTCTTGGTTACCATGCCATAACTGTTGGTAATCTTATGGGTGAAATTATCAAAAGAATTTCTGGCAGAACTGTTGGTAACTTCTTCAGGGAAGAAATAGCAGAACCATTAGATATTGATTTCCACATAGGACTGCAAGATGAACATCACTCAAGAGTTGCAGAAATCCATCAAGCAGTAGAATCGAACCCCGAAGATCTATTTGAATTAGAGGAAGGTTCGGTCATGCAGAAAGTTATGACAAACGGAATAATAACTGCACCTGATGCCAATACTCCAGAATGGCGAAGAGCTGAAATCCCTGCTGCAGGAGGTCATGGAAATGGGAGATCTATTGCCGAATCTATGGCTTTGATGGCCAATGGCGGAACTTATAAAGGAAAAAGGATTTTTTCAGAAGACTTAATTCAATTTGCACTAGAGGAACAAGTGCGTGGAAATGATCTAGTTCTAGTAGAACCGCTTAGATGGGGTATAGGTTTTGGTCTTCCCATAAATAATGCAAGTTGGATGGGATATCTTGAAGAAGGAGCCTGTTTTTGGGCAGGATGGGGAGGATCCATGTCTATAGCTGATACAAATAAGAAAGTTTCTTTTGGCTACACTCCATGCTTAATGGAAGAAGGAGCTATAGGAGCTGAGAGAAGCCAGAATTTAGTCCGCGCTTTAAGTCATTTAATTTCAGAGTTATGAAGGTAAGGAGCATAGTTTTATTTGCTCTATGCTTTTCATTGATAGGTTGTGGTTTAGGAAACCAAAATATTTCTACCGTAGTTGAAATAGAGAATGGCTCTATTAAGGGTGTTCAAGAAGGAAATCTAAAAAAATATTTAGGCATTCCTTATGCCGAAGCACCACTAGGAGATCTTAGATGGGCTTTAGCAAAACCCGCACTGAATTGGGAAGGTATTAAGTCCGCAGAATCAAACTCAAAGATTTGTTTTCAACCAAAACAAATGGCTGATTTCTATGATCGAGTTCCTGACATAAATAACATGAGTGAAGATTGCTTAACTTTGAATGTTTGGACTCGAGCAAAAAATACAAATGAAAAACTTCCTGTAATGGTTTGGTTTCACGGAGGAGCATTGGTATGGGGAAGCGGAAGTGAATATCTAGGTTATGAGCTTACAGAACATGGAGTAATTTTAGTAACAGTAAATTACCGTTTAGGTCCGTTCGGTTTCTTTTCTCATCCGGAATTATCAATAGAGACTGGTTCTTCTGGAAATCAAGGTTTTAGTGATCAGATCCAATCACTCAAGTGGGTTAAGGAAAATATTAGCCAGTTTGGTGGTGATCCAAATAATATAACTATTTTTGGTGAATCTGCTGGGTCGTGGAGTGTAAATGTACTTCAAGCAAGCCCTTTGGCAAAAGGGTTGTTTCATAAAGCTATAGGTCAAAGTGGTGCTAGATTAATTCCTTTAACTCATTTAAATAAAAATACAACTTATTCAAAAAGCGCTGAAGAATTAGGCTTAGATTGGTCCAAAGTTATGGCAGGAAACAGTAATCCTTCATTACAAGAGTTGAAAAAGATTCCTCCATTAACAATTATCAGAAATTTAGAGGCGGATCCTCTTTATGCAACTCAATTTGATACATTAACAGTAATTGATGGCAATATTATTCCTGAAGATATATCAAAAATTTTCCAAAGAGGTGAACAAGCCGACGTTCCTGTGTTGATAGGTAGCACCGCTGATGAAGCAACACCATTTGATCCTAAAATGTTAAGCCCTCAATTGGCATCTATGTCCTATAAAAGCCTCACTCATCTTGCAATAGCAGATATGTTACCGGAAGTTGATAAAGTTATTTATGATCTTTATCCAGTAGACACAGAACAGATAGCAAAAAAATCATGGGTAGATTTTTCTACTGATGCAATGTTTACTGCTCAAATGCAAAAATGGGGCAACTTGATGTCTAATGTTGAAAGTCCAGCATACTTATATTTATGGAACTGGTATCCCTCAATTAATGGCTCCAAAGAGTATAGAGCATTTCATGCAGCTGAGGTGCCTTATATATTTGGTAATTTTGATGTTTTCGATATAGATGTTTCTGACAGAGATCTTAACTTCTCCAAAGTTATGATGGAAATTTGGACAAGTTTTGCTAAAGATGGTGTGCCTTCCTTAGGCACAAAAGAATGGCCTATTTTTGATCCAAAAAATCAAAGATATGTTTTGTTGGATGAAAAAATTGAAATAAAGGATGGCCTTAGAACTAGAAAAGTTCGATTAATAAATGAGGCTTATGATAGAGTAA
>Ga0181566_10000854_pt1 | contig 24811 bp, 9 predicted proteins | sample 101ome_15_FD_133762 | JGI IMG/M metagenome (GOLD analysis project Ga0181566, IMG submission 133762) | Coastal salt marsh microbial communities from the Groves Creek Marsh, Skidaway Island, Georgia - 101402AT metaG (megahit assembly) | ecosystem: Environmental > Aquatic > Marine > Intertidal zone...
CGTCGTCGTCATCGTCATCGTTCGTCTCGACGTGGTCGCGGTCCTCGCCGACGCGGTCCTCTCGACCGAGGCGGCGGTCGGATTGATTTGGCACGAACGCATCGCTCGCAACGCGTTCGGTCGTTCGGTCGCGTTTGGTCGACGCGTCGTGGACTGCGGCGCGCGAGTGCGTCGGAGCGAGTCACAAGAGAAATGGGCGCGCGTCGTCGTCGTCGTCGTCGTCGTCGCAAGCGGTAATTTCTATTCTCAGATATCACAAAAGAAATGGGTTAAATTGTTAACGGCATCAGCGCGGCGAAAGATGGGTAACGAATCGTCTATTGTTCACCTTCATCGACGCTCATGGCGACGCCCTCGGCCGCTTGCATCTTTTCGCGGAATTGACGACCCATCTCCTCCGCGGTCTCGAAGACAGCCGCCGGGTTGCGGAGCATGTCGCCGTGGTTCTGCTCGAGCTTCTTCGTGCTGAGCGACAAGCGACCGCGCTCGGCATCCTTAGACATGACCAAAACCTTGATGCGATCGCCCGCAGAAAGCACGTTTTCGACGGCGACGATGCGCTCGTGCGAAATTTGGGAAATGTGCAACAACCCGCTCTGACCACCGACGTCGACGAACGCACCATACGGCTTCACCGCTTGCACCATGCCTTCCACGACATCTCCAACCTCTAAGCCTTCCGCGGACACCATGTCCGTCGCCAAACGGTGCGAGAGCACCAAGCGGTTCTTCTCCTCGTCAACCTCGATAAACTTGAACGGCATTTGCTGGCCAATCAGTTCCTCGCGGTTGAGCGTGCGCACGCCGATGTGGCTTTGCGGCACGAAACCGCGAAGCTTCTCAACCTCAACGAGCAAACCACCTCGGTTCACGCTCAAGACTTCGCCCGTAAGAGCGGCGTCTTCCGCTTGCGCCTCGCGGCAGCGATCCCACGCCTTGGCGAGCTCCATGCGGCGCACGGAGAGCGTCAAGCACCCCTCGCCGTTGTCGTCTTGAATAATTTCAAACTCGTAGTCGCAGTCAATGTCGAACACGGAAGCAGCCTGCGTCGAGCGCACAAACAAAGAGTTTCGCACGTCAGTCTCACATCGTCATCCGTCTCTTCCGAGAGCGATGCCTCTCGCGCGCCTCTCGCGCGCCTCTCGCGCGCCTCCGCCGCGGGGCGACGTCCCTCAAAGCCCTAGGTTATGTCCCACCGCGCATCCTCCCACGCCGCGCCCTCGCGCTCCCGCATCGACGACGACCTCGATCGCGCGCGACGAACAAAAAGTCGAGAGAATAAAATAACGTACGTTACGAATGTTCCCGAGAGACGCCTCCGCCGTCGGGCACAACGCTTCAGACTTGGCGCCAATCTCAATCCACGCCCCTTTGCCGTCGCACGCCTTCACCTTGCCGGTGATGACGTCGCCGACTTTGTAGTTGTACTGGTACTTGTCCAACAGCGACGCGAATTCGGTGTACGCGGCGCCCGTCTTGGACCCCCCGCTCACCTCTTCGCTCACGATGGCGTGGCGGCGCGTCGCGCTCGACTGCTGCGCGCGAGACTTTTGCCCTCGACGACGCGCGAGCGGCGCCGCGCCTCGCGGCAAACGGATGGAGGACGTCGTCGCGGACATCATCCTGTGTGCGATCGCGGTGTGCACGTCCGAGACTTTTTATTTTTCGGCGCGACGCTTCGCGCGAGGCGGCGACGTGTGACGCCGCCACGCGCGGCGCCCCCATCCATCCATCCACCCATCCATCGTCGTCGTCGTCGTCGTCGTCGTCGTCACGCCCCATCGACTCGGGGCGTGGCTAAATCTCGGACCGAAGCAACTTTTTATCATTTCGCATGCACGTATTTAGTATACGTTAAAGTCTATCCCCACCCACCGACCTCGATGGACGACGACTCGCGCGCCCTTTGATTGATGAAAACGACCGATCACGACCGGTCACGCGCCACCGCGACCCTTCTCGAGAGACGCGTTTCCCCGCGCGAACGACGACGACTCGCGCGCGCGCGTGAGTGATTTGATCGATTGCGTGATTGATTGGGACTCGACTTGGGACGACGGCGAGAGACGTGGACGCGCGAGATGTCCACGGCGGCGTCGCGCGCGTTGGCGGCGGTGGTGGATGCGGAACACGCGGGTGCGTCGGAGACGGGTGACGATGGATGGTGACGATGGACGGCGGAGGGCGCGCGCGTGACGCGAGCGCACGAATGAGTGCACGAAAGAGCATGAATGAATGAGTGCATGAATGAATGAAAGAGTGACTGCGTGCGCGGGGTGTCGTGCGCGCGGTGACGACGACGGACGACTGACGGTGTGGTGATCGTGAACGTGGACGCAGCGACCGAGAGCGCGGCCAAGGGACGCGTGTTGTACCGGTTGGAGGAGGACATCGACGTCGATCGATGCGGGGACGGGGAGGAATCGAGCGCGTTGGAGGTGCGTTCGTTCGTCGCGTTGAGTCGTCGACGAACGAACGCGATGATGACGAGTACGGCGTCGCGATGTGTGATGTACCGATCGCGCCGCGCGCGGACTCGAGTGTAGGCTGACGTTTGTCGTTTTTTTCCTCAAATCTAGGTGTCGCCGATTACGGTGTACGAGACAGCCTACGTCGAGGCGCAGTTGCGAATGATCGCGGTGAACGATAATTACATCTGTTACGGCATTCGAAATGGACTCGTACGCGTGTTTTCGAGAAAATCCGGCAATGTGCGATCGTTACTTCGCGGTCACTCGGATTCCATCTCCACTCTAAAGTTTCTCTCAAACACAGACGTGTTGCTTTCGGTTGACGTGCGGGGTCGAGTCATCGTAAGGAAATTGACTTTACAGGGCGCTGGTTCCGACGATGGACCCGATTCTTCCGTCGATGACACCGCCAGTTGGACGATCGAATCTCAAAACTTGGTTGATTTCGATTTCCAAGTGAACACGCCGGACGGTCACTTACCGCCCGCGGCGTGCTGGTTGCCGCTTGACTCTCGCCGGCCGGGTACGTGCGAATTCGCGCTCAGCGCGGGGACGTGCGTGGTGTGCTATGAGTGCTCTTTGATGACGAAGGGTGATACGACGCCCATGCAGATCGATCTCGAAGCGCCACCGGCGTTGCGTGGTTTGCAAGTGATCGAATTTGACGCTCCAGTGTCATGTGTCGACAGCGCTCCGGTGGGGCGTAAACTCGTCGCTGCGAGTGAGGGGCGAGCGTACGTTCTCGTGAAAGAAGAGGGTGAAATCGAGTTTGAGTGCACGGATACGCTTTCTTGGGGCGCTGAAACCGCCATCTTCGCGTCGGCTGAACGCGTCATTCTTGGAAACACAAATAACACCGAGCTCATCGTCGTCGATGTGACGCAAGAGCCACCGCACGCGGTGCAAAGAATCGTCTTCAAGTCCGACAGCAACAAGCTCTTCAACGTGTGCTTGCAGCATAATCCGGAAACGGGGATCGTTCTTCTGTCGAACACACGCTCGAACTCTGTCTACGCCTTGCACTTTGACAAGACGTTTGATTATTTCGCGCGATTTGAGACGTCGCATCCTATTTTAAGCTTTGATTCGCACTCAGCGCACGACGCCGATGGTGGGGCGATGATGCAATTGTTCTGCTTACAAACGCAAGCCATTCAAATGCTGAAGATGCCGGTCGATGCCTGCGTGCCGCCGGAGGGCGCTGTCGAAGCGGCCGGATTGATGGGTACGCCGAAGCAAAAGAGCCTCGCGACCTCGTCGTCGGCGACCCTACTCACCCCGGACATGTTTGGTGGCGCCGAGCTCGCAGGTGACGAGGACGAAGAGGATGAAATCGCCGCCATCGCTCCTCCTAAAAAGGAAATTGTCGCTCCCGCCATGGCACAAGAGGTTGTCGAGGAATCTGAGGGTGAAAGTGAAGACGATAAGGATGAAGAGTTCGAGTCGGCAAACATGAGCGAGAGCGGTACCGGCGGCGTGGTCGCTCAACGGGGTGTGGAATTGATGGATATGAAGCAAATCAGAGCCGTCATCCGTGACGAATTACGTGAACTTCTCGACGAAGTGAAGGCTGAGCGTCTTCAAGCGGCGGAAGAGCGCAAGGCGGACATGGAGCGCGCGCGCAAGGCGAACGAAACCGCGGCGGCCAACCTCAAGAGAGACGTCACCAACGCCATCGCGACTCTCTTGCAGCAGCATTCCAAGGAAAATGCAAAGACGTTAGAAAATGGTATCGGTCGTGCTCAATCTTCGGCCGCTACAAGCGCGCAAACGGCTATGAAATCAATCGTTGGACCGGCCATCGACGCCGCCGTTCGCGCGCAAATGGAAACGTCCGTGGTGCCAAAGATGGAGCAGGCGTGTAAGACCATGTTTGCCCAAGTGAAGCAGACTTTCGAGCACGGCATGAGAGATTTGAACACAGAGCTTCTCGCCGCACGAGAATCCGCAGCCATTTCTCAAGCTACGCCGTTCGTCTCTGGTTTGAAGCAAGCCACGAGTGAGGTCCGACAGGCGGCGACGGCGCTCATGACGGACATCCCCAACCAAGTTTCTCAGGCGTTGGCCAAAGCTTCAGCGCGCGCACCTGCGGCTATGAATGCCCCGCCCGGGATGTCAAAGAGTGCCCCGCAAGGTAAAACGCTGGCGCAGATCGAGCAAAGGCTTGATCCGACGGCAGAGATTGGTCAGCTGTTGCAGGCGAACCAAATCGATCGCGCTTTCAACGTGGCTCTCAGTTCGAGCAAAGTCGAAGTCGTCATGTGGTTGGTGAGCCAAGTCGCGAGCGATAGAATTTTCGGTCAAACGCCTTGTCCGTTGTCCCAAGGCGTGTTGCTGTCGTTGGTGCAACAGCTCTCGACTGATTTATCAACGTCAGACGCTCCAAAGAAGCTCGATTGGATTCGAGACTCTTGCCTCGCCATCGATCCCGCCGATCCCGTGTTGCGTCAGCACATGCGTCCGGTGCTCAGCACTGTGCACCAGTCGCTGATGACCGCCGCCAACTCACCCAGAAGTGCGCCCGAGGTTCGCGCCGGAACGCGGCTGTGTATTCACGTCGTCAACAGCATGCTCTCTTCCTTGTAATGTGGTTGCGTTGTTACTTCGTCTCCGTCGCCCGCGTGAATCACACGATCACACAGTGTGTCCTAGCATCGACCGCGCGTCGCGCACGTCACAATGCTTCGCATCGTTCGCGCGCACCATACGTTCAGCGTCTATCCTCCATCTGTACTCGTACTCTCTCAATCCTCTGCCAATGTTGGGTGACTCGTCGCGCGTCGGAATGCTTCCACGTCGCGTAGAGGCTGATGAAAAACTCTTACCACAGATTTTCACCGCGAGCGACGTGTGTCATACCTCAAGTCTCTGGAAAATACTGGAGAATTCGTGCGACACGGCGGAAAAACGCGCATCGATCGCCGTCGTGGACGCTTCACAACGCGGCGACGTCAGTTTTACGTTCCGAGCGCTTCGCCTGGAAGCGAGGACACTCGCGCACACACTCGAGTCCGCGTACGCAATAAAAAAAGGTGACTCTGTCGGTGTTCTCATGGAAAATTGTGCGGCATCCATCATTTCGGCGTACGCAATCTCCGCGTTGGGTGCGCGACGCGTGGACATTAATCCATCACTCACGGCGCGCGAAACGGCGGCGTGCTTGGCTCAAGCAGACGTTCGCGTCGTCGTCGCCACCGATCCGCACGCGAACAAACTTGCTCACAGCCTTTTGGAAAAAGCGTTGAAGTATTCCGCACTCAACGACGTGGACGATCGAGTTTCGGTTCTTTATGCGGCTTCTCCGGGCGGAGACTTGGCTTTGCCGCGCTACGATGAAAATATTCGTGATTTTATGGACGCGATGGTCGAGTCGACGCGTGTGAGCTTTGATTTACACGCATCGGCCGAGGGCTCAGACTCCGCGCACAGCAGAACCGATGGGTTTGATACTTTTTCCTCGGACTCGGACGAATGCGGTTTACCTTTACTTCAGCAACTTGCCCGTGGCGATGCCCTCAGGTGGAAACCAAACGTTGGCGACGACGTTTTACTCGACTCGGAATATCAAGGGCTCTTCACGAGTGGTACCGGTGGTCATCCGAAACTCGTATTTCACACGCAGAGGCAAGTCGTCGCGCACGCCATATCTGTCGCGGAGTGCTGCAAATTATCTGGAAAGGATGTTTGGTTACACGTCGCTCCGATCGCTCACGCGATGGATTCATTCGCGCTTTACGCCTCCGTTTTCACCGGCGCGACTCAAGTGACGATGGGAAGCACCGCTTTCAACGCTCGAAATACGATTGAAACCATAAAAAGGGAGAGAGTGACCGCGATGGCTCTGACTCGAACTCATCTCCAGATTCTTCTCCACGAGCCATCGTTCGCACAAGCGGGAAAATCGTTACGAATGGTTTCCGTCGGTGGATCCATCATCCCCGCCTCGTTGGTTCAGCGATTACAACATGCGTGCCCAACATGTACGTATTTCACCGACTACGGCTGCACCGAGGCGTGCGGGAAAATCGCGACAAGCTTGGGAGAGACATCCCACGATCCAGAGTCTCTGTGCCGAGCTGGATATCCGATGCCCTTGTTCGATGTAAGCGTGGTCAAAGACACTACGAGCATGACGTCTGTGGAATGGAACGATGGCGATATCGGTCAAGTTCTCGTTCGCGGGCTGACGATAGGACCAAAAGATAATGAGTGCTGGCACGTCACTGGCGACCTCGCGACCGTTAATTCGAGCGGCTCGTTGAACATCGTCGATCGCATAAGCGATTTGATCGTCGTCGGAGGCGAGAACGTTCGAGCGAGTGAAGTGGAGTCGGTAATGATGCAACACGATGGTATAGCAGAGTGCGCCGTCTTCTCTCAGCCCGATGTTCTTTTAGGTGAGGTGGTGCACGCCGCGTTCGTATCTTTGCCAGGAATGACGCCTGAGGTCGATGATGTTTTGAAATTTTGCTCGTCTCGTCTGGCAGATTTTAAGCGTCCACAAAAACTCTTTAACGTGGATTCACTCCCGAAAACGTCCACCGGTAAAATTCTCAAGCGTGAATTAAGAAACCAATGTTCATCGTCACGTAATTCTTCGGTTCAAATAAAGAGCGTGGATGAGCTCGTGGATGTCGTTTATGAAGAATTTTCACTCGCAACAAATCAGCACGCTGATAGAGACACCGCATTTGCGTCGTTAGGCATTCACTCGGTACAGGCTGTTCAATTTGCCAGATCGCTCGCCGATCGACTGGGATCTGATGTACCTTCAACTCTGATGTACGATCATCCAAATTTAGGCGGCGTCATCGACGCTTTGTACCAAACCATGTGCAAAGGTCAGACTGTTCTATCGTCCCCGGAAAGACGCGCCAAGTTACTTCGGAAACCAACAGACTGCAAAGTTTACGTCATGAGTTATTCCGTAAACTCCCCACAGAGAGGCACCGATTCCCAATCTCAGCTGCCGGTGACGCGCTTCGACGTCGACCATCGTTTCGTATGCGGGTCCGATCTTCCGTCGTCTCCGTTGACGTCTGTGAGCGTACGCTTCGCCAACACCATTCAAAACATTTACATGGAAGATGCAGACATTTCCGGCATTAACACAGTTGAAGCTGCGTTCATCGATCCGCAGCATCGGTTATTACTTCAGCAGATTCTTGGTTCTTCACATTGGAAGCATCGCGTACCCGATTCCTCAGTCAACGGAGTCTTCGTCGGCTGCATGTGGAACGACGATTTCCGTGAATTGCTATCATCGTTTGCAGTCGTAGTGACCCTTCCAAATGCCGCTCTCGCGACTGGTTCTGGCTTAGACTTTCTCGCTGGACGCATCGCGTTTGTATGCGATTGGACTGGACCGGCGATTGGAGTGAACACGGCGTGTTCATCCTCTCTTGTGACCTGTGGACTCGGTCACGGATCTTTATCTAAGTCACAGTGTGACATGGCGGCGTGCTCAGGTACAAACTTAATCATATCTCGACGCACGCACTCCATGATTTGTCGGCTCAATGCTCTTGCGCCCGACGGTCGGTGTAAAACGCTCGACGCGACGGCGGATGGTTACGGACGCGCCGAGGCAGTCGCTACGTGTTACTTTTCAACTTGTGACACTGGGCAAGAAAGCTTGGTCGCCGTCGCCTTCAATCAAGATGGGCGCGGATCGTCTTTGCTCGCCCCTCGGAGCTCGGCGCAAACAGCCGTGATTGTCGAAGCATGTTTCTCTAGCGTCAATCGAGTGGATGCATATGAATTACATGGCACCGGAACGCAGTTGGGAGACCCGATCGAAGTTGGCGCGCTTTTCGATGCTTCGACATGGGCGCGTGCGAATTATGCGCTCGTCGCCGTTGGAAGCGTCAAGTCTTCGATTGGTCACGCCGAAGGTGCGGCTGGGTTGATGGGTTTGCTCGGCCTCTTGGAGGAATTGCGTCGATGCAAAGTTGAGCCCATCGCGCACATGACATGTTTAAATCCGTACATCGTGGAAATATCAGTCAGACATTCACAACTCCACTTTGCGTACGGTAGAACATCAAAACAAGCAGTCAGCGCAGAGCGTGCTGAGCACGCCGGCGTGAGCGCCTTTGGAATGAGCGGTACAAACTCAAGCGCATTGATACAAAGGTCAGTTGGATCACACGCGATCGAATTAGCAGGTCTTTACAGAGATATGAAACAGTGTTCGATCCAACCTCGCGCGTACAGGAGTGTACACACGTTCCACAGAACGAATGAACAGGTACATTTTCACATTTGCGTGGGACGCCAAGTCGTCGCACAACTTGATCTTTCAACTTTCGTAGAAGTGATTCATCAAGCCTGTACAACGATTCTCACGACTGTGGCTGGTTTGCAAAACGTCAGTCTAGTATCACCACTGCTTCCGGAGTCGCACAGTTCGGTAGAATTCGATATCTCTCTCGGCTTGCGCCTGGGTCGGATGAGAGCATTGGCTGAGGACAAATCGGTGGTGTACGCGCATTCTGAGATCACATGTGTCGGACGGCGTGCGCCCGATCCCCCGAGAACACGAAATTTACCTTTCAACGCCATGCGGAAAAAGAGTCTGGCCATGAAAGCTTCGTCCAAGCCATGTTCCGAGGATCGCGCGATGTCACTCGAAAGTATATTTCAGCTTGGCGCGATTCATTTGCAAGGGCACACTACGGTGTCGATTCGCTTTTGTCGGCTTTCAAATCTTCCATCGTATCATATGGTTACGCCGCGCATCGCTCTTTCAGGCACATATGGAGTCATCGAAAACGTCGCTAGTTTATCTGGGCCCGGTGTGAGGCGAGCTCGAAGACTCCCTCACCATTGCGCGGCGGGCCGTCAATTTTTGTACGAGACGAGCTGGATGGCGACGCGCTATCACCACACCTTTCAATCATCAGCCTGCTGGTATCCGCCAGTCACCAGTGCGAGACACTCTTGCGATGCGACGAGCAGTAGCCTGATGAGCGTGCAAACGTCGAAGACTGTGAAAAGTATTATTTCTGGTATGTGTGTCGAACATTCGTCGTTTTCCGACGACGGTCACGCAATGAGCGCGTTACTCCGCACCGCCGCGCAAGAGCTATCAAACATGCGATTTGCGAGCTCGCAATGTGAGTACACTCAGTCGCAATACTTGACCGAGAACGCAGCCTGGCAACTGGATCTGGACGCACCGGCGGGCTCCGCGCGTGAAACGAAAACCATCAATCGGACTGTGTACGAACAGCGTCTTCTTCCCGTCCGGCAGATTCCTTCTCGAGTACCTTCGCGCGAGACATCGCGTTCCGTTTTGATCTCTGGAGGAACGGGAGGAATCGGCTATGCCACGGCGAAAAATATGCTGTCAAACCAAGGTACAATACACATGTACCTTCTCGGACGCACGGGCCGAAGGACCTTTGACGCTCGAATTGAACGAGGCGACATTCAAGTGATGCCACATAATCACGTCATGACCACGTGTAAGTACGAATCTGCGAGACGTGAGAATATTAGGTACGTCATACAATCGATGACATCTCCTCTGAGCCACGTTTTACACGCGAGTGGCATGATTCAAGATGACTTCGTCTCGAGTCAACATCATTCCGGCGTAAAGAGAGTTTTTGCAGCAAAAGTTGACGCTTTCCAGAATATTGACAGCGCCACGGGGTTCTTGCATGCCGTTCAAAGTTCCGTGACTTTTAGTTCCATCGCATCACTATTTGGATCGATCGGACAGTGTAACTATGGCGCCGCGAACGCCGTCGTCGACTGCCTCGTGTACAAAAAGCACGCTCACGAAGGTGCGGCGCAGGCGAACGTGCAGTGGGGTGCATGGCGCGAAATCGGGATGGCATCTCGTAAAAACGCATACATCAGACATATCGAAGCGATTGGTTACGGTTCTATTGACCCACGCGTTGGTCTCGGCGTCATCGCTCACTTATTCGCTGGATGGTCCCCTACGTCGCTCGTGGTGAGCCCATTCGATTGGTTGAAAATGTCGAGCACGGCGCCTAGATCGAACCTTCTGCGTCACGTGTTGCCAATTCTGACGTGTAAATCTACTTCGAACGTTGAAATTAGTGAGAATGAGGTACAGGTTCGAGTCCGTCGCTTGATCAAAACGCTGTTTGGCAGCGATGCGGATGATTATACATCAATGGCTTCGTTAGGTTTGGACTCGCTACTTGCGAATGACTTGAAGATGGAGATTGATAATGAATTCGGTATAAGCTCACCGGTGACACTGGCGTATGATTTTCCAACAATCAAGACGCTGACGGATTACATCGCGTCCGCCCTGCACGTGACGCCGTCAAGGACGGATGTACCGCAAAAGTCCACTGTCGCGTCAACTCTTCGTTGTCGCAAAATGATCGTGGGTCACCAATTGCAAACTAGTGCACACAGTGATTTACCGATTGACGCCATTTCGCGCACAAACCGGTGGAGATGGGACAACGAGTACTGGCTGGACGTTTTTCAAAACATGTTTCCGCTCTCAGCTGGTTTTTTTGAACAATGCACCATGTTTGACGCTGCGTTATTTGGCATTGCAGAGGTGGAAGCACTCCTTCTAGATCCACAACAGCGCATGCTATTAGAAGCGTCGTATCCTCTCGCAAATAAGATGAGCGCACGTAATTTGTGCAGTGTTTTTGTTGGCATCACGTCATCCGAATACAAACAAGTTTTACATAGCCACTGGGGATCGCTTCACAACAGTATGGGTACTGGAAACTTACCGAGTGTTGCTGCAGGACGGATCAGTTACACGTTTTCATTGAACGGCGCATCGTTGAGTGTTGACACCGCGTGCTCTGCTTCGCTCGTTGCCTGCTCGCTCGCGTGCAACGCACTTGACGGTCAACCTGATCAAGTCATGGCGCTCGCGTGCGGCGTCGTACTCATGATTTCGGCCAAAGGTACAATTGATCGTCATTACGCGAGCATGTTATCGCTAGATTGCAGATGCAAAACTCTGGACGAAAGTGCGGATGGTTTTATTGAGGGCGAAGCGGCTGGCGTCATGGCTCTGGAAGCGACAAGTTCCAGGAGTTTTCGAGGAGTTTTCCTCTCGGGTGCAACCGTAAATCAGGATGGTAGAAGCGCGTCACTAACGGCACCAAACGGACCTTCACAACAAGCAGTCGTGCGCACAGCTCTCTCTCAAGCATTGCTTTCGAGTAGCGACATCTCTGGCGTTTCCATGCACGGTACGGGGACGGCGCTCGGAGATCCAATTGAATTGACGGCGGCGATATCAGCGCTGAGGGATGCACTGTCTTTATCATTTGTCGCCACAAAATCTCACATCGGTCACTGTGAAACTGCGGCTGGCCTCGTATCAATGGTTCATGCTTACAAAATGATCGTCTTGCAAAATTTACAACCCATCCTACACTTGCGGACAGTCAATCTTCATTGTACTTCGGCGCTCAGCACAGGTGCCACAGGTGCGCGAATCATCCCGCGACAAGTCACATACAGTCGAGGGCATAATGTCGGCGTTTCGGCGTTCGCCTTCCAAGGCACGAACGCGCACGCCATACAGAGCTCAAACTTTGGTGGTTTTGGTGCTGAACACAATCATCGACTCGATGTATTATTTGAGCGCACTGAGACTTGGCCTTTACCTGTTCTCCATCCGCAACTATACGTAGTCTCAAACGACCCCGATCCCGGCAAGATACAGATTTCCGGTAAAATCAACCCTCGCTGGCACGATCACTTGCTCGATCACATCGTCAACGATCAAGCGTTATATCCCGGCGCTGGCTTTCAAGAGATATGTGCAGCTTCCTGTCGTTTGGCGTTAAAAATTGATTGCGCTATAGTGGATTCAATCTTCCCCGCTCCTCTTTCCATGAGCACAGATGCGGTGACGACATTTGAGGTGACGCTTGAATCTCTGAGTGGAAAAGTGATGTTGTCCTCGAATTTCGTAACTCACACGCAGGCTCGCGTCATGCGACGTCGCGCTCAGAGACGTGTACACGCAAAGTTACGGTGTGACTTTGGACTGAAAACAGATGCGACAGCCACTTGCTTTGCGCTGTTACCCAGATCACGCGATGAACACCTGGGTTACACAGCTCACCCCGCGATGTTGGACAACGCCTTGCAATTAGCCGCGGTGAAAGATATGGGAAACACTCAAATAAAAGTACCGGTCGGCTCGGGAGCGTACTTTTCCACCTCAAAGTCATTATTTTCATCTACAATGGCGTCAGTTTATGGCAAAAATCACAGGTTGCACGGGGCACAATTCATAGAGTTGCGAGTGAAGACTCTTCGCAAGGTGGCGCCGAAAACCAGCTCCAAAGCTGGAATCTTCAAGCATGCATACGAAGTGAAGCAGTTCGTGGTGACCAGTGTGCAGGCAAGTGATAGAAAATATATGCAACCACTCGTAGAGAATCGTTTCAGTCAAAGTATCGCCGGCACGATTGAAACTATGCAAAATTTGATGTGCCACGTCGATTCGGTGGCGTTAGAGGGTGGCTCGGACTCGACGTCAGAGGCGGGACGCGCTGTTTTACGCACAGCGGCGCAAGAAATGCGAAATGTACAATTCAAGAGTATATGGCTAAGCTCGTTACGCACCAAAGACGCCAACAATTTGCCGGTTGCGCAGGTCCCGGGTGTCTTACACGAGGCGCGCATTGACGCTCTCGTCATTTCGGAGACGAGATTGCGACACGTGGCAAATCCAGTGGAAAAAGAGCACAAGTTCCAAAGTTCGAGGTGTGGAATGAGCCACTTTTTGCACGCTGAAAATAATCGTAAAGATTTCGTGATCATCACTGGAGGTCTAGGAGCGGTCGGTATGGTGACCATGCGCGAGCTTTCGCGCAACAATTGGTCCGTCGCACTTCTCTCGAGAAAGGGTCGGGCTAACACGCGTATCGATTGGCGAGAATCACTCGTCGTTGCTTCTAAACGTGATTCATCGGATCCAGAGCTAACATTTGACGATCCCATCTGGTGTGTAGATCAATCTGCACACTACGTCTTTCACGCGGCTGGCGCGTTGCAAGACGCATTGTTGCCCAACCAAACCGTCAGAACGATTTTTGAAACCATAGCCGCAAAGAGGATTCGCCAAGGGAGTCCAATGAAATGCTTGCATGGAACATTGAACTGTTCATCGATAGCTGCGTTGACTGGTAATCCTGGACAGGCGAATTACGCCGCGGCGAACGCAATGCTCGATGCCGAGTCAAGAAATCGACGTCGCTTCGGCGCGCCCGAAACGAGCGTACAATGGGGTGGATGGGCAGATATAGGCATGGCGGCGCGGGATGTCCTCATAGTGCGAAGACTTGAACGCATCGGTGCCGGAGCCTTGGATCCGCGCACCGGCGTTAAAATAATTCGCGCGGCGTTTACGCTACCGATTCGCCGCGATCTCGCCGTAAGCCCCTTCAACTGGCAACGCATCTCGAAAGCGCTACCAGCTTTTGAAATTTTTGCAGACGTGGTCAGAGCCCATTCCCGCAAGCAAAATCAAACCTCAACTGCGGCGACGCCGAAACCCTCTCAGTTAACATCTCAGAAAACGGTACAAGAGGTACAATCAACAGTCTGCTCTATCATTCATCAACTCGTGGGGCGTGACATCCCCCTGAACGCACCGCTCATGGAAGCGGGATTAGATTCGCACGCCGCTAGCGAATTGAAAAATGAGCTCGACGGCGTGTTTGGTATTGAAGTGCCAGTCACAGTGGCTTACGATTACCCTACGATTGAAACGCTGAGTGCCTACATCTCTCACAATACTCAGAACTTCATCTCTGACGACTCGAACGTTTCGACGAGTAAATCAAAGCAGTATTCAGACGTCGTCGCGCACATCTCAAACGCCCAACTTCTCGTTCCAGCGCATAGCGGTGATGGCATCACACGCATTCCAGCGCATCGCTGGGACGCAAATTGGTGGTGGGAGAGAGAACAACTTCTCATTCCATCGTTCAGTGGCTTCTTGATAGGATATGAATTGTTCGACGCGTCGCTCTTCGGTATCGCGTCGATCGAGACGCTCCTCATGGACGTGCAACAACGATCAATCTTGGAAGGCGTCGCCGTGACGAGATTCGGCGGAAATGATATGCAAGAAGATGGATTAGAGGGCGACGCATGCGGGGTCTACGTCGCTATATCATCGATGCAGTATCAAGTTGAGGTGCTCGACCACTTTTGGCATCAGACGACGAATCCTTGGATTGCCACAGGGAACACGCTGAGCGTGGCGGCGGGGAGAGTATCGTTTTTGTTTGGTTTGAGAGGACCGTGCTTTTCCATGGATACCGCGTGTTCGTCGTCAATTGTAGCGACGCATCTTACGGTAGAGGGTCTCGGTCAGGGTGACTGCACTTCGGCGCACATTTGTGGCGTGATTTCCATTTTAGGACCGGGGGTGACGAGTATTTTCTACAGTAGTGGAATGTTATCTCCGTCCGGTCGGTGTAAGACGTTGGACGCTGCGGCGGATGGGTACGTGCGGGGCGAGGCACGAGGGGTGTTTTTAGTGCACCGCATGGATGCTAACTCGAGAACGTCAGGGGTGGCGATTATTGGAAGCTCGATAAATCAAGATGGACGATCGAGCTCGCTGACGGCTCCGAACGGGCCTTCGCAACAAGCCGTGATGCGACACGCGTTGAAGGCGTCGGGCGTGAGTGGTGCTGAAGTCGAAAAACTCCAAATGCACGGAACGGGAACACCTCTGGGAGACCCGATAGAAGTTGGAGCGACAGCCGCGGTACTTCGTAGACGAAACATGGACCCCTTGGTGTTGGAAGCCATGAAGTCCGCTGTCGGACACACTGAAACTGCGAGCGGCATGGTGGCGCTGATGCAACCCAGCATTTCGCTGGTACATGATATCGTGCAAAAGATACTTCACTTGCGATCCTTGAATCCGCACATCGCATCAATCATTGGGAAAAATGAATTCGTCTCGGTGCCGCGCCAAGAATTGGCGCGTCACGCGAAACTGGCAGGAGTAAGTTCGTTTGCGTTTCAAGGAACGAACGCCAACACGATCCAGAACGTTCACAAAGACGAAGATGTTTCCATGCATTCCACCACAAGTCTCGCATTTGAAGACGAGCGCTTCTATCCTCTGCCGATTTTACACCCCCAGCTGGGCTCCTTCTCGAAGAGACGCGAGAGTGCGTTGTATTTCGTCGCGCGCGTAGATTCGCGGATGCACACCCATTTGCTCCATCACTGTGTCCTCGACATGGTGCTCTATCCCGGGGCTGGTTTTCAAGAGCTCGCCGGTGGTTTAGCGCGCGCTATGGAGGTCTCAAACTTCGTGGTGTTAAACTCAAGCGTGCCCGTGCCGTTACAGATGTCTACGACGCGGAGCACATTGCTTGAGGTCAAAGTTCTTTCAACTAGTGGCCGTCTAGATATGCAAAACGGCGTTGGAAATGCAGTCTTCATGAATTGTTTCATTCGTCCGGGTGTGAAAAACGTCTACACGCCGACGACTCACTTTACTTTTGGTGAGAAAGTGCGTCATCGGTGCGCGTATGGTTTGATTCGCGCTCTCGACACCGACCGACACTTAGATTACGTCGTCAATCCTGGTTGTTTGGACAATTCGTTGCAACTCGGAGCCGTCATGAACGCCGGCGTTTCAGAGCAGTTGAAAATTCCCGTCGGTGTTCGAGCGTACGCTTCTAACAAAATAGACGACAAGAAACGGCTGTTATTGGCGAGAGCATACGGTTTCACGAATAGTTATTGGCTTGAACGAGTGAACGTCTTCGGCCTTCAACTCAAAGCCATGCGACGCGGGCACGCGAAAGAAGTCATCAAAGGACAGAGAACCTTGTATGAACTCTTCTGGCTCGCGAGTTATCCGTGCGTTCCGAGCACGGTACAAAAGACGAGAGTGCTCGTGTCCTCGACGAGTGACGCCGTGCTCGCCACCATGAGTTCTGTCCAATGCAACACGGCGTCTGGAATCAACATCAATAGCATACGAACGGAAAACATCGATGCGATTCACGGACTCGCTAGAACAGTAGGGCAAGAGATAAAGCAACTTCGCACAGAGAGTGTCCGTTTCGACAAGACGCGAACTCGTTACGTCGAAGCCGCGAAAGCATCTCTGCAGTTCGTCGGCGAGTCGTACGACGTCATCGTGTCTGGCAACATGACGTATGAGTCTCGGTTACACTTTGCAAGCCGTACCGTCGCGAAAAAGTCGCTCCGATCGGTACGTCCGATATCGACGAGACCGCGCGGAACAAATCGCAACGTGCTCATCACCGGTGGTTTGGGCGCGATTGGCAAAGGATACAGCGAACACGTAGACGCCGACGTCGAAAACCGAGTGAATTTACAACTACTCGGTCGGAGCGGTCGAAGTAAAACATTCGATGGAGCGAATCTCACGAACGTTTTTGTGTTTAAGTGCGATTCAAGCTTTATGGAAGACGTGAGCTCGACCTTGATATACAAAAAATACGATGAAATCATGCACGCGTCGGGTATTTTGAAGGACATGTCACTCCGTAAACACACGGAGCGCACCGTGCGCCTCGTCGTCTGTGCGAAAGTTGACTCTTGGTACAAAGTGGAGCAATACACCTCGACTATTACAGTACTAGGGCGTATCGTTCAATGTTCTTCCATTGCCGCATTGACTGGCTCTAGCGGGCAGTCGAATTACTCAGCCGCAAACGCGTGTTTGGATTCCATCGCGTGCTCCAGAAGATTCCGAGGATACTCTATGAGCTCAATCCAGTGGGGAGCATGGTCAAACGAGGGCATGGCGAACAAAAAAGTGCTGAAAAGGGTCGAATCCATGGGTTTCGGTATCGTCACGCCGCAGCTAGGAATGCAAGTATTAAGTCGCGTCATGTCGCAATGGGCCATCGCGAACGTCGTCGCGACACCGTACGACTTTAAGAAATTCGTAGAGAACATGCCCATCATTCCGAGAGTGTACCGTGATCTCGCGGTAAAGCGAAAAAAGAGGGAAAAATCGTCGACGAAGAAAACAAAGGCGAGGACGCACGCTGGGGCTCGATCGATTTCTGATGTTCGAGCGAAAATCAAGAACATCGCGGATCGAGTCATCGGCAGAGAGGTTTCGTTCGAAGAACCACTCATGGATGCCGGATTGGACTCGTTGAGCGGTCAAGAGATGAAATCTCAGATAGAAGAAGAGTTTGAGATTGAACTTCCGGTCACGGCGGCGTTTGACTTCCCTTCGGTTGCCGCCTTAGCAGATTACGTCTTCGGGGAAGTGGGGGGTAGCGGCGCGGAAGAAGTTGTGGTAGAAAATGACTCCGGGGTGACGATCGCTCACGTCAAAGCTCGCGTGCAGGAGATAACTAGTAGCGTGATCGGTCGCGATATAGAAGAAAATGAACCTCTCATGGATGCGGGTCTTGATAGTCTTTCGGGTCAGGAGATGAAACAAAGGATCGAAGACGAGTTTGAGATAGACCTCCCTCCGACTGCAGCGTTCGATTTCCCAACCGTACGAGACTTGGCCGCATTCGTCGCTGACGAAATCGGAGCAGTCACAGTTACAAAAAAGAAATCATCTCATTCGAGTGTTGCGGCGGCACCTCCAGCAAGAGCTGTTGTTATTCGAAACTTTGACGTTGTCGCCCCACGTCCACCCGACGCAGACGGTATTCGGTGCGTTCCGTTTCATCGATGGAACCACGACTTTTATCAAGACGCAGCACAAGAGCATCATTCTAATCGCGTGATCGGTTACAATTTACACATTGCACCCTTCAGTGGTTTTGTTTCAAATTATCTCCTCTTTGATTTACACACCTTCGGGATTTCTACGCTCGAAGCACTCTACATGGACGTACAGCAGCGATCATTACTTGAGGGGACTCTGCAATCGACTGCCGGCAGCGCTCATTCACACGGTGACGTTCTCGATGCCGCGACATCATGCACCGGAGTTTACGTGGGAATCGCGTCCTGCGATTACGCCGACGAAGTGCTGCGTCGGTACGAGCCAGTCCTCCATCCTTACTTGGTGAGTGGCACATCGCTCAACGTCGCCGCCGGTCGGATTTCCTACGTCTTCAACTTTAGAGGGCCATCTGTCAGTGTCGATACGGCTTGCTCAAGTTCAATCGTCACGACCCATACCGCAGCGTCCGGTATGAAGAGTGGCGAGATGGCGCGCGCCCTCTCGTGCGGAGTGCAAGCCATTCTCAGTGAACACATCACCGGCGTGTTTCATTCCTCGGGAATGATCGCACCCGATGGCCGATGTAAAACATTAGACTCCTGTGCGGATGGTTACGTGCGCGCTGAAGCGCGGGGAGTTCTCGCGATGGATACGTTGAGTGAAGATGAAATGATGAACATGCATGATGTTGTTGTAGCCGGTACGGCGGTAAATCAAGATGGTCGCAGCTCGTCATTGACTGCCCCGAACGGACCCACGCAAAAAGTAGTCATTCGTACAGCGGCGTCCGCCGCCGGCGTGACGACGAGCAGCATCGGCGTACTTCAACTCCACGGCACGGGTACCGCTCTCGGCGACCCGATTGAGGTCGGCGCCGCCGTGAGCGTATTGGAACGGGGTGAAGAAGAACGCGCACCCGTGCTCGAAGCGGTAAAGTCGCAAGTCGGTCACGCGGAAACGGCGGCGGGTATCGTCTCAATAATTCATGAGACGCAGAAACTCGCCAAGTCGAGCACGTCGTTGATTCTCCACTTGCGCTTGATGTCGCCACATCTCGAGGGGGTTTTCCTGAAAACGTCAAAGGCTGTCGCGCACACGCCGAGACAATTCTGTACAAACGATTCCACACTAAAATCCATCTCTGGCTTTGCGTTTCAGGGCACGAATGCGAATGCGATACTGCGTCTTGTTTCTAGAGATGTTTCCTTGGGAGGTCAATACAGAGCGCTCTTCTCGAGAGCTCGATTTTGGCCACTTCCAAAAATATATGCACATCTTCGAACGTTCGACGGCTCGCGCGACGATCGAATGCACTTCACAGTTTGTGTCGAGCCGCGACTCCACGGTCATTTGCTCGGCTACGAGTCCAAAGAGTCGCGCGAGTCGTTATTCCCGAGCTCTGGCTTTCTAGAATTGGCAAACGCGGCTTCCAGACTGTTTTCGTGCGACTCCGTCGCGTGTGATGCGGCTGTATTCACAGCCTTACCTTTGCTCACAAACGGTATCCAGCTGTTTACAATCGCGATCAACGCACAGTCGGGTTCAGTCGAGATATATCGCGATGAACGCAATCCACACATGCGATGCTTGCTCGCGAGTACCTCAACTTTTGGTGGCGACGACTGCATCTCTCGACGAGCAGGATGGCTATCGCGAAAGAAACGGACGAGTGCCTCCACCGTCATGTTGCGTTTGAATGAGTCGAGAATGAAAGCGTATCTAGAATACAGAATAGATCCATGCTGCCTGGAGAGCGCGTTGTCCGTTCGAGCAACGAGTCACGGGCCGGGCGTCTTACGAGCATGCGAGCGCTACAGGACTACCGAGGGCGATTCTCCACGACACTTTTCTCATCAAGGAGTCACGTGCGACGGAAACTTTCTCTTGAACAATTCTCGCATCTTCGGAGCCGTTTTCAAGAAACCGTTTAATCGAGCGGTCGGGTCGCGGAAAACGACCGCGTCGACCAAAGGCGCCTCGAGAGCTCTGAAAAAACCGACCGAGCGCGCCGTGTCGCTCGAATCGATCCAAGCCAAGATCAAATCTGAATGCGCGCGGATAGTCGGCTCAGAAAACGTCTCAGGCGCCGAATTCCTCTCAGAGATGGGTATGGATTCGCTCTCCGCCGCGGAGCTCCGAGCGGCGATACAAAACGACTTCGCTCTGACGCTGCCCCTCGCCGCCGCCTTTGAATGTCCCACGGCGGATGCGCTCGCGGCGTACGTCCACCGCGAGATTTCGAAACGACGTGAACGAGTCGGTGAGCGCGACACCGAGCGAGCGGAGTCTCGCGCCGAGTCGTCGTCGTCGTCTTCGTCGTCGTCGAGGCGCGTCCTCGCCGCGCTCCTCCTCCTCCTCTCGACAATTCTCTTCTTACTTTGGCGAAAATGATCCACAGTACGAGAAAACTCTCATACGAAGCGCCTCACGCACACGACAGCCGACGTCACGTCGAGACGCCATTCCTCGTCGCACGATGTTCACCGTCAACGCGCCCACGTACGCGAGCCTTCGGGCGTTTAAGCCGAACCAGGTGCGTGAAAACTTTATCGCCGCGCGCGCGTCGCCGAGCGTCGCGCGTCGCGTCGCTCGGTCGCTCGAAGCGCTCGAATCCACCGATGGGTTCGCTTGAGGGTTTGTCGAGCGTCGCGCGGAGCATCGATGCGCGAGTGAAGGGGGTTGGCGCGGTCAGACTCAATCCGAGCGCGGTGGTATCGTCGTGAATATTTTAATTCCGACGACCGCGCGGACGCTCGGACCGACGTCGAGTCGAGCGGCGGCGACACGCGGCGGGTGTGATGCGCACAGGGTGTGGGGGGTTAGGTCTTTCGGGCGAGCGTTCGTGCGAGACGACGTTTCTTTCCTGAGAATGCGGCGACTGACCAGAACGTCGACGTTTAACACGGTGTAGGTTTCCAAGACGACGGCCTCGCTTCCGCGATCCAGCGGCCGCGTCGGTCTCGTCGTCGAGGCTAACAAGAGAGTCGTGAAGAAGACCAAGGCTGTCCTTCTCAAGACGTCCGATGTCGGTCAAGAAGGCGACATGGTTGAGGTGTCCCACGGTTTCTTCCGTTCTTACCTCGAGCCGCAAGGTTTGGCGACCAAGGTGAGCGCGGAATTGATGGCCGAGTTCGAAGAGAAGGCTGCGGCCGCGGCTGCCGCCAAGGCGAAGGAGGTGCAAGATGCGAAGGCGCTCACGACGGCGCTCACGACGATCGGCAAGTTCGTCGTGAAGAAGACTGTGGGTGAAGACGGCAAAATTTTCGGCTCTGTCACGGCTGCCGATGTCGTTGATGCGATCAAGGGCCAAACTGGTAAGGAGTTGGACAAGAAGTGCTTCGACGTTCCGGAGATTTCCACCGTCGGCACGTACGAAGTCGGCGCCAAGTTCCACAAGCAGGCTCAGTGCACGTTCTCCCTCGAAGTGCAAAAGGAGTAAGCGACGACATTTCGTCAGCAATATTATCATTGTTTCAGTGCGAGCGCGCCGCGGAGGAGGACACGTAGACATAAATCATTTCGCCCAGAGGTGGTGAATTTAGGATAAAATTGATTCGAGACGATATGTAAAAAAGGCTCGGCGTTAAATTACTCGACTCTCTCTACGTCTCACCGGCTAACGCATCGTAGGTGTAATCCATCGCGCCGTAATCGTTGGTCGTTTCGCCGTACGCCTCATCGTCAGCGTGTTCTCGGACGCGAGCGTTGATGGCGTCGACCCACTCGAGCTGTTTGGGGATGAGTGCGAGGTCGACTATCGCCTCCCCGAGATTATACAGCGCGTCTCGAAACGGTACCAAGCTATACCTGACTGGTGCGAGTATTTGCTTTAGACTTCTTCCGTGGCTCATCTGAGGATTGGGAACTCGTTCTTCAGTTGCCCGCGCCGAACAAAGCATTGGAGCGACGAGGACGACGACTGCTACGACGACGACGACGAGACGCGACGCGTGAGGTCTAAAACCGAGTCTCCAGAGCTGAGGACCGAACATGCTTCACCACGCGTGTGCGCTTCTTCCGCCACTGCGCCGTGTCTTCCGCCTCGTCACGACAAAAAATAGTTTGTGTGTCCGAGGATGCAAACAGACAAAACGTTTTTCTCGTCCCAACCCGCGTTCGCGGCGGATCTGCGTCCGCAGTTCGAGACTCAGAACGCTGAGAATCACGACGATGACAAGAAAGGCCATCGTCATCGTCTCTTGTTGGATGTTGGTCTCTGTGTGCGGTGCTTCCGCGATTCGAATACACGGTTTCGACTCCGCGCGCACCACGCTAGAACACCACTCGACGCAGCCTTTCGCGCGCGGGAGACGAGCGCTGCTATCTGGAACCGACGCAAAAGTCATCGACACGGTGTGGTCCGCCCTTCATCGTGCCGATGGCGCGTCTCAGGTCGAGGTCAGCGCGCAAGCCGCGGGCGGCGCGGATTCGAGCGCCGCCGCGACGAGTCTCTTTTCCAGCCTCGAGACGTTCCCGAGCGCCGCGCCCAGAGTCGAGTCGGCATCCTTCGACGGGTTCACCGACGTCGATCGGACCAATTCACAATATGCGTCGACGTCGTCCGACGACGCCGAATCCGCCGTTCGCGCGAGCATCATGCGCGACCGTCTCGCCCGAGCCGCCTCGGTCGCGGCGCTCTTCGGCGCGGAACCGGAATCGCTGTTGACGACGCTCACGGGAAACACCATCCTCAGTTCGCTCCTGACCGATCCGAGCGTGATTTCATTGATCGCCGCGCTCATTTCCGGCGACGATGGCGTCGCGACGTCCCCATTCGGGTGACTCGCGTCTCGACGGTTTGAAACCAGGGGGAACAACCGTCGGCGACGAGCCCGTCGGGCGTCACATCGCCGCCGCGATGGCGTCGTGCGAGCGACCCGCGCTGGCGTCGCTGTCGCTCAACGTGACCGACGACGTGAACGCCGACGACGCGACGGAGGACTCGACGTCGTGCGCGCTCTTCGCGTCCCCGGTCAGTCGATTCGCGCCGTCGACGAGGCGTCGAGCTCGAGACGACGACGACGACGATCGTTCGAGCGCGCTCGCGGTGTCGACGTCGGATGCGGAGACGCGGTGCGCGATCGATGCAAACGCCACGCACAGCGCCATCGCGCTCTTGGTCGAGCGCGACGCGGCGATCGAGCGCGAACAGGCGGTGGTGGCGTTCGCTCGGGAGCAGATGCGGACCTTCGACGAAGACGTCGGCGCGTTGACGCGAGACGTGCGCGACTTGATGCTCGCGCTGGGTGAAGCGCACGCGGATCAAACGCGCGCTCGATGGAGATGGGCGATCAAGACGGTCGTATCGATCGTTCGGGCGGACAGAGAGCGACGGGAGGCGAAGCGAGCCAAGGCGCGCGCGCGTAGATTAGAGGAACAGTTGCGACGGGTGGAAAAATACATCGCCGCGGCGGCGAATGATTTCGATGAGTTGAACGCAAAATTAGTCAAAGAAGTAGAATTAGTCAAGGATGCGCGCGAGGGCGAGCGCAGAGCTCTGGAGATGCTCGAAAACGAGCGAAAGATGCGCGAGTCTTCGCCGAGTACGCCGCCGCCGCGGCGCGCGGCGAACGAACGGCGCGCCGCCGCAAAAGCGGCGTGCGCGTCGGTCGCCGCGCACGTCGAATCGCTGCTGTCCAAATCACCGAGTAAACAGCTCAACGATATCGCGCGCGCGCAGCGCGAGGCGACCGAACGCGCCAGAATCGCGCTCGAGGGCGCCGCCGCGGCGAGAACGAGCGACGGCGAGTTGGACCCGAAAGACGTCGTCGCTCTCATCGCCGTCCACGCGTTGGAACGGTGCGCTGAACGCTCATCCAGCGACGGCGAACGTGCCTTTTACCGCGCCGCCAAGCGTTTCGAGAGCGTCGCTCGCGTCTGTTCCTCCGGCGCCGCCGCCGGCGAGGCCTCTCGGGCCTCTCGGGCCTCTCGCCCGCCGTGACGCGCCCTTCGCCCTCTCGCGCCCGAACGAACGATCTTCGAACGAACACGACCGACCGCACACCTTCTTGTATCATCATCCTCATCATCATCCTCATCATCCATCGAACGCATCACCGCGCGCTCGAAACGCCCCGACGTCGCGTCGAAGAGACGCACACCGACGGACACCACCCGTCGCGCGCGCCTCCGCACCGACCAATCACATTGCGGGAAATTTCAAAAATATCTCTCACCTTTTCCCGCCGAAAAAGCCCCCCCCGGGAGTCGTCGATCGAGAGGGGTCATCTCGAGTCATGACCCGTCGGGAGTCCGCACGTCGGCCCGATCGGTGAAGACGCGCGCGCGGGACGATGGAGACGGCATTAATCTCCACCGAGCGGCGACCTCGCGTCGACGCCGTCGACGACCGACGCGGCGTTTTTGTCGTGTGCGAACGCGCGCGCGGGCGTATAAAGTTTTCGTCCGTGCGTCGCGCGAGACGCGCGCGAGACCGGCGTCGTTCGGTCGATCGTTCGGTCGCGCATCGGACGCACCGACGGGAGACGCGCGGACGCATCGCATCCAGCGGCATCGATTCGGAGATTCATCTCATCGTGCGCGTCGAGTCGAGTGACGCGTCGAGACACGCGTCGAGTCCGCGCGTCGTCGAATACACGAATATATTTGAGACGCGAGCGCGCGCCTCGATCGACGCGCGCGCGGTCGACGTCGACGTCGA
>Ga0181566_10000858_pt1 | contig 24723 bp, 23 predicted proteins | sample 101ome_15_FD_133762 | JGI IMG/M metagenome (GOLD analysis project Ga0181566, IMG submission 133762) | Coastal salt marsh microbial communities from the Groves Creek Marsh, Skidaway Island, Georgia - 101402AT metaG (megahit assembly) | ecosystem: Environmental > Aquatic > Marine > Intertidal...
AACCTAGAGATCTTGGGCACCGTTTCCGTGGTGCTCGTTTCGATTCTTCCTTCGATCGTGCCGATCAGCCGGTTCATAAGCGGAGCTAGGTCGTGGTTTGACTTCATGAATTCCGCCAGTTCTACGCAATAGCGCGCGATTTCAGCTTCTTATGCTTCGAAACCGTCTCGAATCTGTGACCACATCGCCAAAAGGGTATCGCTCTCGGGCTCCTTCGCCGTATGTGACGTTTGTATGTGACGCTCCGCATACCCGGTGCGCTCCTTGAGCACCTTCAGATCACGCATATCAGACCCATATCCGACTAATTTGTTGGGCATTCTTTGAGTCGACAGGGGGGTTGAATTTTGTAATTGCAGATTTTTCGGGGAAATTAATGGTTAGCGAAAAGTTCACAACGCGCGTGGCCCTTGTTCTGCCGGTTTTGCGCGATTCGCCCCTCGGATCGACTATGATATCGATATATGTCGATTACGGTACTCGCCTCACACATTTTGTTTGCGATAGCTCTGTTTATGCTGTCAGTCGTCGCGACCTATTTGGTTCTGCGCCTGGAAATCCTGGACGAGCCAAATCACCGGTCCAGCCACGACAGACCGACGCCATCGACTGGAGGTGTCGCGATCTTCGCGGCGTTCATTTGCGGTTTCGTCACAGTCTGGATTATCAGCGATCAAGCGCGCGTTTCCTCATTACATTTGGCGGGTTACGCAGTCGCGGCTTCGAGCATCGCCCTAATCGGCTTTACGGACGATCTCAAAAAACTGAAAACTTTCAAAATCAAGCTGGCGGCGCAGATCGCGGCGGCCGGGGTGCTACTCGCATTCGAGATTGTGTTCAGTCGTATTTCTCTGCCGATTATCGGTGCATTCGATCTGGGTTGGTTGGGATATCCGCTGACGGTGATTTGGATCGTTGCGATGACGAATATTTTTAATTTTATGGATGGTTTAAACGGACTGGCTGGCGGAGTCGGCGTCACCGTAGCGGCATTTCTATGCGCTGTGACTTACATCGAAGGGTCGTTTTTCGTCTACATTCTTTGCTACGTTATGGCGTCGAGCATCGCAGGCTTCCTGATCTTCAATTTCCCAAGGGCGCGCCTGTTCATGGGTGATGTAGGCAGCCAGTTCATCGGTTTTACCTTCGCCGCATTTGCAGTCATTGCTGCGGAAATCGATGCGTCGCGGACGTCATTTTTGGTTGTCCCGCTCTTGTTCTTCAATTTCATTTTCGACACGACATTTACGTTATGCCGACGTGCACTTCGGGGAGAAGACATCATGCAGGCGCATCGGACGCATCTGTACCAGCTCCTGAACAGGATCGGCTGGAGCCATGTTCGGGTTAGTGTCTTGCATTTTAGCATGACGGCATTTCAGGGCGTTGGCGCTCTATTGCTTGTCGGGTACGGACCCGACCAACGCATTCTTATCTTCCTGCCGTTTCTGGCGGGTCAGAGTTTTTACGCGATTTTGGTAATAGCTGCGGCACGCCGAAAGGGTATTCTTTCCGCACCCACTCGCGCTTGATGGGAGACTGAAAGACCTGCCCGGATTTTTATCCAGACCGTCGTTTCAAACTGCACTTGATGTCGCGGGGGGCCGATATTCAGTTGCAGATCATTCCCACCTCAAACTAACCTACCACGAAACCTCTCTGTGCGACGAACTGTTTAGCGCCACCGTGCTCGCAGTATTTTCCGTGTCTACGTGGCGTCCGCTGGGAATGCGCGGCCAAACGCCACATTTGTAAAATGAATCGATCTAACTATTTGAATGAGAAGAGGCGGGTTTTAACTCGCCCCGCCTTGTCAACGGATTATTGCCTTCTGGGTCAAAGGTGCTCTTCGATCCAATCGAAAATCAACGGACTCTGATGCACCCAACAATCGTGCGAACAATGCACGGTGCCCCCCACTTTGGGATCGTCGTATAACACCAGCGTCTTGTCCTCGGCGCCGATTTCGTCAAACAGGCGTTTTGCCCCCTTAACATCCATCAGCTTGTCCCCCGTCCCGTGGGTCATCAGTGTCGGAACCTTGATATTGCCGGCGATGCCCTCCATCGTGAACGACTTCAGCTGTTCACGGGCCTCTTTGTGGCTGACGCCGCCGAGCAGTCTCTGTACCACCGGCTGCAGGTGATCGTAGAAATCGTACAGATCGTCAAGGATCGAATAGCACCCCGCCCACGACACCAGACATTTGATCCTGTCCTCAAAGGCGGCGACGCGCGGCGCATAGTATCCCGCCATCGAAATACCCATCAGCCCGACGCGGTCGTGATCGACCTCCGGCCGACTGAACAGGTAATCAAAACAGGCTTTTCCCGGGACTTCGTAATCTGCACGGGTCGGAATGTTTTTCAAATACATCGACGACCCGCGACCCGGGGTGTCGACCAGGAGCATCGCATATCCGCGCTCGGTCATTTCCTTGCCGCTGAAATATATTTCCTCGGCGAAGGCGTCCGCGCCTCCAATGAAAAACAGTGCCGGCCATTTCCCCGGCATAGGATTCCGAGGATGACAGAAATATCCGTCATACGTCTCTTCGCCACACTGAACCTCGATCACTTCGATGGGCGGATCGTGCAAGGCAGCGGCCGCCCGGAAATTCTCCTGCGATTTGGCGAAATACGCTGCCTTGTCTTCGTTTCGGTCGATGCGCAGGAAAACGTCAGCCATGCGCCAGTACTGATTGGCGGCAAAGAAATACTGCATTGCAGACCGTTCGTGCCCGTCAGTAAGGCTTTTTTTCGCGCGTGCTTCAGTGTCTTTGGCCTTTTTAACCCATTCGCTTTCCCAGTTTTCCAGATTGCCGGGTTCAATTTCCCGGCATACACGGGCGATCTCGAACACATCGCCGCCGCCCTGGCTTGCTTCCGCAACCAGCCGCAAAGTCTGGGACCCCATGCCTTCAGTGGGAAAGAAAAAATCAATCATCGAACGCCTCCAGTTGCGTTATGAGGCCGTGACGGCCAATCGGGTTCTTTATACCGAAAGGCACTTCGAGATGCATCACCACGAAAGCGCGAAGAGCTGTGTCAATCGCCCCAAGAAGTCGCTGCAGTTTAGGCGGGTTGATCTTAGCGGTGCCATCATCGCCAACGCCGCCGCTCGAGATTGTCGCTCTCCGACCACGCCTCCTGACACATCCAGGCGCCGTTTCAGTTGCGCTTTCTGGATTGCGGGACCCTCAAGCGCAGGCAGCGGCTTCAAGGGCGTCACCCCGTTCTGTTGCGCCGATAACATCCGGTTGTCGGGCCTCTCCACAATCCCGACGATTTCCCTCCTTCTGCCGAGGCTGTTCTACGGCTAAACGATGAGCGCGCGTTTCTTTTCAAGACGTGCCGCCTGACGGTCCCGGTCGATGACGAACCGGACATGCTTCGCTTTTCCGACCAGATCGATCCCGTCGTGCACCTCTGCCTCCAGCGTCACCCGCTGCCCATCGACATCGGTAATCTTCACGGAGACTGTGGCCGTCATTTCGATCAGCGACGCACCGAGGTGATCGACGGACACGTGTGCACCGACCGTCTCTTCGCCTTCGTCGAGGTGCTCCTGCACCACCAGCCGCGCCGTTTCCTCGATATCGCGCACCATGTAGGGCGTACCATAGACACGCAGATCATCTCCCATGAAAGCTATGGTGCGTTCCTCGTCTATTTCGAATGCACGTTGCCCCACGATCCCGGCTTTCAGGCTGTCCTTCATGAAATGTCTTCTCCGTAGGTTTTTCGAATTTCGGTTTTCAGTATCTTGCCCATAGCACTTTTAGGCAGCTCATCGACGAATGCCATCTGGCGTGGAATCTTGTAACCGCCGATACGTCCCCGGCAATGTTCGATGATCCCGTCCTTGGTCAGTTGGGACCCGGGCCGCGGCACGATGGCGGCAAACAGCGCCTCGCCGTACTTGTCGTCGGGCACGCCCACCACCGCGCATTCGTGGACGTCTTCGTGTTGATACAGCGCCGCTTCCACCTCCGACGAATACACGTTCTCGCCGCCGGTGATGATCATGTCCTTCTTGCGGTCCAGCAGGTACATGAAGCCGTTTTCGTCCATCTTCCCGACGTCGCCGGTGTGGAACCAGCCGTCCCGGAACGCCCGTTCATTCTCCTCCGGCCGGTTTAGGTAGCCGACCGTGACGTTCGGCCCCCGCACCACGACCTCGCCGTCCTGACCTGTCGGGACCTCGTTGCCGTCTGCATCGACGATGCGCATATCGATCCCGACCAGGGGCCGCCCGGCGGCCTTCAGGATGTCGTACTCGCCGGTTTCCATAGCCCGCACATGAACATCTTCGTCCAGCGTGGTCAGGATCGGCGACGTTTCGGTAAGTCCGTATCCCTGTTGAATATTGGCTGCCGGAAACGCTTCCATCGTGCGGCGGATCCATTCCACGGCCATGGGGGAAGAGCCGTAATACACGCGGTCCAGCGACGACAGGTCGTACTTCCCGAAATCGGGTTCCTGCAGAGTGAGGATAATCATGGTCGGCGCCATCATGGCGCAGGTCACGCCGTAATCCTGAAAGGCAGTCAGAAGATTTGCGGGCGTGAATACCGGCAGATAGGCATGTGCCGCGCCCGCCTGGGTGTAACCGGTGCCCAGAAGATCGGCGGAATGAAACATCGGTGCCACATGAAGATACACATCGTCAGCGGTGATATTCATCGGCGCCGTGCATTGCTGACCGTTCGAAAAAACGTTTCGGTGCGTCAGGCGAACGCCCTTGGACCGGCCGGTCGTACCGCCGGTATAGAGAAGGATTGCGTCGTCTTCCTCGTCGCTGTCGTTGCCGTCGGTGGGTGACGCCGCGGCGATCAGGTCGTCTGAAGACCGCAGCTTTGTTGAGCGTCCGTCACCGAGGATGCAAATCGCATTTTCCCGCCACGGATTGAGCCCGCCACCGTCGAGCAGACCCAGAAACGCGTCCTCGATAAAAAGCTGCGACGTGCCGGCATCTTCGAGAATGTAGCTGATCTCCGGCGGCGCCAACCTGTAATTGACGGGCACCGGCACCGATCCGTTCCAGTAACCGGCATGCAGCAATTCGCAATGTCGCCAGGTATTGCGGCAGATGATCCCGAAACGGTCGCCCTGTCCGATACCGTTCGCCTGCAGAACGGCGGCGAGACGCTTCACACGATCCATATGCTCCGCCCAGGTGAAGCGGACTTCGGCATCGATGATAGCTGTATTTGCGCCGAACAGGCGTTCCGCCCTTTCCAGCGCTGAGCGCATGGTCAGCATGGCCTAGGCTCCGGTATCTCCGTGTTTCGCACAGTCTAGCGCGGTGAAATTTCCCCACACAGTCTCAATTGTCGCCGGCACCGAGATATCCGACCGCCTCGATCTCCACCGACATGTCAGGGTGGACGAGTTTCGACACCTCCAGCAGCGTGGACACCGGAAAATCTCCTTCGAAATACTCCCGCCGCGCTTCCCAGACCTGTTGGCGGTCGTTGATATCGGTCAGGAAAATATTCACTTTGACGATGTCCGCCATGGTGCCGCCCGCCGCCTCGATCAACGACTTGATCTTGTCGAAGATCACCTTCGACTGCTCGTAAGCATTGTCGCCCACGATAGTGTTGAACTCGGCACTCCGCGCCGTCATCCCGGCAATATAGACGTGCCGGTCGACCACCAGGCAATTGGACCAGGTGCCTTCCGGCGGTTCGCCGGCGGCATCCGCATAAACGCGCGTCTTGCTCATGATGTGCTCTCCCGCTTTGTCTTCAGCATTGTGGTCAGGAATATCCCGATTGCAATCAGGCCGATGCCCACCGCGTGAAACAGGAATAACTGCTCGCCAAGAAGCCAGACGGCGAGGATGACTGTGTAGACGGGTATCAGATGAATAAACAAACTGGCACGTCCGGGACCGAGGCCTTCCACCGTGTGATTCCACCAGAACAGGGCCAGTATCGAAGCAAACACGGCGTTGAAACAGGTGGTCCAGAGCGTTTCCCAGATCAGCGGCGTCGCCTTGTAGAAAATGTTCTCCGCTACCCAGAACGGAAATACCACGATCGCACCGGCGACCAGGATGCCGAATACGACATTCAACCGATCCAGTTCTCGCGGGACTTTGCGCATCAGCACCGCGTAAAACGCCCAGGAAACGATGGAAATGAAGATGAAAATGTCGCCGATATTGAGATCGAGGGCGAGCAAAACGGAAACCTCGCCGCGTCCAACCAGATAGACGACACCGATCATGGATATCAGGACCCCCGCCCATTGTATCGGCGTGAGCCGGTCGCGGAACATGACCCAGGCAACGGCGACGATCGTCACCGGTTCCGCCGAATTGATCAGCGCACCGTTAATGGCGGTGGTGAACTGCAGCCCGACGAACAGCATGCCGTTGCCGCCGATAAACAAAAGTACGCCCTGGAAACCGATGATCTTCCAGTGTTTGCGCATCAGCGGCAGCTGCGCATGCAGCACCCGGCGGCAAATGGGATAGAGGATGCAGAGCGCCAGCACACATCTCAGAAACGACATCGCAGCCGGCGGCACGATACCGGCCACATCGCGCACGACCACGATGCTCAGGGCCCAGCACAGCATGGCCAGAGCGCCGGCGATGACCGGCGGCGGCGCATAGCGGGTAAGAACGTTACTCTGCGACTGCGGGTTCACCGAGGGCCTCGTTAACGCGGGGCATAACTTCGCTCGCCATCAGCTCCATCGACCGCCGGTCCGCCTGCGGGTCCATCCAGTCATGGCCGGTATACAACAGCGTCCCGAATTCGCCGATCTCCTCGCGGAACGCCAGTATCTGATCGACGACCGAATTTACATCTCCCGCGATTACCTGGGTGTCGAGAGACTGTTCGAGCGTCACCTGATCGTCGGGCTGGTCGCGCCAGGCCCGGAATAGTTCGGGGCGGCCGTTGCCGACCAGCTTGGTCATGATATTGCGGAAATAGAAGCCGTAGGGGCCGTCGGCGGACTTGGCGTATCTGAGCGCCGCCGCATGATCGTCGGCAACGAAGATGGATTTCGCGACCCGCCAGCCGGATCCGTTCACGGGACGCCCCCCCTGTTCGAGTCCCTCGAGATACTTAGGCAGATGCGTCGCGACCCAGTGCCCCTGAACGTAGTTCGACGTGATCGGATCCCAGCCTCGCGCCGCCGCGGCGGTGATCCCCCGCGAATGGGGCGTAATCGACGTGACCACGATGGGCGGATGGGGCTTTTGCAACGGTGTCGAGATGATCCCCTGCCCGATGTCTTCGTTCAGGGTGCGCTCGGTCGACGTGGTCCAGTAGTCGTTCTTCAGATTGTAGGGCGGTTTTCCCGCCCAGATAGCAAGGATCATGTCGATCGACTGCAGCATCTTGGCATTGCGGTCGATATCCATGTTCTCGAAGGCCTCCGCGTCCGACAGCAGCCCGCCCGGCCCGATTCCGAAAATAAACCGACCATCGGTCAGATGATCGATCATAGCGACGTGACCGGCCACCATGGCGGGGTGATAGGACGGCAACGTCACCGCCGCGCTGCCGAAGGTGATATTGCGGGCATCGTGACAGAGGGACGCGATGAACATCAGATTGGACGTAATCGGTTCCGCCCGGTCGGTGATGTGTTCGCCCAGAAACGCTTCGGCATAGCCCAGCTGGTCGGCCAGCAGAACCGCTTCGCGGTCTTCGCGGAGCACCTGCCGATAGTCTTTCGCGGGCGGGTGAACGGGTTGTGTAAAGTAACCGAGGCGCATGCCTGACTATAGCAGCGCGCCCATTATCGCGATAGAACAGCGGAAAGCGCAGGAGCACGCCTGATGTATGCTGACCACACTCCGGTCCACGCGATAGCCCAGATAATGATCGCCCTCTACTTCATCTGGATGGGGTTAAAGAACATCCGGTTGTGGGACATGAACGTGCAGCGTATCGCGGTGCAGAACCTGCCCGCCGTTCCGTGCCTGCTGTTCGGTTTCACGATCCAGTTTGCGGGGGCGTTCCTGGTGCTGCTCGACTGGCACACCAAATACGGTGCAATACTGCTGATCGCGTTCGTGATCCTCGCCAGCACGCTGCATCACCGTTTCTGGGAAATGAAAGACCCGATGATCCGGACCTATCATTTCCTGCTGATCACCAATAACGGTGCAATCGCCGCCGGACTGCTTTTGCTGATCTGATCCTATTTCGCCGGTACCATGGGAAGCTTCAGGCAGGACGCGTTCATAGCATTATGCCAGAAGGTGTCGATGCCGTCCTTGTTATAGAGGCATTAATGGGTGAACAGCGAAGCCGTCAGCGGTGAAACGCCGTTGGCGATTTTCAGCCGGATGCGATCGGCTGCGGGTTTCGGCATGAATAGAACGGTCGGTCCGTTGCCCTCGACCACCCTCCAGCAGCGCTTACCCTTCGTCGCTGCTTGCTTGACCTCCGTCTTTTTCCCTTTTGCCGATCACGCGAGCGTATTGGTCAGAACGCCCACGCCTTCCAGCTCTATTTCAATCTTATCTCCAGCATGCATGAAGACATGCGGGTCCCTCCCGATGCCGACCCCAGCCGGCGAGCCGGTGGTCACGATGTCTCCGGGGTGAAACCGGTACCATTGCGAATAGTAGGAAATGATTTCCGGCAGCTTGAAAATCAGGTCGTCGGTTTTCGTATCCTGCATGACTTCCCCGTTGAGGCGGGTTTGCAAATGCAGATCGTAAGGATCGGGAATTTCGTCCTTGGTCACCATCACCGGCCCGCAAGGGGTGAATCCGGGAAGGTTCTTTCCGAGAATGTTGCGCTCCCAGCCGTGAATGGGCCCGAAAGGCGCCTCCCCTTTCTTGATATCGGGAATCCAGTCCCGCGCCGACACGTCGTTTGCGATGGTGTATCCCGCGACGTACTCCATGGCTTCATCCTCGGAAACGGCGTGGCACTCGCGACCGAAAACGAAGCAGAATTCCCCCTCGTAATCTATCCAGTCCGGGCATTGGGGCGGAACCGTGATCGCTTTACCGGAACCCAGCAACGAATCCCGCGTTTTAATAAAGCCTGCCGGATGTTCCGGCGCAGGCGTGTTGCTCATTTCGGCCAGATGCCTGCCATAGTTCATCCCGACCGAAAAAATCAGCCAGGGGTTGGGGACCGGTGCCAGCAGGGCAGTATCGGAATAATCCGAGAGCGCGTGGGCACAGGCATCCATTGCCCCTTCCGCTGCACCGGCAGTACGGCGGATGCCTTCAAGACCCTCGTCGCCCCGTTCGAGAATTTCGCGCACCGAGGCCGGACGCCAGCCTTCTGCCAACACGGCTTCAGGCGCCGTCGCGAGATTGAGAACCTTATCTTCTGCAACGACAACTCCGGGCTGGCCGCCGTCGGCATCAATAGTGAGCAGTTTCATGGCGTCATATTTCCTTTGGATAGTTGATCAGATCAGTACGGTCGCCCGCTCGGAGACCGCACCAATGAGCAGCGTGCAGGCCGGACTTTCATTCCTGAATTGAGACATCCGGTCGTCTTCCCGTTTTTTTTGGAATGCTAACACTTAGCTTCAAACTCCGCGAACCGGTGGGAGATGGATTCCGCAACCGGCAACAGAAATCTCTTCGTTTGATTCTCGATATTCCCGAATGGAATACTCGCATTCTCAAGAATGCCTGCCTGAAAATCTGAAGCCACCCTTGGCACACGCCGCTTTACGGGGCAGAACAAACGGTATTCAAAGAAACAAACAGTCCGCACAAGGTCCGCCCGCATGTCAGATAACTTTGCCACGATGCACGAAATCGTTGTCGCCGCACGCAACAACGTCCCGCGATCCATCTGGAACTACGTAACCGGTGCCGCGGAGACGGAGACCACTTTGCGGCGTAACCGGCTTTGCCTGGATTCACTGGCACTGCGCCCCCGGATACTGCGCGACGTGCGGCAGATCGATACGAGCACAACCTTCATGGGACACGAACTCCGCATCCCGTGTCTGCTTGCCCCCATCGGATCGTTGCGGACCATCACGCCTGAAGGCGGCATCGCGGTCGCCAAAGCCGCTGCCGAGTTCGGGATCATGAACCTGGTCAGCACGGTCACGGAACCGACGCTGGAGGAAATCGCCGCCGCTACGGACCATCCCAAGATTTTTCAGATATATATCCGCGGCGATGCGGACTGGGTCGACGATCTGGTCGACCGGGCACGCGATGCGGGCTATGCCGCGCTCTGCCTGACGGTGGACTCCGCCTATTACGGTCGCCGTGAACGGCAGCTGATCACAGGCTGGCGCCCGCCCAGTATCAAGCGCTACGGGGAAGACGCCCGCATCCACCAGGCAGGTCTGACCTGGGAGTCGATGGAACGCATGCGGGAACGCGGCGGGTTGCCGTTTATCCTGAAAGGCATCCAGACCGCCGAGGACGCGGAAATCGCCCTGCAGCACGGGGTCGACGTAATTTACGTGTCCAATCACGGCGGACGTCAGCTGGATCATGGCGACGGCACCATGGAAATCTTGAAGGAAGTCGTGGCCGTGGTCGGCGATCAGGCGGAGATCGTCGTCGATAGTGGTTTCGTGCGCGGCACGGACGTCCTGAAAGCACTCGCCACCGGAGCCACTGCCGTCGCCCTCGGCCGGTTCCAGGGCTGGGCGCTGGCGGCTGGCGGTCAACCCGCGCTGGTTCGGGCGCTGGAAATCATGGAAGCGGAGATCCGCAATGCCATGGGCCTCATCGGCGTTGCATCGATCGAGGAACTGGACCCGAGCTTTGTGAAAGAAGCCCGCGCGGCCGGCAATTCGCACGAACTGTCCGCCTTTCCCTTTTTGCCGGAAGAAATCCGGGGACCCGAGTGAAAAATAAAATGCTTTTCGTTATATAGTAGTTCGTACCAGTAAGATCATTGAGCCCGACGTGAAGATTGGCCTGCAACACATATGAAACCGGAGACTTCCAAGAGCTTCGAGGCATATTCGAATTCACCGTATTCGAGTATCAAGCATTCGTCGTATTTTCACGTCTACGATCGCTACTTTTCCAGATTTATTGGCCAAGAAATTATCTTCGTCGAAATCGGCGTCTTGAACGGTGGCTCCTTGTTTATGTGGCGCGAATTTTTCGGCAAACATGCGCGAATTATCGGTATCGAGCTAAATCCGGAAGCCAAGAAATGGGAAAAAGACGGCTTCGAAATTTATATTGGCAGTCAATCCGACCCGAATTTCTGGGAAGCATTCTTTAGCGAAGTCGGACAGGTCGATGTTGTCCTGGATGACGGCGGCCACACCTTCGAACAGCAGATCGTGACCGCGGAATGCTGTATTCCAAATATCAAATCAGGTGGACTTCTGGTTACGGAAGATGTCCATACCAGCTACATGAGTCACTTTGGTGGACCTTCGCCGAATTCTTTTGTCAGTTACGCCAAGAACAAAATCGACGGGATCAATTATCGGTTTGGGGATTTTGCCGCGACGAAAGAATTCGAAAAAGACGTTTCGTCTATCTCGTTCGCTGAATCGTTCGTAATTTTTGAAGTTGACCGAAACACCTGTTTCGTCAGCGAACCCACCGACAATGGCAAGGAGAACGAGGGGGCAAGAGACTATCGGTTCCGCGATTGGGGGCACATGTCCGGGTTCGCACGGAAACCTGTCTGGAAATCTCTCTCATCTCTGCCGCTTATAGGAATTGTTATGCGGGGCATCGGCAAAATGATCACGAAAAGAGTCCCCAAGCTACGGCACAATTTCGCCAAAAGCCGCCTCCGCAAACATTTCCGGTATTGACGGCAATCGATTTAGCCCAAGTCGTATGGCACCTGGTTCGGGCCAGGAAACTGTACCTTCCCGCCGTCGTCGTAATAACGATACTGCTCAAACGTGCCCGACCGCTGGCTCCGGACGATGACGGCAACGGTCTTTTCGTCGCCGGCGTATTCGGAATGGATTTCCCAGGGCGGCACGATATCGACGTCGCCGGGTCCGCACTGCTCGGCATAGTCCTCCTCGTAGATCGCCTCGCCGTCGTCCTTCTTCGTCTCGTTGTACCGGACGATGCGCTCGTCTCCCTGTAGCAGACCATAGACTGTCCAGGCCTGACCGTGATCGTGGATCATGGCGCGGCCACCGGGATTCTTGATCAGCCCGTTGATAACAAAGCCGTGGTCGGGGTCTTCATAGAACAGCAGGTTGTCGACCTTCTTGCCGTCGAAACCGCCGACCGGCCAGTCTCTGGCGTGTTCCTGCAGGGCGGGATTTTTCAGCAACTCTTGCAGCAGTGTGCGGCATTGTTCCCAGCGTACGGTGTCGTCGCGGCCGGTTTCGGAGCAAACAGCCCGCATCTGATCGATGAATGTCTCGACAGCTGGCAGCATTTCCTTCCGTTCCATGTTTTTCTCCTTGTCAGGCGGACTCGGCAAGTCCATCGCGGTTGCGCGACATAAACTCTCGGCGCATTGTTTCGAGCTCCTCCAACCGCGCCGGGTCGAAGTCGAGAACGGGAAGCGCTTCGTGTTCCCAGTAACCGTATTCATCGACGCCGCGTACCAATGCCGCGCGCGGTTTAACGCCCGGGCGGTTATACTTCACCCGCTGCACGTGGGTGGGGATATAGTGGATCGATAACCCGATCCGCCGGTCATCCGACCGGTTCGGATCCGAGCCATGCACCACCGCTTCGTGATGCATCGAAAATTCACCGGGCTCCAGAACCATCGGTACCGCGGCCTCTTCGTCCACGCCGGCAATGGTCTGACCGCGGGCGAGCAGATTGTTTTCATGGGTAACGTTCTCGAATGCCACGACCTCGCGGCTTCGGTGGCTGCCGGGGATGACACGGACGCAGCCCGATTCGAGGTTGCTGTGAGTGATCGAAAGCCATGCAGTCAGCGTTTCCGGCGGTTCAAGTCCGTAATAATAGGTATCCTGGTGCCAGGATACGAATCGCGGGTCCTGCGCATTCTTCTGGAAGAAGCTGGAGCCCCAGCACAGCAGGTTCGGGCCGATAACATCCTCGACCGAATCGAGTATCCTCGGATGGGTGATAATATCCGACAACCAGCGGAACGGCAGGTGTGCCTTGAAGACCAGCGCCTGCTGCGCTTCACAACCCTGATCTTCTTCAAACGCCTCGATACGGTCGCGCAATGCCTCCGCATCGGACTCGCTGAGGGCGCGGAAGGGATGGACATACCCGTCCCGCTCGTACTGCTCGACCTGTTCGTCCGTCAGTAGCTTGGGCATCGGCGGATTTCAGCTGTGTTGGCAGATCGTGTCAACCAGCGCGGGTTTACCGGCCTTGACCTGTTCGATCGCGCGCAACAATGCCCCGTTGATATCGGCCGGATCCTCGATCGGCCCCTCGGCCCACCAGCCCATGGATTTGGCGGCGGCAGCGAAATCCGGTTCGGGGCCGTATAAATCCATACCGATATAGGCGCGTTCCTCGTCCGTGCCCCGCCGGTGCGCAACGTGTTTCTGATGGTTCCAGTCGTTGTAATAGGCGCGGTTGTTGTACATCACGACCAGCATGGGAATCTCGTATTTGGAGGCCACCCATAACGCGCCCAGATCGAACATCAGATCCCCATCGGGCTGCAGATCGACCACCAGCCGCCCCGTTCCCTTGTTGGCCAATGCCACACCAAGAGAAATGCCGAACTGGGTCGCGGTGCCAAGTGAACGACCTGGGTGACGGTAGGGCTTGTCGAAAGTCCACAATTTGCGGGTCCAGTTGCGCAGCTCGCCCGCAGTTAGAACCCAGTCCTCGCCTTGAATCACGCCCCAGACTTCCGAGGCCAGCCTCGGCAGTGAGATGGGCGATGCATCCCAATCCTTCTTCGCATCGATTTTCCATTGATCGAACAGCGCATCGTGGCGTTTCTCTATGTCGGTTTTACGGTCCTCGATTCTGGATTTGATCGCAGGATCGGCTTCGATCCGCTCGCGGCAGATTTGGGTCAGTTCCGGCACGGCGGACACAGGATCGGCGGTCACCCGCACATCCCAGTCACGGTGCTTGTTGTAGTCCATCGCCCATTTGCTGATTTCGATATCCGCAAATCCGATATCTATCCATTTGCTGCCCGGGGCGGTTTTATCCTCTACCTCCCGCGTCACCGGGTTGGTGCCGTAGGTTCCGCGCGTCCAGTCGCGGACGTCCAGACAAAGAACCAGGTCGGCACCCTCGAACGCGGTGGCGTCCATGCTGAGATTCAGTGGATGGCGGTTCGGGAAATTGAGTCGCTTGTACACGTCCGATACACCGGCGCCGACAGTCTCCGCGAACTCTACAACATACTCGAAGCCGTGCGGCATACGGCCCGCATATTCGGTCAGGATCATTGGGGTTTCCGCCGCCAGCAAAAGGTCCGCCGCCCGTTCCAGCGCTTTGCGGTCCGGTGCCAGCGTCGATGTCACACGCGCCGCGTCCGGCGCCGGCAGGGCGATATCCTCGGTCAGCGGCGCTTCCTGGATACCCGCGTCGTAACACATGTAAATCGGCCCCTGTGGCTCCGCCATCATGATCGAATAGGCGCGGGCGAAGGAATCCGGAATACCGTGCACACTGCCAGGCTGATAATCCCATTTCGTATAATCGCGGACCGCATTGCCCTGAACCGAAGCCGTGTGAATCCAGTCGATGAACGGCCTACGGATATCCTCATCCATGGGACCCGTCGCCCCGATGATGAACACCGGTGCCCGGTCGATATAAGCGTAGTAGATGGCAAGCGGCGCGTGCAGCAGACCGACCACGTTGTGAACGATCGCGATCATCGGCTCGCCGGTCGCTTTCGCATAGCCGTGCGCCATCTGAACGGCGATCTTTTCATGATTGCAAACCAGCATCGGCGGTTCGTTCTCGCCGTAGTTCACGAGAGAATCGTGCAAGCCGCGATAACTCGCCCCGGGATTCAGCGCGATGTGCTTGAATCCATACTGTTTGATCAGATCGACGATGATGTCGGACTGCCATTTACGGTCGGATTTCTTTATGGGCCCGTCATCGTCCATTGATACCCCCTGCGATTGTTCAGATACCCGCAATTGACTTAAGCTACCCAGCAAATAATCGAATGAACAGCGCGGGAGGAGACAAAATGGCGAGCGCAACCAGGGACATTCTTCCACCCGCCATCGGGTCGGACGAGTTGAAACGGCGACAATCCGAGCTGGCGGAGAACACCGCACCCACCGTATTCAACGTGGCGGGCCAACTCCTCGCACGCGGTCGCACCGACACTCCGCTGGCGGCAACCGAGGACCTGTCGATCCGGTTGAAAATCTATGCCGAGGGGGGCGAGAACGAACTTCATGCCCATCCGGGTGAAGATCACAGCTTCATCGTACTGCAGGGGCAGGTCCGGTTTTTCGACCCGGACGGCGAGGAAACGGTGCTGGGTGCGAACCAGGGCATTATGCTGCCGCGTGGAAATATGTACTGGTTTACGGCAATCGAGGGCTAACCGCTGGTCATGCTGCGGATCGGTTCGCCAAATTACCAGAAACTGCCGGAAATCGACCGCACCGATGCCGACGGAAATCCGATGCGGGGCGATTCCAAGAAAAACAAATCCGTGCCGATCGAGTTCCTGGAAGGGAAGTTCGACGGCGGACCGGCCAACAGGGAATAAAAAGATGACCACACTGATCACCGGGGCCGGCCTGATCGGGACGGCCTATGCGAAAGAAGCCGCGAAGCGGGGCGAGAAGGTCGTGTTTATCGATCCTGTCCCGCGCGACGACTATCTCACCATGCGGCTGGGAGACGCGGATTACGAAGTAATCAACGACGACGTCCGCAGCCTTCCGGCGCTTATATCGGCAATCAACGCCCACAAACCGGAAACGTTTCTCCACACCGCAGGATTGATCGGCAAGCGGGCCGCCAATCCGATTCATGCAGGATACGACCTGAATATCGGTGGCATGCTGTCGGTGGTTGAGGCGGTGCGACTGACCGGCGTCAAACGCCTCATTCAGCTATCGACATTCGGCGTGTATGACTGGCGCAAAAGTGGCAATGAAAAAATCATCAGTGAAAATTTCGCGCGCGGCAGCGGGGCCGCATACTCGAATTCCAAGGCAGCGCAGGAACTCATCCTCGAAGCGTACCGGCTTCAGTACGATTTCGAAACCGTGGTCCTCCGTCCCGGAAACGTTTTCGGCATGGGGCATTTCTGGGGCGGCTCGGGCGGGGGCGAAAAAGTACATTCGCTGATAGAAGCGGGTGTACGCGGCACCAAGGCCGTCATCCCCGAGGAACAGACCATGGCGTTCGAATATATCTACGCAGATGATATGGGCCGCGCGATCGACCTGGCGGCAACCACGGAGGGACTGCCGGCTGACGCGGCCTACAATCTGTCCTGGGGGCGTGCGATTACGTTCGACGAACTTGTAACCGCGATCAAAGCCTCTTTGCCGGACCTCGATCTGGAGATCGAACCGGGCACGCCGCCGAATTCACGCCTGACCCCACTGGATGTCAGCCGGGCGCAAAACGAACTTGGCTGGGAACCGGCGTTTACTCTGGAAGAGGCGCTTGCAGCCTACGCGGAGGAATTCCGGGCCCGCAACGCCTGACCGGCCGCCGGGATACCCGACGACCGGCCGGAAACTTCCCTATTTTTTCATCGCGGCCGCGGTATTCACCATGGAGTGAATGCTGCGGGCATAGTCGAACGCGCCCTGTTCGTCCATGCGTGGCGCGCTGTGGAGATATTCCTTCAGCCCCAGAATTGCCGGGCGGGGACGGCTGATCAGAAGTTCGCAAAACCGGTCGACCTCGGCATCGAGCTTATCCGCCTCAACGACGTTGCTGACCAGGCCGTAATTAAGCGCGCGTTCGGCGTCGATAAAATCGGTGGAATACGCCATCCACAGAATGGCATTCCTGTTCATCCGGTCGTACAGCGCCGACATCACCATCGTGGGCATCACGTTATGACCAACCTCCGGAATGTTGAAGGTCGCCGTACTGCTGGCGAAGGATACGTCGCTTACGGCAGTTACCGCTGTGCCGAAGCCCATGCAGCGGCCCTCGATAACGGTCACCACCGGCACCTGCGCATCCTTGATAGAGCGGTAACAGCCAAAGATCGCGTCGTATTCCGGGCGGCGGCTATAGGCTTCCGGCGATGGAGGCCCGGCACTGTCGTCGCGGACACGTCCAGTGCAGAAATCCGGTCCCGTGCTGCGCAGCAGCACCATGTCGGAATTTTCATGCGCCGACAGAATCGCCTCGGAAAATTGCCGGGCCATGCTGTCGGACACGCCGTTATCGGGCGTCCGGTTGAATGTCGCCCGGAGAATACGGCCGTCCTGTTCCAGTAGTATGTCGTCACTCATGTTTCTCTCCCTGAATGTGTGTCTCGTTACTTCATCTTGTCGTAGAGCGCCGCCTCGATGTCGCGCGCGCGGATCGGCAATTCGTTGATTTCGATATCGTACGGGCTGAGCGCGTCATTGACGGCGGAAGCCACCGCGGCAGGCGCCCCCAGATATCCGCCCTCGCCGGAACCCTTCTGTCCAAGCGACGTCATCGGCGACGGGGTACAGTGTTCGATATCCGTCACCGGCGGTATTTCGTGCGCTGACGGCAGCAGGTAGTCGACGAACGTACCCGCCAGCAACTGCCCGTCCGGATCGTATTCGAACTTTTCGTACAGCGCCGCGCCGACCCCGTGCGCGACCCCGCCGATGATCATGCCGCGCACGATATCGGGGTTGATCGCGGTGCCGCAGTCATGAGCAATGTAGTAATCGTGGATTTTCACCTTCCCGGTATCCGGGTCGATTTCGACCAGCGGCACATGCGCCTGGAATGAAAAACACGGATACAGGGGGACTTCGTTTTTCTCGTTCGGCAGTTGGCCGGCCCCCGGCACCTGTTGCACGGAATAGGCCTGCAGGCCAAGTTCGTGGCCGGGCGGCATCCGGTGAAACTGCTTGTGCGCGATGTGACACACATCGCCCCACAGAAGCTTCCTTTCAGGCTGCCCGCGGACGCTGAATTCGCCGTCCGCATATTCGATCTGATCCTTTTCGACACCGAGATCGTGCGCCGCGATGGTGATCATCTTGGCTTTGATCTCCCGCGCGGCGTTCGACGTCGCGGTGCCGAGGACAATGGTCATCCGGCTGGCTACCGGGCTGCGCGTCGGCAGAGCTTCGAGGGAATCACCATGGACGACACGTATGGTATCCGGATCCCGTTCCAGCTCTTCGCCGGCAATCGTCGACACCATGGTTTCGTGACCCTGCCCTGACGTCGTCGTGCACATCACGGCGGTTATCGCACCGGTCGGTTCGACCTTGATCAGCACCGATTCCACGAAAGTCGTGATTTCCAGTTTCGGATTGAACAGATATTCGAAAATATTGTTTCCGCCGCCCGGTTCCAGACATGTGGTTATTCCCACCCCTGCCAGTTTGCCTTCCGCCCGCAACGCATCGCGCCTCGCTATCAGGTCGTCCCAGTCGGACGTCTTGATCGCGCTTTCCAGGACAGCGTGAAAATCGCCGGAGTCGTATAGCGATCCCGGCGGAATCTTCCACGGAAACTCGTCCTTGCGGACCAGGTTACGCGCCCGCACTTCCACCCGGTCGAGTCCGAGATATTTTGCAACGCGTTCCAGACCCGTTTCGATGGCGAAATTCGTCGGTGATTGTCCGAAACCCCGGACCGGCACCTGCCCGGTCTTGTTGGACGTCACGGAAATCGCCTCGTACTCGATCGAATTCACGCGATACGGCCCGCACAGAGCCGTCATCGGCTTGCCGAGCTGTAACGGCGCGCGGCCGGGATAGGCACCGACATCGTCCAGCGCGCGGATCTTCATCGACCTGATGACCCCGTCATCGTCGAACGCCATGGTGATATCGAAGATGCGGTCCGGTCCATGGGCATCGCCCCCCGACATGTTGTCGAGCCGGTCCTCAATAAATCGAACCGGAAAACCCAGCCGCTTGGCGAGATAACTGACCAATATGGTGTGCTTTATTCCGCGTTTCACGCCGTAGGAGCCGCCAACGTCGACGTCGTTATGGACACGGACATTGTTCATCGGCATCCGCAGCGCGGACGCAATCTGATCCTGATACTGCGGCATCTGAATCGACGCCCAGACATCCATGATTTCGGTGATTTCGTCCCACTTGGCGACCACGCCGAATGTTTCGATCGGGACGGTGGACGACCGTCCCCAGCGCGCCCGGTAGCTGACCGTGTGAGGCATGCTGGCGAAATCGTCTTTGACAGGTCCCCATTCCCAGGTCTTGCGGAAGAGAACATTGCTTCCGTGCGCCGGATGGACCAGCGGCTGATCCTCGTCGATCATCTTTTCGGAATCGACCGCCGCCGGGAGAGATTCGTACTCGACCTCGATCAGTTCGGCGGCGTCTTCGGCGATATAGCGGGAATCGGCGACCACCGCGGCCACCCATTCTCCGGCATAGCGGGTCATGCCTACCGCCAGCGGATGCCAGACGACGTTCGGCAGATCCAGTCCATGGAACAGAGAATTCGTTTCTGCCGCCAGCTCGTCGCCGGTCAGGACGTAATGCACACCCGGCAGTGCCATCGCCGCACTGCTATCTATACTAAGGATGTTAGCGCGGGGATGCGGGCTCGGCAGGACAGCAACGTGCTTCATCCCGGGAACGAAGACATCCGCGACAAACTTGCCGCGTCCGGTTATGAAGCGGCGATCTTCCTTGGTCCGTCGTTTGCGCGAAACGTATCTGTAGTTGGGCAGTGTCGGGGCTTCGGTCATGACCGTACCGCCCGCCGGCGCTGTGCCGTCATCTTCACCGCCTCGACTATCTGCTGATAGCCAGTACAGCGGCACAGATTGCCGCTGATGGCCTCGCGGATTTCATTGTCGTCCGGGTTGGGATTTTCCGCCAGCAGCGCCTGGCTCGCCACCAGCATGCCGGGCGTGCAGTACCCGCACTGCATCGCATGGCATTCCCAGAACGAATCCTGAAGATCGCTGATCTTTCCGTCGTCGTCGGCGAGGCCCTCGACAGTGGTTATTTTGTGGCCTTCGGCCTGCACCGCGAACATCAGGCACGAACGTACCGGCTCGCCGTCGAACATGACCGAACAGGCTCCGCAGATGCCGTGCTCGCAACCGACATGGGTACCCGTCAGGCGCAACATATCACGCAGGCAGTCCACCAACGTCATTCTGGGAGGTACTGACACCGTGCGATTCCGGCCGTTGACGTTCAGCGTAATCTCCATCTCGCTCATCTTTTCGCCTCCGCGACCGCGTCGGCAACGGCGCGGGCGACCAGTTTCTTTGCGACGCGGGAACGGTACGCAGCCGTCGCATGGACATCCGTGTCGGGATCGATCTCATCGCCGAGTCCTTCGAACGCTGCATCGAGATCGTCGGCTTGTCGGCCGGCGAGCGCGGCTTCCACGCCGCGAAGCTTGACCGGCGACGGCGCGACCCCCCCGGCGCTGACCGCCGCCCGGGCGATCGTTCCGTCCCCCGCGAGTTCAACCTGCGCTGCGGCGGCGACAATCGCAAAATCGCCCTGCCGGCTGGCGGTTTCATGGAACCCGGTGCCGATGGCGTGGCCCTGCCATACGGGGATGCGGATTTCGGTCAGAATCTGTTCCGGTTCGATATTCGTCACCATGGCTGCCTCGAAAAACCCGTCGAGGGGTATTTCCGTTTCCGCCGACGCGCTCCGCAGAACGACGGTCGCTTCCAGCGCCAGTGCCGCCAGTGGTATTTCCGCCGACGGATCTCCATGGACGATGCTGCCGCCGACGGTACCTCGATTGCGGGTCTGGATGTGACCGACATTCCGTACAGCCTTTGCCAGAAGCGGGAGCCGGCCGGATATCAGATCCGATCTTTCAACTGCGCGCTGACGCGTACATCCGCCAATAGCGATCTGATCGCCCCGGTCTTCGATCTCCGAAAGTCCCGGGACATCATTGATATCGATCAACATATCAGGCCGGGCCATGCGCATCGCCATCAGCGGTACCAGCGTCTGTCCGCCGGCGATGATTTTACGTTCTTCGTCGCCCGCCTCGGCAAGCAGGCGACAAACCTCGTCGAGGTCCGCCGCGCGCACATAGTCGAAAGCAGCAGCTTTCATGAAATTCGTCCCTGAGTATCCAATATTCTGTTCTTTTCCGGTCGAAACGCGTCGTTTCGCAGATACACGCAACTTATCGCCATCGCGGTTGGGATGGTAGCCCAAAGCGCGGAAAACCGGCGCTTATACCTATGCGAATTGTTCTCGGCCAGCAAGACGTTAACGTTTTTTTCAGAGGCATGGAGGCACACTTGGGACGGATAAGGAGAAATCCCATGGCTCAATATGCCGTAATCAATCATCCCGACGTCGCCACTGCCGGCGCCAAGCAACGCGATGACTCCGACGGTTGGTCGCCACGCATGAAGCTGGCGTGCTTCCTCGCCGCCGGCTCAGCCTGCTGGGCCGTCGTGCTCGCGCCGTTCTTCCTGCTGGGCTGAACGCTAGGAACCTCCCTGGATCAGCTCCCAGATTTTACGGGGCGTCACAGGCATTCTGATATCGCGCACGCCATATGGCCGGAGCGCGTCCACAAACCCATTGACCAATACAGCCAGCGCGGGGGTCGTCCCGCCCTCGCCACCCGCTTTGACGCCTAGGGGGTTGGTAGGCGAAGGCACTTCGTTGAGCGCCGTCTTGAACGACGGATATTCGTCCGCCCGCGGCATGTGATAGTCCATGAAAGATCCGGCCAGCGGCTGACCGGTTTCAGGGTCCATCGCGCAGAGCTCACCCAGCGCCTCGCCTGCTCCCTGGACGATTCCGCCATGGGTTTGCCCGTCGACGATCAACGGATTGATCGCCCGGCCGACGTCGTCAACGGTCGTGTAACGGACAACATCGTACGCACCGGACGCGGGATCGATCTCGATCTCGCAGATATGACAGCCGTTCGGAAACACCGGCGTTTCCATGAAATTGTCTTCAATGACAGACAACCCGTTCGACAGATCTTCCGGCAGATCGGGGCGGCCGTCCAGCGCCTGCGCCAGGTCGAAGATCGAGATTTGTCGGTCGGTACCGGCGATCGAAAAACGCCCGTCGCGAAAATCAATATCCGTTTCAGCGGCTTCAAGGACGATAGCCGCAAGTTTCTTGCCCTTGTGAATCAGTTCCTCAGCCGCCTTGACGATGACCGTCCCTGCCATGCGCATGGAACGGCCGCTGTGGGATCCACCGCCCACTTTGACGATGTCGGTGTCTCCAACGATCACTGTCACGGTTTCGACCGGGACGCCCAGCCATTCGGCGGCCACCTGGGCGAAACTTGTCTCGTGCCCCTGTCCGCTTGGCTGGGTGCCGATCACCAGATCCATATGTCCGTCAGATCGCACGTGAATTTCGGCCTGTTCGCGGGGCGTTCCAATGGAGGATTCCACGTAGTTCGCGAACCCCCGGCCCAGCAGCATGCCGCGCGCTTCGGCTTCTTTCTTTCGCGCCTCAAAACCGTCCCAGTCGGCCATCTCCATGCACATGTCCATGCTTTTGGCGTATTCGCCGCTGTCATACGTCATCCCTACCGCGTTGCGGTATGGCATCTGATCGGAGCTGACCAGGTTTTTACGCCGGAGATCGATAGGATCGAACCCCAGTTCAGCCGCCGCGGTTTCAACCAGCCGCTCTATCGCGAAAGTCACTTCGGGGCGGCCGGAACTCCGATAGGCATTTGTCGGGGCCGTGTTGCTGAACACCGCACGGGACCGGAGATGCGCCACCGGGATGTCATAAGACCCGGTGATCAGGCCGGAACCCTTGCTCAACGGCGACAGGGAAACCATACGGGACCCGACATTGGACAGATTTTCAGCCCGCATACCGAGGAACTTTCCGTCCTTGTTCAGGGCCAGTGATACTCTGGTGACCAGATCTCGACCCTGGTAGTCGGTAAGGAAAGACTCACTACGCTGGCAGGTCCACTTCACGGGTCGCCCGGTCTCGCGTGACGCCCATCCGACGAGAGGAAATTCAACGTAGAGCCGGTTCCGGGTGCCGAAATTCCCGCCGACATCCTTTGAAATCACCCGGACGTCGTCGGCGTCCACGCCGAGAACCTCTGCGATCTCCCGTTTCTGACGGACCGACCCGCCGGACCCGGCATAGATCGTGTAGCGGCCGGTCTCGTCATCATAGTCGCCCAGCGCGGCACGCGGCTCCATCGGCACACCGGTGACCCGGTCGATGAAAATCTCCATATCGACGACATGATCGGCGGCCGTAAAGGCGGCATCGGTGCCTTCCCGGTCGCCGAAAAATGTCTCGACACAGATATTGTCGGGGACTTCGTCCCAGATCGTCGGTGCGCCCGCTTCCGCCGCTTTTGCCGTATCAGTAACGGAGGGCAGCGGCTCGTAATCGACCAGAACGGCTTCCGCGGCGTCTTCCGCCTGGGCGCGCGTTTCCGCCACAACGATGGCCAGCGCCTCGCCGACATAACGGGCCTTGTCAGCCGGCAACGGCACGTGGTTGCCGATAAACACGTCCGAACCGCCCGGGCCATGAAGTTTCATGTCGTGCCTGGTTGACGGCAACGGGCTATGCGGGATGGGCGACAGATTGTCCGTAATGCAATCCTCGCCGGTCAATACCGCCAGCACGCCGGGCATCGATCTCGCAACCGAGGTATCCATTCCCCTGATCGCTGCATGTGCGTATGTCGATCGGACCACCGCCATGTGGGCCTGGCCGTCCACTGACCAGTCGTCGCTGAACCGGCCCTGGCCGGTTAGCAGTCTGGCGTCTTCCTGACGGCGGACCGGCTGTCCGATTTTCTGATATTCCATTGTTTTCCCGCGTCTTTCCTTATGACTCGCCGCTTTACATGTACTCGGTTCCATACGTCAGCGTATGGTCGGGGTCAAGACAGGGCGTCGCGCCGTTTTCAGACCGATTTACCAACGGCATGCATTGCCACGCGCCAGCCGAACACCACCGCCGGTCCCAGGGTCGTGCCGGGCCCGGGGTAGGAGCCCGACATCAGCGAACCCATATCATTTCCGCAGGCAAACAATCCCTGTACCGGGCGGTCTTCCACATCGAGCACCCTACCGTCGGGATCGGTCGACAGACCCACGCTGCAACCGATTTCGGCGGGCCATACCGCCATCGCTACGAATGGCCCGTTCTCGATGGGTCTGAGACACGGGTTCGGCGAATGCGCAGGATCGCCGTTGAACCGGTTGAGTTCCAGATCTCCTTTGCCGAAATCCTCATCGGTCCCGGTGAGGGCGAATTCATTATGACGGTTGACGGAATTCCTCAGACCGTCCGTATCGACGCCGATTTTGGACGCCAGCGCTTCAAGACTGTCGGCGACTGTGATGTAGCCATCGGCGACGTGCTTTTGCAGGTTCCGGGTTTCCGGGTGAATCGCACCGAGTCCGTATTTGGTGACGAATGCCGCTTCGCAAATCAGCCAGGCGGGTATCGTGTCGACGGTTTCGTGGGACCGGTACATTGCCTCGACGAAATCGTGATAGGACACCGCTTCGTTGACGAACCGCCGACCCGCGGCGTTTACCGCGATCAGCCCCGGCTTGGCGCGGTCCATCGCAAGGTGCGGGTATAATCCGTCCGACCCGTCAGATCGTTTGGTCACCGATACGGGCGACCACAATCCTGCTCCCTGACCGGACGTATCTATCCCGGCGCCGAGCGATTCGGCCAGTGTCATTCCATCGCCCGTGTTGGTCGA
>Ga0181566_10000864_pt1 | contig 24633 bp, 10 predicted proteins | sample 101ome_15_FD_133762 | JGI IMG/M metagenome (GOLD analysis project Ga0181566, IMG submission 133762) | Coastal salt marsh microbial communities from the Groves Creek Marsh, Skidaway Island, Georgia - 101402AT metaG (megahit assembly) | ecosystem: Environmental > Aquatic > Marine > Intertidal...
TGTATCAACAAATAATAAACTGGTGTCATCTAGTCTGTCGTCAGCACCAACAATCATCATGTTACCAGCTGCACCAAGAGTAGTGTCTATAACACCCGGTGCTGTAATAACTTTGTTAAAGTCCCATTCATCATTTGTGCCATCATATAATATAGTAGCGTTAGCACCATCAACTGTAATGCCTGCGCCGTTGGCTGCAGTAGCATCAGCAGCACCACTAGCTATAGTAATATTAATGTCATCTACAGCTAGTTCAGTACTATTGATAGTAGTGGTTGTTCCGTCTACTTGTAGGTTACCGCCTACTGTAACATTACCGGTTGTTGTGATAGTTGTAGCTGATCCGCCGCTTAGATAAGTTTGTACACGTGTGTCTGTATAGTAAAGATTGTTTGTTCCATCACCCGCACCAGGTGCGCTTTCGCCTACGCTGTTGTCAGAACCTTCTGTTAAATCGTTTGTGTTATTGTTTGATAAATCAAGTCCACCTGAAACACTTAGTGCTATTGTTAGTGTATTTGCTGTATCATCATATGTAAGTCCAACGTTGGTCCCAGCAACCAATAATGCTGCAACCCTGTCGTCTACTCTTTCCTCAGTAAAATATAAATTAGTACTACCTTCAGCAATTACATCTGTATCTGCATCAATTGTAAGAACATCACCATTTGACTGGTCCACATCTAGGCCACTACCTAGTGTGGCAATTTCAAAACCTTTACTTAAAGCCATACGTATATCCTATCACTCTGCTTATACGTATTTATGTGATTTAGTTAATTATAAAAATTGCCAGTAAGCCCACGCTGGAATAAACGATTAGGTAAAACACGATTAGTTTTACGTCTAATAGCTTTAATATTTGCAATGTAATATCTAGCACTGTCACCTGCTGTTTCAGTTCTGTAAGTATAATTACGTAAATGTAAAAAACTTACGTGTGTTATACCGTTGATAAAATTGCCGCCGTTGTACTGATATTCATGGCGTGGACTGGATTTAAAAGTTCTCCACTGGTTTAAATTGTTGTGGTTTGTATTGCCAGTAGTAACATAAGAGTTAGCGTTTGATCCTCTACCGTTTCCCACTGGTGTTCCGACTGGTAAACTATAACCCCAATCAGGCAGCGATCCTTGCAAATTAACTTGCCATTCTCCACCGCCTAAATTAGTATAAGGTGTACCGTCAGTGGTTCTGTTGTACCGATGAGCAAATCTTGAATAATAATAAGCTGTACTATAGTTAGGATGACTTGCTGGAAAGAATGTAGCAAAGACGTTGCTGTTTGATGTTCCGCTGTACCAACCGCTAGCATCAGCAACATAAATGCTAGTATCACCGGGACTTGCTGCACGTGTTAGTGTTGTGCGTCCATAGTGTCCATTCATATAGTAATATGCCAAGCTGCCTTGTGCATCGTATTGTCTAATGCCCATGTGTCCTGATGCTGTTCTATTGTTATAACTTAGTTGATATGTGTATGTGCTTGCGGCAAATGTATAATACCATTTTTCAGGAAAAACTCTTATACGAGGACCGTTGTATGCACCGCTTCCATATACATTTGTATTAACATCAAAATAACGCACTCCGTTTGTAATTACGTTTGAGTAATTTGTAAACTCATGTCCTGTTTGTAGTCTCTGAGATTTTACCGATCCACCGTCGAATTCACCTAATTCTCGTCTACCTGCGAAACCGCTCATTCTATATCCTCATCTGCTTTTACATATGGTTCTTCGTTTAGTAAATCATCTAGCTCTTCATTTTCATATGATGCTATATAATCAACTTCTACCGAATATGCTTTTACTAATAAAGTGTCGCCAATATTAGATTCTCCAACAATTTCAAATCTGCGGGATCGCACATATTCATAATGTTCTTCACTTAATTCAAAAATCATAATCCATACCTTGCTTTGTCTGCATTGTAATTTAACAACACTTCTGACCCAGATAATGCTCTGTTATAAACTCTAACTGCACCCATCCATCCGTCATAATAACCAGTAACACGTGAACTACTGTTGCCAATGGTCATATTTCCCCAGTTTGCACTTGTACTAGCAATGTTGTAACTACTGCCACTTGACGTTGTATCGCTAGCACCGTTGTGAAAGACTGTTGAACCCACACCATGATCATGTGCCCACGCAATGTGACGCCATTGATTATAACTAAAATTGCTACTGTAAAAGTTACTTGTACTACGTGCGCCGTGGTTTACTCTAGGCACACTTCCGTTAATGCCAACCTGCATACCAACACCATAACTTCCCTGACTACCAATAATACTGTCAGCATTTGTTGTAGTACCTTGTGAACTTCTTACATAAATCCAAGCCTCTAGTGTATAATCATCTGTACTAGAACTTATAGAATACGTCCCAGTATCTATTAACTGACTACCAGTGTTAATTAAACTACTACTTCCATTAAAGTTAAAATATCCACCTGGTGAACGTGTTATAGCTGTACCAGTACAAGTAAGTCCACCAAGCGATAAATCATTAATTGTACTACTGCTACCGTCCCAACATGAGCTTATATGAGGATTAATATAAAATACCAATCCATTTGTTGTAATGTGTGCTGCTAGAGGATCTGAAGGTCCATGTCTAATTGCCATTTTTCGTTCCTATCCGAAAGTCAAGGAAATTATGTGATGTCCTTGACGTCCTGTATCATTTGTTGTTATTTGTTCTGTAGCATCAGTTGATCCGTGCTTTAGCACTTTATACGCCCAGTCCATATTGTCAATGCCTGTAGTATCGTTTGTTGATCCTGCTGGATTATTACCGTTTTCGTATATCCATCCACTTGCATTAACAAATGTAGGTGTAGGATCTTGAATATAGTCTGGCTGTTGACGTCCTGTTAAAAAATACAGTTTTAGTCTGCCAGTGTTACTTGCAACAGTTGTTGGAGAATCTGCTGCAATACTACTGTTTAGTGAGCTAGGACCATCTGCAAATGCTGTGTTGCCAACACTAACAGTTGTTATTATTTTGTTTGCTTTTAAAATTAATCCAACACCTGCACAATCATCACTACTAGCACAAGTAACTGTAAATGTAGTTCCTTCACTGCCGCTTGCAATTTTGTAGCAAGTTTCGCCTTCTGGATATTCGCTGCCACTTTCGTTACTAACAATTGGTGTAAATCCACTGGGCGTGTTTATTGTATAGTTGCCATCCCACCAACTTGATAGTACAACAACCTCGCCTAAACTTGGTGCTCTAGAAAATGTATATGTTTGTGTATTAGTACTTAATCCACGTGAATGAACACGCTCTGCTACTCGCACAATACCTACAACTTTATTATCAAAATTACCGTAATGTTGACCCATTATTTTTCGCTCGTTAATTTGTTTACTAATTCTGTTAATTGGTTGATTTGTGTTTGCTGTTCTTTAATCGCTTCAATTAACAGTGGTACCATCTTTTCATATTTAACAGCCATGTAACCATCATCTCTGGTTGTGGTTACTTCTGGTAAAACTTCGATAACATCCTGTGCAATAACGCCAGCTTCACGTGCTTCTGCATCTTTGCCATAGTTCATTTGTGCTGCACGGTTCCAGTTAAATGTATAACCAGTTAAACTATTAACTTTGTCAAGCGCATTTTCAATTGGTTGTAGTTCTGTTTTTAATCTAACATCTGAACTTGCATATGCCGTAACATCTGCTGTTGCCATAATACCGCCATTTACTTGTAGCTTGTTGGAACCATCGTCTGTGTTAGTACCAACAAGTACGTTACCTGCAAATTCAGCTAGTCTTACAATACCAGTGTCAAGTACTTCGATGCTTGGAACACCACTACCATCATTAGCACTAAAGATAGTACCAGTAAAGCTATCAACAATTGTAAACAACTGCCCATTAGTACCGTAAATGTCTAGTTTACCTGCAGGATCGGTTGTGCCAATACCAACATTACCATCATATCTAATGGTCATGTTATCCTGACTAGTTGTACTTGTATTTCTACTTCTAAATCTTAAATCGCCTTGATATGTCGTACCAGTTCCACGATGTTTAACATATATTGCATGTACACCCGCACCAGTGCTTTTTGCTCTTAAAACAATACCAGATTCAACGTTGCTTGTTTCGCTGTAGTTTGCAATATTAATAAAGCAATTATGATCTTTGTCGTATAATGCGTCACTTCCTGCAAAAACTGCTGTGTCATTTCCAGCAATATTAAGAGCACTTATTCTACTACTAGGATCAGCACTACTATTAGGACTAATGCCAATACCATAAAAATGACCACTTAACCATTGCATGTTACGGTCAGTGATAATACGACCCCAACCATCTTCATTATATACTGATAGACCACCGCCATTTCCGCCAGGCCAGTTATCTGCAGAACCATATTCTGTATCACCATGAAAGTTCTCGTCAAACATAACATCGCCAGTTACTCCGTAGTCACTACCTTCATGGTTGATGAAGTTCAGTCTGCCGATTTGAGTGATATCATTGTCATTCATATCAATGTCAGCGTACTGTTCAATCGGCCCTTGTACAGTATTGCCACTTAAATTTTCTACACGGAAACTTTTAAAATCAACTGTACCATTTGCAGTGTATGTTGTTAAGCCAACTGTTCCGCCACTACTGTACTGGGTTGCTAAACTAGTGCTACTAATATAAACAGTGCCGTCAATTTTAACAATGATGTTATTTCCATATACTTGTACTTCTAATAAGTGCCAATTACCGTCATCTGGATTGGGAACAGCCGCACCATTACCGCTGCCAGGAGTTGGTAACAAGTATGTTTGTACTCCTGCTACACGTTGTTGTACTCTAACATCATCCAGTGTACTTCCTCGCACAATAACCTGCAAACTGTTATCATGTGGGTTTGATGCTTGTCCACGGAACATAATACCCCAGTGGTCTGAATTTGAAGTTCTAAATAACACACTTGCTTTAAAGTTAACGTATGTGTTGTTTCCATAAACTAATGCATTATATGCATTTGATCCTGTGTGATTAATTGTTACAGTGTCTTGATCATAATAAACACTGCTAATATTGCCGTTTTCAGTCCAACCAGTTGCAGCAGATGCATATACTTCGTTAGCTACATATATAGAACCATTAACGTTAAGGAGTGCAGTACTGTCACCATTGTTGTCGTTGTTCCAGGTACCAATAAACCACTTACCTGCATTACTAATTCCGCCACGATAAGTCATTGCAGTACCGGAATTTGAAGTGTAAAATCCTAGTCCACTATCTTCGTTTGTCTTACCACTACCATTACGGAAGTCTTGTGCTGTGATCATTGCTATGGTGTCTGCATCGGTACCATTTAGACCACTTGCATTTACACCAGCTGCACTAGTAACTCTAAATTGTATCTGACCATATATGTCACCCGGTGCTGTTGTTTGTTGCGATGTTGCATTAATAACTAAACGTGGAGGATCAGAAACTGTAGTACCACCAGTAAAGAAAAATTCACCGGTAGTCTCATTAGCAATATAAAAATCATCGCCGGTATGTTGCAAGTAACCTTTACGTGCACCAGCAGCATTGTGGAAACTCAAATACGGATTATTATTGCTACGAGAAAGTGCAATTTGCCCTGGGCTAGTATAAGATAAATTACCTAATATATCAGAACCAAATATTCTACCAGTATTATCAGCAATTTTAAAACCTTCACCTGTGCTGTCTAATCCTACGTTGTCATTTGGATTACCAACATAAACAGCATTACTTGCACTGTCAACACCTAGACCAATAGTATATGTTACATTATTTCCAGCAGTACCTGTGTTGGAAGCATTTATACTTGTATAACCTGCTGTGCCGTGACCGGTTAAATAAACTTTTGCGCCGCCATCACCTGTGTTTGCGTATTGTCCAGCACCGTTGACACCAAGCATAATATTATAATTGCCTTGGCTGTCATTGATGGTGTTATAAATTGACCATTGGCCACCACTGTCTTGTGCTCTTAACAGTATTTCCTGACCGTTGTATTCTTTCTGGAAGTATTGACGAGTGTGAATGATACCGTTAACATCCAGTGTTTCTGTAGGGTTAGTTGTAGCAATACCAACGTTGCCACCAGCTTTAAATCTTACTACTTCATCTAATGTGGCATCATCATCACTTACATAAAATGCTAAATCTGTAGTTGTAACGTCATCACTTGCACTTGTATTAATTGCTGCGATAGCACCACCAACTGCGTCACCACTGTTAGTTGCAGGATTGAACTGAATACCAACACCAGTGCCGCCAAGCTGGTTTACGGCGTTTGCATAGTCAACTTGTGCAATTAATACTGGAAAATCCGGAGCACTAGCATTTACAATGGTTGATTCAACATGCAACTTATGTGTAGGATCAGTTGTACCAATGCCAACATTACCGTCTGATTTAATAAAAAAGTCCATATCATCATCTGTTAAATCTCCAAATGCTGTATTTGTTTGACCAGCTGCAATACCAAATCCTTTAAGATTGCCAGTTTTAATAACTCCAGAACCGTTTGCCCCGACACCTGTTTTTAATCCAAAATCAACACCATCTGATTGAGTTCTAAATCTCATATATTGATCTTGATAGTTAATATTACCTAATAATAAAATTTGTCCTGTGGCTTGTACTTGTAATGGTGCAGCAGGGTTGTTTGTAGCAATACCCACATTACCGCCACCCTGGTTAAGTATTAGTTCTCCAACGCCAGTATCACCACTATTAATATAAGAGTATGTCGGATCACACCATAAACGCATACTTCTGCCAGCTGTACTATCTACAATACCAATGCCACCTTCATCATTATTATTGATTTGATTAACTTGAAGTAAACCATATGCATTTGATGTAGTATTAATGCCAACAGCACCCATCATATCTGTACGCTGACTGTCTGCACGGTGCAGGAATGTTGTTGCGCCTAGCTCATCTGCTATAGTCATATAACCAGTATCATCAGATAAGTTACCAATGCTTACGTTATTATTACCTGTTGCGTTTGTTCCTCTTAGATAATCTTGTCCAGCACTTTGTGCTGTTATGCTTAAAATTCCATCACCAATTGGCGATGTACTACCTATCATTACTTTGCCAGTGTCTGGTACTACAATACCATTGTCTGCATACAGTGTAGTTTCATACGGTTCGTTTGGCAATGCAATACCAGTACTTGGGAAAACATAAACTGCCAGTACATATGTTTTTTGTCCTGATGCTAGCCATACTTTAATAGTATTTGAACCTGTGACAACGTCATCTGTAATATCAATAACGTGCCAACTGTCAGTATCATTTTCACCATCAGAAGGCGCTGAGTCTTCATACTCTAACTTATACTCAGTACCACCATTAACAGCAACACGTGGATCATTGCCAGATTCAGCATCGTTTGTTTTAATTTTAGCGAACCAGCGTGTGCCGCCTACATAGTTAACAGTAAAAGTTTCGCTCCACGATGCCGTTGCATATGTTTGACTTGCTGCTAAGTAACCTGGACTGCTAGTTGACACATCTGTTGTGGTCCATACTAGAGGTATAGTCGAATCACCATCAACTGCACCATCCGCAGGTTCAAACGATGAAACACGCATACCGGGTTTAAAGTCGTAACTACCGCTTCCAGCTGGAAGCGGATCAGCAGCTCTACTACCAAGTTCAAAAGTAGTATGACCACTAGTTGCAGGAGATACTGTTAGAGATCCAGTAACTCTTGCATCACCTGCTACATCCAATTTGAATAACGGCGTGTCGCTGCCAATACCAACATTTTTATTACTGTCGACAATTAATGCTCTTCCTGCATTAGTTCCGTATTTGTATATTCCAAATAGATCTGTGCCATAATCACTAAAAGCACTCCATTTACCCGAAGATGTTTCTAATTGTATTTCAGAATCTAAATTTCTAGTACTATGACCAATTTTTGCTTGGCCTGAATATACTTGTAATTGCACATCTGGATTAGTTACTCCGATGCCAACATTTCCACTAGTATCAATCGCCATTCTGTAAGCACTAGCATTATTGTCACGTATTGTAAAAGAATCTGATAACCCGCCAACAGCGCCAATACTCCAATTTCTTGCATCGTTTTTAAGATACAGCCATGCCGCCCCATCAGTTTGTGCGGTTTCTATTCTAAGATTAGAAGCAGAACTTGCTTCATAGACATGCATTTTAACAGCGGGAGCATTTGTACCAACACCGACTTGCCCGCCAGAATCAATAGATAGTTGATCATAAGTTGTTGCTGCATATCCACCAGTACCACCAGTTAAATTTGCAATAGCAACATAGCCAATACTTAATGAACCATCAGATCTTCCATGAACATAACGTTCGTTGTTTGGATCTGATAAGTTATGGAAGTGCATACCACCGTAGTCATTGATACGCCACTCGCCATTGCTATTTGAGCCCACAACATGTAATAAGTTTTTAGGAGATTCAGTATTAATTCCAACTTCTCCAGCTATCATAGCCCCAAGAGCAAAACTGGCATCTGCAGTATTAATTGAAGTTGACGGATCTGGTGTGTAACCATTAAAAAACTTAAATTTACCGTCTGTCGAATCACGGAACAATCCGGCGTGTTTATCTGAGCCGTCATTATATTCACCAACAAAACCTAAATCTGGATTAACTGTTGATTTAGCACTTGCTGAGCCACCGCTTACATAGGTACCTTGTTCACTACCAGCAATAGTAAAACTTGTACTTGTAGCACCAGTAACGGTTGCACCTGTAGTATTATATCCGGCAGGTGACATACCAGTAATAACTACTGTATATCCTATTGCATAATTATTATCTGCAGTATATGTTTGTGTAGACCCATCACCGCTTGCACTTGTAATAGTTGCAGCACTTGGCGTGTTGAGGAAAATCATATTATCCTGAACAGCCAACTCAGTTGATGTAATGGTTATTGTATCCCCGTTTACAGTGAGGTTACCTTCAATTGTTAAATTTCCCGTAAATGTACCGTTGTGATCATATTGTACGGATAAATCTGTATCATCAACAGTAAGCGTATTCGCCATTTGTGATAATTCAAATGATTTTGTTGCCATAATGAATCCTTAGTTGTTAATACTATTTATCGAACATTTAAAGATTTCTATTATGCTTGTGATTCTGACCAGGATATTTTACCGTTAACTGTAAACGGTGTACTACCAGTAACACCTGTTGTACTTTGTGGCTGAACAGCCAGTGTCAACAAATCAGGCCCTGCAGGGAAAATACCATCACCACCCAATATACTGTTACCAATTTCAAGCAAGTCAGCAAGATCAACCACAGTCGATCCTGCCGATGCTTTAGCTGAGTAAATTGCAGTACCATTTAGTAGTGTATCTCCTGCACTGTGTTTAATAATTTCACTCAAACTTGGCGATTGTGCGTTTTGATAGGCAATAACACTAGGCAATGCGTTTTGCAGCAAGAAGAATTCGATATCTGCGTTAGCTGTAATACTTGCTTGTCTCAAACGCAACTGCATTCGGTTAATAATTTCACGTTCACCTAGTGCACCTGTTAAGCCGCTGTCAACACTTGGTGCTAGTCGCACACTAATAAGCGGAAGTGGTCTTGTTAAGTCAACTGCACTGGTTTCACCTAGTGTAAAGCTAGTCGATCCAGCAATAACACTATAAATGCCACCACCAGTTGGATCAGCACTTGTAGCTGGATAACTAGTATAAATTTTACTATTACCACCGTCAACTTTAACTTGAGTTACATATGTACCTGCTGGCAAGTCTGTACCTGCAGTTTCTTTAATTTGAGAACCAATAGCAACACCAGTCGCATCGTTTGCTGCTACAGGAATAGTATAAACATAAACACGAGTACCGTTTAATGTAATTTGTTCAAATGTTGAAACATTGTTACTTGTAAATGTACTACTCACACCATTGGTAAATGCAAATGGTTTACTTTCACCTGTAAACTGATATGCTTTATCGTCGTCAAACTTACCGTCCATGATAATCGATGTACCAAAGTGGAACAGTGTCGGTGCTGTTGTTGCTGTAGGACCGTTTGCAATTTCATATCTTGCTGGCAAGTTACCTGAACGGAAATATGATTCATCTAACACGTTGTTGTGTCTAAATTCATGGAAGTATCTAACATGTCCTACCCTGTCTTTAAAACCAAATCTAATCTTACCAGCACCATACCAACTATAGTCAATATAAGCCATTTGAATTTTTGTAGTATCTAAAATAAATCCTGTAAATCCTGTGCCATCTGCTTTATCCAAGTTCCAAGTGCTTTGTGCAGCTCTAGTATCGATAGTTTTTGTTGCTTTAACTTGTACTGCATCAACACCACGATAAGCAGGTTGCACAACCATTCTAATATCAGAACTTACTTCGTTAATTAAATATGTTTGTCCACGTATAACAACCCTATCACCTGCTTGCAATTGTGTGGTGAAACTAGTGTTAATGCCATTAACAACCTGACTGTTTCGTGTAACACTTACAAATCCTGCAATCTGTGTTGTACTACTACGTCTTACAGCGTATAATGCTTGCCCATCATATTCATAAAAGAATCCGTTTTGGTCGTCAAACATACCAGCACGTACAAAACTGTCTGTCCAGCCAGCACGTACATATGTTGGGAAACCTGCTGCTTTAACATCAGTCGGTGTTCCAGACATTGTATAGGTGAACTGGAATGGGTTTGGAATAGTTGCAACTGGAAACGATCCATTATAATAGTTTGTACCTGTTGCAACTTCAGCACCTGCAATAGTAACAACATCTCCTACTTGTAAGTTATGTTGTTCTTGTGTATTAATAGTTGCAGTTGTACCGCTTGCTTTGATCAAGTCTCTAACAATACGTGGTGGGTTAAAGTTAATAGCAAAACTTGTTTGCAAACCTTTACCTGATTGATAACGGAAATACTTACGTGTCTGTCTAGCAATCCTACTGTTTGGACTTGTACCAGCAGTAATATCAACACCACCGTCAAATGGTTTATGCAAGCTAAATCCATCTGGTCTCAATGACAACTGAGTAGCATAATAATAATCTGTACCAGATATATTACTACTTGCATTTTCAAATATAGTCATATTTTCTTCAGTAGTAACTGTGTCTACTGTGAGTTCTTCAACATATGATCCGTTGTTAATATATATTTTATCAAACTTTTTAAAGTTTGTCAAGAAGTTTGTTCCACTACCTACAATATTTTTTCCGTTTAATGTTGTATCGACTGTTCCGCTACCTTGAATATTTTTAATAACATTCGCTGCTTGAATTGTGTGAGTACCTGATTGTCCTGTAATGTTAATAGCAAGGTTAGCTAGAGCATCAGTAGCACTAGTTGCTAATTTAATTACTGTTGGACTAATAACAATAACAAATGTATCACCAACACCAGATGGCAAAATACTTGTATTTCCGCCATCACTATATGTAACTTTTTCACCAGTAACTAAGTTATGTGCTGATGCAAATGTAATAGTATCGTTTGCATTGTTTACATCTGTACTAGTAAATGAATAAGATCGAATAGGTATTTGGAAATCACTACTCATAACAAATTGATTAGTTTGTGGAATATTTGTCATCGCAAACACACCATCATACGCACCAACTAGGTTAGCAACTTCAAACTGGTGAGCTCCACTACCTGGGCCTGTTAACACAAGTCCTGTACTGCTACCACTGTAGGTTATTCTTAAACCCCACCATGGTCCGCCACCTGGGCCATAGTTAACTGTACTACGTGGAGTTACTAACAAATTAATACCACGTTTTCCTGTTGTACCATCTGTAACTAACAAGTTTGATAGTTCTTTAAATGTTAATGTAGTACTGGTTGCATAACTAGCACTGTCACCAATGTCATCACTTTGACCAATTCTATAACTGTCACCGTCGTCGAACTCAACATCAATATATTCACTGTTAGCACCAAAGTCACCTCTAAATTCTAGCTTTGTAAGTTGTGCAGTACCTGGAATAAATCCAAATGCTGTTTCCAAATCCAAGAAGAATGTTTGTGTGGTATTGTTGTTTTGTTGTGTAATAGTTTGTCCAGTACCAGTAGCACCTGCAGTACCGTCACTAACACTAATACGACTGTCGTCCACACGAGTAAGAACAACACTTTGATTACTTGTTAAAGGAGGAATAGCTGTACCACTCACATTAGTATAAACAGCATTACTGTCTCCTGTAATCTTGTGGTTAGAAATATACACTGTGTTAAACTTCTCGTTTGTTTTTGTATAAGACATTGTAAATTCTTGTGGAACTTGTGCGATGTCGTCTGTATTTGGGCTTGACTGTGTTGTAAGTCGCAATACATCTTTGTTAACAATACTCGCAACCGCCGTAAACTGTTGAGTCATATTAGTCACAGTACCATTACTACTTGCAAATGAGAAACGCTCTCCAGCATTATAGTTTGTAGTATTTGCATTAATCACAACGTTTTGTGTAGATGTAATACCATGGTCCTGTAAAAATAATGTATTTCTATCACTTGTTAATGGATTAGCAAATACATAGAATATTTCACTACCTGTGCCATAGTTAACATTATTGTCGTTATAGTCAATAGTAAATCTACCAGTACCATTTAGTGTTGTTGGTACTGAAATAACTTGATTGTATTTTACACTCAGAGTACCATAGCGTCCATTGTTTCTTTGGTTAGTTAAGTAACTAAATGCGTCATCTGAGTTTGTATAGCTTCCACTTGTTCTACCTTGGAAAGCGACAACCGCTGCAGGCTGTGATCCGCCTAAACCAAATTGAGAGTCTGCTAAGTCACCGCCACTAAATTTTTTCTCATCTTCTGTATAGCTACCAGCCGGGGTTGTATTAATAAAGTCGATTTGAAATCTATATCTGTCAGTACCGTAAACAAACGTACCAACACTACTACGTGCTTGTGCTGTGACTGGTAAAAATGTACGACCATTGCTTACAAACAATGAACTACTAACATCCAAGTTATTAAAAAGAGGAGTGCCGCCACTTGTGTTTGTTGTAGCTAGGATCGACGTGCTTTGGTTACCAGGTGAATACAAACTCTGACTTTGACCAGCAATAGTAAATGTAACATATTCGCCTGAACTGTTAACATCACCACCTAGTCTTATTTCTTCAATTGTTACATTAGTTGGGTTACCAGTTAGTGCTGTTGTTACGTCAACGTTAAAGTTGATAGCATTTGTACTACCTGAACCATATGCACTAGAGCTACCAGTCACTGTTGCTTCATTTGCTTTGTAAAATTCTGTTTCTCTAGTGGTACCGCTTGCTTCTTCGACTTTATACACCAGTCCTAAACGTGCTTGTCCATATGTATTGTTTAGTGTAGTTAAGTTTGCAGCACCACTAAGTGCATCTGTACTATGAAGTTTAATAGTATTAGCGTCAATAACTTCAACATACCAAACGCTTCCGTCAGCAAGTCCACCATCAGACGCACCATGATATGGTGTATTAAACAACAGTGTGTATCCGTCTCTAAGTTGGTGTGTGTTCCAGGTAATTTCGTCAGTGGTAGCATTCCATTCTGCAGGATCTAAGTATTGAGTATAAGTAGATTCCCAGTCATATGTTGTAATAGGTCTGTCTTTGTATGAACCTCTACCAGTTGATGTGGTTTGGTCTATTGTATCGCTAACATTAAAAGTTGCAGTTGTATCAACATAAGGCCTGCCATCTGGTGCAGTAAGTGTACTATCTGCAATATCCAAAATACGTGGACCAACCGTGTTACGCAAATAAACTTTTGTTCCTTCGGAAAATCCGTGTGTTTCATTTGTTGTCACTGTAATAGTACTTGGACTATTGCCGTCTGTCTGTGCACCGTCTGCTGTACTAACTGGAAGTGTTGAACCTTCAAAAAACTTACCAGGAACAATAGTTGTATAACTACCTGACAGGTCACCGCTAAATGTTGCAATAACATCAAGTTCAAAGAAGAACGTCAATGTATCAGGAACACTAGTAACAATAAAGAAGCCTTCAGCTTGATATTGGCTCAAGCCTTGAACACTAATCGGGTCACCAATGCTTAGTCCGTGTATTAGGCTAGTTGTAACTTTAACGTTTTTACTTCCACTAATGGCTTCAACACTTACAATACCATCAACTGGAGTGTCGCCACTGTTACTATAGATAGTAGGAATGTTATTAACTGTTTGGGTTGTTTCCCATTTCGTACTTTGCAAACCATATTCAAAGTCAGTATCGATTAAGTTTTCTGGATTGCTAACTCTTAGTTTACCAACAGGATCCAATATATCTTCTGCAGGCGTTATTTCTTGATAGTCATAGTCTACAAATATTTGTAAAATATCTGTATCATTCATTGTTGTAGTATCATATACTAGTGCAAATTCAGTTCTATCAGTTGCTACATCATAATATTTTCCTGCAAATCCCAGTGCTGGATCTGCAAAGTTATAAATGATTGTATTAGCTGTAATGTTAGTAATAATTAAAAACTTTTCAGCATTGATATTACCATCTACATATACAACTTGCTCGCTTGCATCAAATGTGTACTGTCCTACTAAGAGTTTCTTGGCCATATTATCTTTATCCTAATGCTATCGCATATGCTATTGCTTCTGAATCACTAACGCCACTGCCGCCTGAAACAGTTCCAGTAATTGTACCGCTAACAGTAAGGTCTCCAGCAATATTACCGTCCCCAGAAATGTTTAGTTCATCAAATTTATTTGTACTTACACCCAAGTCTGCTGTACTATCTCCTGGTACTAGTCCTGTATCAATTGTAAACGATTTTTTTGCCATTAGCTATTCCTTTTATGTATTTATGTGTCTATTGCTGTTAATGAAATCTTGTAAACTGTGCTTGCTGTTGTTGCGCTTGTTGCAAGAAGCCTCATTGATCCGCCACTGAGATCAGCATCAAATGTTGCTAATGCAGCACTTCCAGTAAACATAGTACCGTATACTGTGACAAATGCATCTATACCATCGTGTATCATAAGTGCTTCTGTTACTTGATATTCCGATCCTCTTGTAATCTGAATCATAAATTTAGCACTTCTATAAGTTGTTGAACTTAGGGTTGCAACTGCGGTTTCAGTAGTTGTTGTTAGTGTACTAGTTACATAATCTCTGTTAACAGATTGTAGTCTAATACTACCTTCAACGTCAAGTTTAGCAGTTGGATTTACTGTACCAATACCAATATCGCCACGTCCAGTAATAATCATCTTATCGCTAGCTGAACCTCCATTTGTAGTTTCAAATACTAGGTTACTTGCTGCTTCGTCGTTGTCACCAAAGTCAGTGTCATTGACTGTTAGCATCTTAATACGTGCTTGGTTTGTTAGGTTGTTCGTATCTTGATCTTTAAACAGGATTGCTGGACCACTTGGCGTAGCACCATGGTCTGATCTGTTCAGTTCTAAGCGTAGCATGTCTGTTGTGCCGGTGTTAGCACCTAGCCCACCTGTGTACATGTGTAGTTTAGCATTGACTGTTTCTGTACCAATACCAATATCACCTGTAGTATCCATTACAAGTCTGTATGCACTATCACCTTGATCGTAAATTTTAAGTTCGCCCGCATCTGTGATTAAGCGGAATTCGCCTTCGGTGTTTTTAAGATCTAAACTTGCCTGATTGCCATCACCTGCTTCTGCTTTTAGTGCAACTGTTGCTCCTGTATCATAAACGTGTAGTTGTCTGCCAGGGTCAGTGGTACCCATACCAACATTGCCGCCTTCTTCAACTCTAAATAATTCAGTACTACCGTCGATATTAACAGCATCTTTACTGATACTAAAATATCTATCTGAATCATTATTATCTGTATCAATAATAACGTGTGTTGAACCCCATGACGTAATTTGCAATCCATCTTTTACGTTTGTAGAAGAGTCGTAATATTCTATACCCATTGGCGTTGTTGCTGGGGTTTGGTTTAGCATAACTCCGCCGGAACCAGTTACCAACACGCCCCCCACAACATCCAATGCAAAACCTGCACGTGGTGAAGCAGTATTAATACCAACTCTGTCGTTTGTTGCGTCTACTACTAGTGTATCTGTATCAAATGTTGCACCTGTACCGATTGTTGCTGATCCGCTAGTCTGTAAATCACCATTAACGTCTAATTCAATACCAGCCGCTGGTGTTTTACCAATACCAACTCTTGCTGCACCACGTGGAACATAAATTGCATCAACATCATCTGCTGTATCAGAACTGTTAGCATCGTGTGTGCCTAGTTTTAAGTAGTTTGCACTACCGTCATAATGTATGTAAGCACCTTGGAACAATGGACTTGCACCCATTGGTCCTTCAGTAAATCTAATACGTCCGCTTTCAACTTGGTTAACTGCACTACCTGCTAAGTTAATAATAGGACCAGTTGTAGCATTGTCTCCTGCAACAACTTGTAGCTTTGCACTTGGTGTTGTAGTACCAATACCAACATTGTTTGCACTTGCATCAACTGCAAATGTAGTCGTGTCAACTGTTAAATCACCAGTAATAGTAACATTACTACTGAATCCTGCATTACCACTTACACTTAGAATGTCATCGATTGTAGTTGTGCCGCCAGCACTATCAATAGTTAGGTTACCACTTGATGTATCAATTTCATTATTACCTGTTACACCAACTTTAATATTACCAAGTGTACCACCTGTTGCTGTAATATCACCTGATGCAGTAACAGCACCGCTAGAAACAACAACTCTAAATGTTTCGCTGCTTGCTGCGCCAATGTCAAAGTTTGTTCCATCAAAACGGAAATTTGCATCGTCTTCTAGCTCTCCGCTAGTGCCTACAATAACAATACGATTGTCTGTTAAGTCACTTACTTTAGCACTTGTAAATGTTGCAGCCGCTGAACTTAATGTACCTGCAATTGCTGTATTACCTGTTGCACTTGCAACTGTAAACTTGTTTGTATTAATATCAAAGTTACCATCAATACCAGTTGCACCGCTTACGTCTAACGAGTTTGCACTTAGTGTTGTAAATGCACCTGTACTTGGTGTTACACTACCAATAGGAGTTCCTTCAACAGCACCAACAGTAATTTTACCATTTGTTTCTGTAATAGTTGCATTGCCTAAGAAAATACTAGACCCGCTTAGATATAAGTCACGCCACGAACTTCCTGATGCACCCAAGTCATATGTTTCATGCTGTGATGGTATTAGATGGCTGTCAATATCTGCATTAACTGTAACTGTGTCTGTTGCTGCATTACCAATATCAACATTACCGTTCAGTACAGTATTACCACCAACTGTTAAGTTACCAGTTGTTTCAGTGTGTCCTGTTGTATTTGCAACTGTAAAGACACCGTCCATGTCAATACCACCATCTAAACTTGCAAGTCCTGCAACGTTTAGTGTACCTGCGGTTGTAACATTACCTGTTGAGTTTGCTACAATAAATGCTGTTCCGTCGACTGTAATACCATTGTTTGCTTGTACTGTGCCGCTAAATGTTGCTGTATTTGTAACACCTAGTGTACCTGACACGCTAACATTGTCATCTAGTGTTGTTGTACCGCCAGCACTGTCAATTGTTAAGTTACCTGAACTTGTATCGATTTCATTTGCACCAGTATATCCCATACGGATATTTTGTCCAATAACATGCTTAAACTTTGCACCACCATAGTCTGCTAGTGTAAATGGTCCTGCGCCAGCTGGATCAAATGCATTTGTACCACTAGAATCTGGAATGAACATAAAGTCATAATCAGTATCATCAAATCCAAAGAAACCAACTTTTGCTGCTGAACCATCATGCCAACGGAAAACTATTCCTCTATCTAAGTTATCATCTGCAGTTGGTGGTGTAGATCCACCTAAGGTAAGAACAGGGTCATTTAATGTCTGTGTACTTGTACTTGTAGTTGTACCTTGTACAGTCAAGTTACCAGTAATAACAACATTACCGCTACCGTCAACTGTAACTTCATTGTGATTGTCAATGCCTAAACTCGATAAATTAATTGAACTTATTGCTTGTGTGTATTTGTGTGTTGTGATTAAATCACCATTTGATGGCGCAACATTAAATGTTATGTCGCCGGTAGTAGAATTATAAGTATAGTCGCTTCCATCATCAACAAGAACACCGTTAACGTATACACTTACAGTTGAAAAACCTGTACCAATAGCAAAAACTGTCGTATTTCCATCTCCAGTATCTGTTGATTCTGTAAATGCAGTACCAGTTGTTGGATTTTCAAATCGTATCGCACCAGTTGTAGTATCTACATCAATATCAATACCTTGACCACTTACAAAAGTTAATGTATCAGTGTTACCGCTTACACTATAAGTTCCTGTTTCACTCCAGGTATACCCACTGTCTGTGTCAGTAACAATAAAACTTTTTACAATGTCTTGCCCACTACCAGGATCGTTAGCTGGACTTGTATTTGTAATTCTGATAGCTTTGTTTGTGGTGTCAACATCAACATTAATGCCTGTGCCACTAACAACATCAAAATTGTCTGTATTGCTACTTGCATTAATTGTGCCAGTGGCACTCCAACTGTAACCACTGTCTGTGTCAATAACATCAATACTCTTGAAAATATTCTGTACACTACCTTTATCTGTATTATCTACTAAAATTGATTTGTTTGTAGTATCAATGTCTAAATCAATACCGGAACCACTAACAAAAGTTATACTATCAGTATTACTACTTGCTGTCCAGTTTCCTGTTTGTGCCCATGTATACCCACTGTTAGTATCTGTTACATAAACAGTTTTAATAATATTTTGCGAACTACCTTTGTCTGTATTTTCAAATGTAATTGTATCACTAGCCGGCGTAGTGGTGATACTCATTCCAGTGCCACTTACACCCAATGATAGTGTATCAATGTTTGAATCTGCAACAATGTCACTTTGTCCGGTTACTGCAATTGTTTTAAATGCATAGTTATCTGCAACTACAAAGTCAATACTGTTAGTTGACTGTGTTAAAACGTGTCCGTAAGTATCATATGTTTGTGCACTAATAAATGTGTTACTTGCAGAGCTTACATTAGCAACACTACTTGTGTCAGCATGTGCAATAGTGAAACTATCTGTTGCTGCATCGCCAGTAATAACAATACCATCTATGCTATCAACTTGTGCTGCGGTAATAGTTAATGTATCAGTATTACTATCAGCAATTAATGCCGTGCCGCCAGCTGAAACTGTTTTGAATGCATAGTTGTCGCTGACATTAAAGTCAACACTGCCTGTTGCAACACTTGTTACATGCCCTTGTGCATCTACTGTAATTTCATCTACAAAAGTATTTGCTGCGGCAGTAATAGTTGTGTTTGCACCTGATACATTATGCTGTACTAATATTGCACCTGCTGTAGTGTCTACATCTAAGTCAATTGCTGTACCACTTACTAATTTAAATGCAGATGAGTTAGATCCTGCGGTTATTGTTCCAGTTTCTGCCCAAGTATATCCAGCATCTGTGTCTGATACTTCAATACTTTTAAAGATATTTTGTGCACTACCGACATCAGTGTTAATAATAAGTATTGCATCATTGGTTGTGTCTGCATCTAAATCAATACCAGTGCCACTAACAAGTGTAACTGTATCACTATTGGTGTCTGCAACTATATTTCCAGTTTCGGCCCAAGTATATCCGCTATTTGTATCAGTAACTGCAATTGTTTTAAAGATATTCTGTGCACTACCTACATCATCGTTAGTAATTCTGATTGCACCGTTTGTTGTGTCAATGTCTAAGTCAATACCAGTGCTTTGTACAAATGTAAAACTATCTGCGTTAGCGGCTGTAGTAAACGTACCTGTTTCAGTAAATGTAAATCCTGCACTACTGTCTACAACTGTTACTGTTTTAATAATATTTTGTGCACTACCTGTATCAGTGTTTTCAAATGTAAGTGCGCCTAATGATGTATCAATGTCTATGTCCATACCAGTAAGCGGTATTAACGTAATGCTATCACCGTTAGTAGCATTAAATGTTCCTGTCTCAGACATTGTAAAGCCAGTTGTAGTATTTTGTACAGTAATACTAGAAATAGTATTTTGATCACTACCTTTATCTGTGTTTGTCCAACGAATTGCTTTGCTTACACTATCTACATCGATGTTTAAGCCACTGCCACTAACATATGTTGCTGTATCGCTAGTTTGTCCTGCACCAACATTTCCATTAGCACTCCAAGTATAACCGCTGTCTGTATCTGTTACAGTAAGTGTACCAAAATCATTATTAAAAACAACATTACTGTATGTTGGTGTAACTGTTTGTACGTGGCCATATGTATCAAATGTCATTGCCAATGCAGCAAGGAATTGGTTTGTGTTGTTGCTTGCAGTAAAGTCTGCTATAGTACTTGTATCGGTATGTTCAACTCTTATAGCATACTGTGTCGTGTCAATGTCAATATCTATAGCGCCGCCACTCACAAATGTAAGGTTTCCTACATTACTTGGTGCTGCAGCACTACCAGTTTCACTCCAACTAAAAATATTATCTGTGTCAGTTACTGACACAGTTTTATAAGCATAGTTGTCACTTCCAGTTAAATCGTCTGTTGTTAACAGTCGTAATGTACTGTAATAAGGTGCTTTGTTAAACACCCAATAATCATTTGGTTGGTCATAAAGTATAGTTGCGTTAGCAACATCAATTGTAATACCAGCGCCATCTGTTGCTGCCGCATTTGCAGCACCGCTAGCTAATGTAATATTAATGTCATCGACAACCATTTCTGTACTGTTAACAGTGGTCGTTGTACCATCAATTTGCAAGTTACCTGCAATGACGACTGTACCTGTATTATCACCAACAGTAGCAGGATCAATTGTAAACGTTGCAGGACCTGCTAAGTAACCGCCAACTGTTAAATTTTGAGTTATTGTTACATCATCTGGTAATCCAATTGTAACTGATTGGTTTGCTGCCGTTGTTTCAATTTCATTTGCTGTACCAGCAATATTAAGAACTTGTGTTGCACTTTGTACACTGCCAGTTCCAGTATCACCCGAAGTATTGATTGTTACTGCACCTGCTTGTGCATCAACATATGCTTTAGTTGCTGCATCTGTTGTTATTGTTGGTGTTCCAAGATTTATAATCTTGTTTCCGTCCATGTCAAGCTCACCTGACAATGTAACATTTCCTGCTCCGTCAACTGTAATTAAATCATGGTTTGCAATACCTAGTAGTTCTAGTCCAACTAAGTCAGCATCACCTGTAAGCAATACTTCAATTGTGTCATTTGCTAACGGTGCACTGTTAAATGTAATAATACCATTACTATATGTAAAGTCGTCTGTTAAACGAAGTAAAATACCATTTAAGAACACAAGTACTTTTTGCACCGAAGGTGCTTGTGTGTCAAATGCGGTTGTACTACCGTCACCTGCAAATTGTCTTAATGTAAATGCACTTTGTGTTCCGCCTTCAGTAGCACTAATAAACTGTGTACCATTATAAACAAGAAGGTCTTGTGCTGTAACGCTGTCATACCATAAATCACCAGTGTCTGGATTTGTAGGTTGTGAACCACCATATTGAACTGGTCTATCAAAACTAAGTTGGCCAAGTCCATCTGTTTTTAAATAACTTCCCGATGTACTGTCTAGCGATGGAAATCTATATCCACCACCAATTAAAAACCCTCCAGATGTATATGAACTATATCCGCCACCAGTTCCATCTATACCAGTTGTAAGTGCTTGATCACTATATAAGTCTACTGTAGTTGTATCAATAACATCTACATAATAATCATTACCATTAAGTTGTGTTGTTCCTTCAATATCACTAAAAGTAACTAAATCACCGTCAGTTAAATCGTGACTTGTTGAAACAGTAACACGAATAGGATTGCTTAGTGTAATACCATTGACTGCATCTTGTGGTGCAACTTGTAGTCCTGCAAAATATGGATCATCAGTAGTACGCACACCTTGACCAATGCTAAGTGGCGTGCCTGTAGTACCGTTACCATCAATAGTACCATCAGTTACAACTGCAGTCAAGGCGTTTGCTGTAGTAGCACCCAAGTTTGCGTCAAGATCTGTCAAAACTTGGTGTAAGTTGTTTGCAGTAGTATTAATAAAACCTGACGTATCTACAAAAACTGTGTCTTCGTCGACTTTTAAATCACTAGCGGAAACTGTCAAACCTGACAATGAGCTGTTAGTTGTTAACCAACTTCTAGTACCAGTATTTGTACTAGCAAATAAACTATTAGTTTGTGCAGGAAATCCTGCATCAGGTTCTGCATTTTGTAAGTTTAAAAAGTCATAACGATTAGCATCAAGTGATGTACCTGTAACTTTTTTAACTCTTCCGCTTAGTAAGTCGAGTTTACGCATTTAGTGACTCCAGGATACTTAATGTAAGTTTGAATGTACTATTCGCACTTGCTACTGCTTTTACACTATCTCCATCTTCAAGTATGAGTTTACCTGTAAGCAAACTTGCTGCATCTGCTTCAGGAATATTAAAGGTTTTAACAAGCTCAGTTTCTACCGCTGCACTAGTATCATAATGACTAAATGTTACAGTTTCAGTACTAGTACTTGCAACGTTGGCTACTTGTGCCATTAGAACAATACCTGTAAATCCTGTTGGTGCAGTATATACAACTGTATTACTTGTTGTTATATCAAATGTTACTGTTTTAAAAACGTTTAATGGTGTTGCCATAGTTAACTCTCAATCGCTAGAATATATGGTGTTAGAACTGCAAATAGTGATCTGTCAAAAGTTGTACCTTCAATAATACCAGCACTTGCATTAATAAGCAAATCGCCGCCAATTCTAAAGTCACCTTTTTGGTCAGTACTAGTAAAGAATACCTGCCCTTGACCATCACTGTCTTCAACTACTTCGTTTGCTTGTACTGGGAAGCCACCATTTTCTGGTAACGCACTAGTAAAGTTGTTACCACTTCCCACATATTCAAATGTAATACTACTTGCTTGAATTAAACTTCTTTCGTAAAAGTTTACGCCAGCGCCGCTACTAACATTTGTTTCAAAAGTTTCTAGTATAGTAACATCGCTTGATCCTGCACTTAATGCAGTACTTGCTTCAACAGTATAGTAACGAGCGTCTCCATCAATTTTAATGGCATCGCCGTATTTTGGTCTTGTTGATAAACTACCAATTGTTACTGTATTTCCTGTTTCAACTGTATTTGTTGTTGTGCTACCAGTATATAAACTTGCACTTTTACCGGTTGCTCTTAATCCGTATGTTCCAAAACTTGCGTTACTGTTAGTAAGTGAACATTGTCCGCCGCTTTCGCATAAAATACCATCTTGACAAGCAACTGTAAAGATACTAACTAACTGTGCATATCCTCTGTTTAAGATGTGTACACCAGTACCGCCTAAGTTAATTTGTGTAAATGCATCGCTAACCATACTGCGTGTTCCGCTTGCTAGTGATCCATCGATTTTCATACCTACACCATCGCTAGTGATACTCGAGCAGTTTTGTACGTAAGGACTTGTAGTAATTACTCCTGCACCTGCTGCTGGAAATGCTACTGCCGCAGCACCAGTTGTGTGTCCACGGAACGTGACACCAGCAATATAGCAAGCATTGTTTAAATGTAAAATGTCATTGGTTGCAACCGCACCCCGTATAGTTGTGCTTCTAAGATTATCGCCAATAATAGTAACACCTGCAGGAATAACTAATGGATTATTTGCAACTGTATGATCGCCTGATTTAACAAAAATTGTATCACCTGATGTTGCAACTGCAACGGCAGCGTTTAATGTAGCAAACGCTTCTGCAATAGTGTCACCGTCTAGTGTGTCGTCACCATTTTCTTTAACGTAATAAACATTTTCAGCACTGTCTGGTCTACCAACTTCTACGATAGATACTGCTCCACCAGTGCTTGTTTGATCTTGTTTGAAAAACATAACACCGTCATGGGTGTTGATTGCAACTTCACCTAGAGCAAGTTGTGCTGTTGTAGGCACTTTTCCAGGAGTCGCACTTCTTCTTAACTTAATCGTTGACATTTGTCTTACCTTCTAACACGGCTATATAGCCAGGCCCGGGGTTATATAACCCACTTTAGCTTAATACTATTTATGTTAGTAAGTACCGCCGTCAATGTCACCTTCAAATAGTCCTGCTTCAATAGTGTCACTACCAGCAGTCCATTTGTCATTTGTTTCGTCCCAGATAAAGCTCTTTGTAGGTTCAGAACCACGTAACACTTCAATACCAGAATCTTCAGTTGGTGAAGTAACATTAGTAATGTCAGCATTTAGTGTAATAATATTATCGCCAACATTTAACGTTGTAGTGTTAATATATGTTGTTGTACCGCTAACTGTAAGATCACCAGTAATAGTTACATTTCTAGTAACTGACAAATCACGTGATACAGTAGCATCATTTCCTACTGTCAGATCGTTTGTAATTTGTGCAGTATTGCCTACACCTAAATCATTTAATATTGTTGCATCAGTACCAACTTGTAATGTTGTACCAATAGTTGCGGCTGCAGTTACACCTAAATCATTAGATACTGTTAAATCATTAGTAATAGTAACATCGTCTGGTAAACCTATTGTAA
>Ga0181566_10000866_pt1 | contig 24625 bp, 19 predicted proteins | sample 101ome_15_FD_133762 | JGI IMG/M metagenome (GOLD analysis project Ga0181566, IMG submission 133762) | Coastal salt marsh microbial communities from the Groves Creek Marsh, Skidaway Island, Georgia - 101402AT metaG (megahit assembly) | ecosystem: Environmental > Aquatic > Marine > Intertidal...
CACCATCACCACACACACGACTATAACGCAATCGCCATCCTTCTTCTAACACACACACATACTTCTCACACATTCGCAACACTAACGGCATTCGCATTACACTTAATTCTTTATCACTTGTTATTTTTTTTGTATAATATTGTTTTTCCGCTTTTTCTCTTCGATAATATTCTTGTTTCATTAACCCCTCTTCTAGTTTTGCCAATTCTGATATAAATATTGTTAGATACTTCCAATCTATGTCATGAGTCTCAAGTGAAATAAGAGTACGATTATTATAATTTCCAATATGCTTTCTATAAACATCCATTAAAACAGTCAACCCATTGGTTCTAATATTCAAAGCCGGAATATGTGGCAAAAAATCATTACCTAAGAAGAAACACATCAAAATATAATCCTCAGCACGATTCGGTTGATGATACTTACAATCCATTTCAATCACTATAGAATTTGATAAATGGCTAATATCTAGAAAATAAGGTTCATTATCTTTAATATTAGCAGCAATATTAATGGAACTTTTTAAAAACTCAGGTGCTTCACGAAATATATAAATGTTATTACAATATTTCAAATGAAGAATAGAAAGCATGATTAAGTCCGCATCTAAACCATATACAGTTACATTAGCATTTTTCATTTCATTTTTTCTCACATGATTAAACATTTTTTGTTCCCCTTCACCGGGTTCATCAGAACAAGACACAATAATTTTGTTAACATTATAATGTTTTTCTGTATTATTGAAATACGAGTACATATACGACGAAAGTTTATCCATGAAAGGTGTACCTGGTGTAATATTACAAGTATTCCATTTTGGTTTAGGTGGAGAATCTGTAAAGTTAATACTAGATAAGAATTGTGTTTTATGTCTTCGCATACGTTGTTGACGCATTTTAGCAAGAGGTACAACCCCGTCAAACCCAATATACACTACTTCAGTAGGTTGAATCATATTAATATATTCATCTATTCGCTTAGCAACATCAACAATAATAGTTTGTTCGAATGATTCACGTTCATCAGGTACATATGTACTACTGATAGCATGGTACGCATCATAAATAATAGAATTACAATCCATATATAAATGTGTAAAGGTAATACCATTATCAATAAAAAATTTCGTATTTCTCAGTATTTTCGAATATTTACGAATAACTTGAGAAAAATAACTTGGAATACCCATTATATTACAAGTTAGTGTTAGAAATGGTTATACATAGTATTATATAACTACATTTATATCATTTTAACCAAATCATTGAATGTTGTAAATGAAATATATTTATAAATTAGTATTGTATACATAACAATTGCATGAAAGGAAAAAGACAAAATGGTATATTGGGTAATATACCAAGTAACGCACAGAAAGATCCCACTAATATTAAGCACATATTAATAACAAAAATAGAATTTATTCAAGAGATCATACGAAATACTATTTTATCCATAAAGAACAATAAAACAGAAGAATTATTTAGCAATAACGACAGTGTCCTATCAACATCAATATTAGTTGAATTATATAATAAAACAGATACATTACATCAAACATTAACTTCAACAGCATGTAATACAGACGAAGTTATCGAAAATTTACAACAATTAATAAATAAGTTATCGGTATTAATATGCGGATTTGGTACAACATATATAGAAGACTTATTATTTATAAGCTTTGGTTCTGATTTTAAAAATACTCAAACATCAACTCATATACTACAATGTAAATACAATTTAATCAAGAAATATATACGTCCATTAGGCTATAAAATCATTCATTGGAACAAAAACAAAGCTTCATACACCCATAAAAATATATTATGTGAGAACAAAATAACCGAAGATGATATCAATATAGAAGATTATAATACATTAGAATGCTTTGATACGGAATCTGGAAATGAATCATTTTTCCATAAAGTATATGGAATACGCGTAATCATGCATAACGAAAAATCCAGAAAAACGATAATAATAAATGGCATATTAGATGATATTCATATAGATTGTATAACAAACGATTATATTAAACAACGAAAAGAAGAACTCAATAATTTAATAATTGGACGACAGAATGTAGAAAAAAATTTAATTGGAAACATAATCAATAACATAACTTTCAAAGAAATTATGATATATGGTAATGACGACATAATAAAAAAGGCGATAGCAATACTAGTAGATATAAAATCAATCAAAAATAATAAACTAGAAAAAACAATATCATCGTTTTTAGAAATGGATATGTTTATGAAGAGAGATATGTTAATAAATCTGTTATTATGTGATAAAGATAATGATATTCAATATATAAGTTATATACTATATGAAATTTTATCTGTAGATTCATCTGACAATAATAAAAGCGAACAAACAACTATTTATAATAGTCTACCATGGAAAATAAAAACAAATTTTAAAGAAGTTATAAAAGAAACAATTCGTTCCGCGAATGACATGATGCATAAATATGATGTCACACAAATTACTTTGGAACAACAAATATATTTAATGAAAGCAGATGACAATGTGAAAGAAAAGGCAATTTTAAAACTGAAAGAAATAAAGGGTAAACCAGATGAAATGACATTAAAAGCAAAACAATACATAGAAGGTCTATTAAAAATTCCATTTAATATTTATCGCGAAGAACCATCTCTAAAACAAATAAAAAACATCAATAATTGGTTTATTCGAATAATAATAGTAGTGAAATCACTATTACCAGAGTTCGAGTTCATTGAAAAAGAACAATATACATTATTAGAAATAAATCACAACATAAAAATCATAAAACAATACACAAGTAAAAACATGATACAAATTATAAAACGAATGTCAGAGAACATGAATATAAAACAATTAAACACGATGATTCAAAAAATTAACACATACAAGAAAAGTACAAAGGAAAAGCGGTTATCTATTACAAATCAAACCAAACATTCCCAAATAGAAAATATATACAATTTTATATCTATGATTGCAAACACAGATAATATTATTTTATACGAATTATTTGATATGGTTATGAATGATAGTAGTATATCACTTGTAAACGTAAAAAATGAATTACAATTACTATCTAGCCAAATAGTAAAAGTCCAAGATAATATCAGTACAATCAGTAAAATATTAGATGATTCGATATACGCTCATACACATGCTAAAAATCAAATAATGAAAATTATAGGTCAATGGATGAGCGGAGAACAATCCGGATATTGTTTTGGTTTTGAAGGGAGTCCAGGTATTGGTAAAACATCATTAGCAAAGAAAGGTATATCAAGATGTCTAATGGACGAGAACAACGAATCGCGTCCATTTTCGTTTATCGCATTAGGTGGTTCATGTAATGGTTCAACATTAGAAGGACATAGTTATACATATATGAATTCAACTTGGGGAAGAATAGTAGAAATTTTAATGGAATCAAAGTGTATGAATCCGATTATATACATAGATGAACTGGACAAAGTTAGTAAAACTGAGAACGGTAGAGAAATAATAGGTATATTTACACATTTAATAGACCAAACACAAAACAACTGTTTTCAAGATAAGTATTTCAGCGGAATCAATATTGATTTATCCAAAGTTTTATTTATATTTTCATATAATGATCCAGACCAAATAGACAAAATATTATTAGACCGTATTCATCGAATCAAATTTTCAAACTTAACAACAAATGATAAAATAATTATCGTGAATCGTTTTATATTACCTGAAATAAACAAGAAAATGGGATTTACAAATATAGTTAACATAAGCAACGAGATGATTGAATACATAATAGACAAATATACACTTGAACCGGGTGTTAGGAAATTAAAAGAACTATTATTTGATTTATATGGTGAAATTAACCTCTACATATTAAAAAATAACGATGAAGAGATAGAAATACCAATCGAAGTAACACCAGAAAATCTAGAAACTAAATATTTACCCAAATATCATAAAATAAGTGAGAGACGCATTCATCCATCACCTATAATTGGTACGATAAATGGATTATGGGCGAACGCATTAGGAAGAGGCGGCATTATACCAATTCAAACAATGTTTTATCCCACGTCTAATTTTTTAGATTTAAGACTAACTGGTCTTCAAGGTGATGTAATGAAAGAAAGTATGAATGTTGCCAAATCATTAGCATGGAATTTAATTCCAAATACATTAAAGAAAAGTTTAATAAGTGAATTTACAGATACCAAATGTCAAGGTCTTCATATACATTGTCCTGAAGGTTCTATATCCAAAGATGGACCCTCGGCAGGTGCCGCAATTACCACTGCTATATATAGTTTATTTATACAAAAACATATATCAAATACAATTGCTATAACAGGTGAAATAACTTTACAAGGAGAAATAACTGCTATTGGTGGTCTTGATATAAAAATAGCTGGTGGCATAAAAGCAGGTATAAAGACATTTATATATCCAAAAGAGAATAACCGCGACTACAATGAATGGGAAAGTAAAAACAATGATATCAGTATCAAAGATTTACAATTCTACGAAGTATCTACTATCCAAGAGGTTTTCAAAATAGTATTTACATAGATAAACAAATATATTGTTATAGTATAATATTATAACAATATGGATTTAAACATTGTTGGGTTTGGCTATTTATTTTTACGTTTAGCACCATTTGTATTAGCATCCTTTTTTACTCTAGCTTCTATTTTTAATCAAGATTTCAAAGGATTTGTATATTTAGTAGGGTTGCTATTTAGTTCTTTTGTAACTATGTTAGCAAGTAAACTTCCATTAATTAATAGACTCCAACGACCTGAAAATTCACCCGAAATTTGTAGCGTTCTTACTATCGGTCAATCTGATAGCTTTTCCGATTTACCATTAGGTCAATCTGCGTTAGCATATACTTTTGCGTATCTACTGTTCGCAATATTAAAATATAAGCTAGTATTACAAAATATCCCCACATTAGTATTCTTCCCACTGTTATTAACATTTGATTTCATATGGAACTTAAATAATAGCTGTTACTCGTTCTTCCAACTACTCGTATCATTATTAGTAGGAGCGGGCATCGGTTTATTATGGGCGTTTACTATTTCATTAGGTAAATCGCCATCATTAATGTATTTTAGTTCATTATCCAATAAAGAAGTATGCAGCAAACCAGATAAAAGCACATTTAGATGCAATGTGTATAAAAACGGCAAATTAATTTCAAAGAATATTAGCGGATAAAGTGTCAATAAAATATAACATATATAGTATTTTATTGAAAAAGATATGAATTTTCTCTAAACCAGTTTTTTACAATTTCAACTTGTTTTTGCCTATGCATCTGCTGTGCGATTAGATTTGGTGCATAAATCTTCTTTTGAAAATGAGACATGAATTCATTGACAACAGTGGTATAATCCAATCCAATATACTTATTCATATTATCATATGAATACTCAGCATATCCTTTTCGCTGATTAACTGAATTATGAAAAATATATAACATTTTCTTCAAATCTTCAGGAGTTTTAATTGCTAAAAAATTAACTCTCTTCATATATTCATTTGCATGTTTAGAACAGTTCGGGCACGGTAAATAACTACATATAGTCATAATTAATCGTATAATACTGTCCTTATTTTTTACAAAATTATCATAGTTAATCTTTTCAGGTATTATATGTAACAAGGTCCAAGTAGGAGCACCCCAAGTCATTATATTTCTATCACTTGGTTTAATTTGGGTTGTCGTAATTGGTTTAATTATAGGTCTTTCTACTATAGAAGATGTATTAGTAGTTAACATCATTCTATATAATGGTGGACGCTCTATCGGTTTGGCGGTATTATTTTTACTTTTACTAGTAAATATCATCTAATATAATATAATATAAAAATTAAATACAAATTACGGGAAATAAAACATATAAACATTATTTAATATATATATGAATGGCTGATATACAAAATAGATTAATACAAAATGTCAGAGAATGGGTACGTATAGACAATGAAATACGAAAATTACAGTCAGAAATATCTACTAGGCGTCAAGAAAAAAAAGTGTTAAATACTGTTTTAATGGATACAATGAAATCGAATAATATTGACTGTTTCGATCTAAATGACGGACAAATTTGTTATACAAAAAAAAATGTAAAGAAACCTATAAACAATAAAATATTACTAGATATACTAACTAAATATTATAAAGGCGATTCAGTACAAGCTTCAGAGATTAATGAGTTTATAAAAGAAAATAGAAGTGAAGTTACAAAAGAAAATATAACACGTAAAATATCGAAAACAAACACTGATGTATCATAATACGCACTTATAAACCTAGTTCTGGTATACTAAATGTTCCATTACGATTAGTATACTTAGCTATAACAGTTGGATTATATACACCATTCATAACATCCTCAGTATTATATACGTTATTATGATTATCTATATAATATACGATTCCACCTATTTCCTGAGCTATGAGGTCTATATTATGAGTAACTTCGCTTACTGTTGTATTATCTGATATCAGACCATGTGGGGTTCCTTTAACATGAGTCCCACAATATTCACATCCTTCTTTTTTACGTCGAGTACATTGTTCGTTATTTGCACGTTTAGCATTACATCTATTTAAAATTGGAATGGTATTTTTCACTCTTTTTCTTTTAGAAATATCATCCTTTTTAAAGACTAACCTTTCATAATCATATATATATCCCATTAACGCATTTATTTTTTCTTTTTCTTCGAAATTCATACTATTTATTATATCACGTATCCCATCTTTGAAAGATGTAATATAATCTTCAAATTTCTTATTCAACTTCTTTTCCATTATATGTTATATTTTATTACAAATATTATATAACATTTTTTTCAATTTTATAACATACCCCAACTAGCAGGTCTAGTTTTAGTTCCTCCATCATACTCAACCGCAAAATTCATATCTATTAACCATTGATTTATATGTTCGTCATCAAGATATACATCAGCTAATATACGTCCGTACTTTTCTGTTTCAACATTTCTCAGCTCAACAAATTTACCATATATTTTTTCTATCAATGCATCACGTGCATGTTTTGCCAGTTCTCTTTCTTCTGGTGTCTTTCCTTTTATTTCGGGAGTATCTATACCATTTAGTCTTACAGAAAACCTATATACAGGGTTTATTGTATTTGGTAACACCGAAGCTATTGTTATCGTATCACCATCATACACTTTAATTACTTTTCCATATTGTATGGGTGGAACAAACGGGATAGTATTACTGTATTCAACATTTTGTAAAAGATCATATAAGTCAATATTCATAGTATTATACATTATATTATGATTTTTTCTTATACTTGGTATACAACAACATAAATAATTCAATACAAACGATTTCATCATCATTTAAATATTATAAAACATATATCACATATTGAATATCAATTTTCAATAAAAAATATACATAATTCTATCAGGCTATATTTCTAAAACAAATTATAAACATTCTTAAATATTTCTTTTGCTTCAATCGCAGCTGTTCTTAAATGTTGTCTAACAATATGTTTATCTGCTGGTTTTACAAACGCAATACGTAATGTACTATCATCGTTATGTGGATGAAATTTCTTAAAACCACAAAACGACAAAATCTTATCATCCATATAATATTTCTCATACATAATGTATTCTAATGTCTTACCGATTGTATAGTCTTGGTTTTCTAACACAACGTCATAACAGTTATCCATAGTTGTTTCACTAACTACAATAGGGATTATGTCCGAGTCTATATTTTGTACTAATTCTACTAATTTATTCTGTAAAACAACACATGCTTTTTTAACGATATCTTTATTATCATATACACCCACACTTTGAATCACAAAATCAAAACTGTCCTTTACACTAGAACGCTGTGCGTCAAGCAAGTAATAATTTTTTTTTTGAAACGTAATTTCATCATTAGTTGAACCATCAGAACGCATTTGCTGCTCTATATTTTCCCATACAGTCTTGGCCTTTATAGCATCAACCGTATAACCATAAGAACACTTCGAAACAACATTATACGTATTGTTATCTTTTGCTGTTTTTACGGAGAATTCACATGTTAGTTTAATTTGTTCTCCTGGTATAGTTGGACTAATTTTGGGTCTTAGTCGAGCAAAATCAATATACATATTTGTTTTTACACATGAAGGAAATATTTTCCGTGTCTCGTCTTTGGTTAGATAATTACCATTTTCTTTGTTTTTAATCTTAAAATCTTCGGTTGTAACATAAATCATATTGTCTGAATCATTCATAACGTCTAATTCCATCAAATATTTTCCAGGCAACACATCTAATTCAGTCATATGAATCGGAACACATGTCAATCTATGCTTTAAAATTTCATTATGAAGTCTACCTGTGTTTTTCTCGATAACGCAATGCTCTCGATTTTCAGCATCAAACGCCAATGTTGGAATATCAGATAAAATGGTTCTACGAATCGCATTTGCTAAACTAACATTTATTTCAGATAATGTGAATTTATATAGGTCACCATCATGAGATATATTTGAAATTACAGGATTCATCGTTATAAATTATATAACTATTATTTTTATGTATATTATTTCATATATATAAAAATCAATTTTATTATAGAATCAATATTTATCGGGTGGTATTATATACTTATTTATAAACCCAGTTCTCTCTTCGGGTGTCATTAATCCCAATATATTTCGTATAATCCGACGTAAAGAGACACTGTTTGTGTTATAACTATAATATGTTGATATTATTAAATTATACATATCACTCATCTGACAGTTATGGTACTTAACATGACGCATTAAAACATTTACTAATTTTATTGGTACTTTATAATAAAACAAAATATCTGCTATTAGTATGTTATCATTATACTGAGTATGATAATAGTTCATTATTATATTATAATCTTGATTATAACTTCTTATATCACGTAATAATTCTTTTGATTGAGGTAAATATGTATATGGAATAATATGTCTATGTATTACATCATATGGTATTTTCATTTTATTTTCTATATATTTTAATATTTCGATAGACATGATGATATAATATATTACAATATTATTATTTATTATATCTTTAATTCTTTTACACTATAACGATATTTGCTGCTGAAGATATCATAAACGCACCTAACATTACAAACATCAAAATAAATGGAGCTAATACTAACAACCACGCAAAACTAGTTGCACCACCACGACAAATAACATTTAATAACCAAGTCCAAAACAAGATATACAGTATTTTAATTACAAAAATAATATACGTATTACCTACATCACACATATAATGACCGATACAGTATTTATTACTATGACCCATATTTTGTAACGTCAATATGATTAAAGAGATAACTGATATAACTAAATACACATATGCAGGAGTACACAACTCTTTAAGACCTGTCATTGAATATTATATATATAGAAGACATTTTATTCATTATAGAACACATACAATTGAAAAAAAACATACCATATTATTTATTTGTATATCTAATGAATATCTACATGTGTTAACATGTGACGTCGGCAACATGCGTTTGTTAATCCTAAAGTATCCAATACTTCTCCTTCTGCTGTTTTTTCCACATTTGTTTTAGTTAAATATACTACCTTTTCTGTAGAGAGCCCTTTCGATGTTTTAATACGACGTACCTCTGTTTGATAATATCTATATTTATCTGCCAATACTGTACCACATGTAAAACACTTAACCGGAATAATCATTGCTTATATAAATAGTTGTGATTTTCTTTATACTGATATACATTAATTTTTTCAATTTTTTATGAAAATTATAGAAAGATATAATATATAAGGCAAAATGTTTTCTAGATGGTTACTTATAATAATACTAATTCTTATTATTGGTTTAGTAAATTATTTTTCGAATATAATTGAAGGTAATGAAAATATGACACCCACAGAAATAGTCAATAATACTGAAATTACTGATAATACAACGACCTCCAAAGAAGAGTCAAAAGAACTTAAATACGACCCAACTAATTTGGAAACGGATTATATTGATGAATCCAAACTAAACATTAATAAAGATGATGCAGCCGGAACCGCATGGGTAAAAGATAAAGACGGTAATATGATTGCTTTAACAGCCTCTGATGCAGAGACAGCAGCTGATAAATTGGCTAATAATATTAATTATTACGAACCAGGAACATACAAATATGGTTCAAGTACATATGTTCCTAGTTACGAAGATAGTATTTACCTAAGTAAAACTACAGGTAAATCTACGGTAACTGATTTTGTAGATGAATCATCGTTAAAAGGTGGTATATGCACTCACTACAAAGATATGCCCGAAAAATTAGAAGAAGAATGTGGAAAACTCGATTCCAATTTATGTGCCGCTACCAATTGCTGTGTGCTTCTAGGCGGTTCTAAATGTGTTGCTGGTAACGCAACCGGACCCACGTCTAAACTACATTATGGAGATATTACGATTCGAAATCGCGATTATTATTATTACAAAGGTAAATGTTACGGAAATTGCGTGAAGTAATTCATAAGAACAATATATGATATAATACAACAACTATTACATCATAAATATAATCAATATTTAGATACTACCCCATGGTATTTTAATTTTATTTTCACGGTCAACCTCTTTTAACATGTAACCATTAGTTGTTTTCTTACGAATAATCATTGTATTTTTAGGTTGTTCTTTACTATGTATTTTATCATGACATACCGTACAAATCGACATTAGATTAGCAGGATGATTTTTATGAAAAGTTCCTATAAATCCTCGCTCGTCTGAATCTTTCTGTTGTTGCATATGATGAATTTCATCACCCAATTTTTCTTTACACATCTCACATTTTCCACGTATTTTTTTGCTATTATACTTGGTCGTATTATTGGATAATTCTCCACGACTATTGGGGAAATATTTGTTTCGGATATTGTACGCGTTATCTAAAAATTTTTCATCCAAATATAACGATTTACATACTTCTAGACCATATGTTTTTGGTCCAGACCCATCTCGTAATTTTCTATCATATATCAATGTATCTAATTCACGGTCAAACGTTACTGCCATATGATATGTACGCAGTTTACGTAATTGTATGATTTCTTCAAATGCTAGTATTTCATGAAAATGTGTCGCAAATATGAATGATGATTGATTCGCATGTAACTTCATTAACCCAGATACAAAGATACTTAATGCGGAATCTAATTCTGTCCCAGAACATAATTCATCACCTAACACCAAACTATTTCGGTCTGCCATTTTTAATATTACACGCAACTCTGACATCTCAACCGCAAATGTAGACATTCCTTTAAATATGTTGTCATTCCCTAAAATTCGCGAAAAAATAGCAGTGTATGGTTTATATACAAAAGAACTACATGGTACAAACATTCCTGACTGAGCCATTATCACTGATATTCCTAATGCACGAATAAAACTCGTTTTTCCAACCGCATTCGTACCATATAATAATACGCCATCATCATCTACACCCAACGTAATATCATTAGTTACATACAGTTCATTTTGTTGAAGATGTTCTATCAAACAATGACGCAAATCAGCTACTGATACGTATGATTTTTCAGCATTTTCATTTATCTCTGGTTTACAATAATTATAAGTACGAGCGATATATGCTTTACATAGTATAACATCCAGTTTAGCCACGTACGCCGATAAAAATTCCAACGTTTCAAAATGTTCTGACGTAAATTCAGATAATATCTGTAAATACACTTTAGATATCATATTGTTTATTTTATCTTTTGTTTCAAATATTGTACGTATTAACTGATTCAAACGAGGAAATTCTATATTCATATTTGTGGAAGAGGCTTTTGTAAACTTTATTTCGTCAGATTTTACTGGATATTTATATTCATCCAGACATTCCTTTTCATATGTAGACATATGAGTCTTCAAAAGTAACGAACGCTTGGGCGTAATTTGTAAAAAAGTACCGGTTTTTTCAGTTTCATGTATTCTAACATAGTCAGCTTCACTATTTTTCTCATATTTCTTCATAATCATATTCAAATAATTTAAAATATTATTAAATTCATTCTGCGAGTCATCATAACATTTTATCAAGCTATCTAATTCGTCCGATATACCACTTGATATTATATTTGTTGTGAAACTTGACATCGATGATATATTTTTACACTCTTCTAATCTAAAATTGGTCTCTAAAAAGTTTATTACCGATAACGTTTCCTGTTCTACGTACAAATTCGGTTCTATACTATCACATAAGCTATTAGTATTATTGGTTAAATATTCGCATATATTAGGTAAATCACATAAAAAATCATTCTGTTGTTGAATTATTTTTATACCAGAATATAAATGATAAATAGAAGATGGATATATCTTTTTAATAATTAATTGACGACATATTTTATCCATATCGCGAATATGTTTCAGTTGTTTTCGAAAAGATTCGACTATAGCACAATTTAATAATAAATCTGTCATGGAATATTCCACGTTTAACCATTTAGTATCAAATACAGGGTTTGTCAGTTGATATTGAAATTTACGCTTTCCCATTGGTGTACAACATTTATTCAATAATGACAATACAGAAGAACATGTACCATATTGTCGAGTATCTACAATATTATCATCAATTATATTTAGCTGTTTCAGTGTATGATTTGCCAATATCATTCTATCTGTAGTATTATTAAATTCAGGAATCGATATTTTCTTTACCAATTCGGCATTATGTTCTTGTATAAAATCTAACAGATAACAAAATGATTGTGTTGCTATAGTATCTTGTTGAAATTCAATACATACATCATAAGTATCTTCCTTAAAATAAGCACTTAAAATCTGTTTTATATATCGTTGTTCGCTACAACGCTTTACTTTCATGTTAATATTCTCACCATTATTTACTTTATGGACGTTTGATGTACGAATACCAGCATATTGTTTTATCTTTTCTAATATTTCATCTTCAAAGGGTGTTATCATAATAATCTCGCTGGGCGAATATACTGAAACATATCTTTCTAATTCATCGAAGGTTGTTGTATTCATATAAAAAGTGGTTTCATATTGAAATATAGTAGATTTCCCTGTAAAAATATTAACAACAGAAATACCATAGATAATAGTATCACGAATATTGGTATCTGTTTTCCCTTTCCTTTTTGTCGGACTATATTTTTCTATCCATATACACATTATATTGTTTGTCATGATTGGTGAAGTATCCGTGTCACATGATATAAAAGTTCCTGGGGAATAAACTCGGTCTAATATTCGTTTTACTACTTGACCCTCTTTTTCTTGAACGTATACCGGTACTGTATATCCATAATCTGTCAACCTAGCTATATATTTATCCAATGTATAATCACGAAATCCCGCCATCAATACCTGTCCGTTATCGTATGTTATTTTCTTCTCTGACATATTCAATTGACATATTTCAGAAACTTCTGAAATTTTACTACCATTAACTTCATTATCATCTGTTTTAATACCATATATTTCGAAAAATGCCCCTACTTGTAACAGGACTACTACTCGTTTACCATATTCTTTTTGATACTTGTCGGTTAATGTAAAATATTCCTTATATATACTAACATTACTAGTTGAATCTGTTTTTGATACCATTATATTTTATAAAAAAATATATTTATATTCATTTATAAATCAATTATTGTGTATATGCAGTAAGCATCATTATTACTTCGTTTATTAAGCCAACTAATACATATCCTCGTCTTCCTATACGTAGTGCATAATTCAAATAATACATACGATTTATTATGTAATCCAAATTAGTTACAATTTCTTTATCTAGTTCAGACATTTGTTCTATTATTTTTGTTATCATACCATGTATTGATAATGGTCTCCTGCGTAATCTGATATAATGAGAAAGCATATATAAAGCATATATAATTTCCTTTATTTTATATACAGTTTCCATATATATATTTTCAGGATATTCAGGTGCTGGTAGAGGTTCAGGTTCAGGCTCAGGTTCAGGTTCAGGTTCAGGTTCTGGGGCTGGAGCTGGAGCTGGAGCTGGAGCAGGTTCTGGAGCAGGTTCTGGTTCAGGTTCTGGTTCTGGGGCTGGGGCTGGGGCTGGGGCTGGAGCTGGAGCTGGGGCAGGTTCAGGTGCGGTTGTTACCAACGGAAATACATTTTCAGGGAATTTACCATAAACATTACCGGGTGGAGAAGTATTCATTGTTACGTCTACGATTCTTGTTATAGGATTATATGAATACCCCATTCCAAATAATTCAGATGAATTCCATACTAGACACGTAAAATGTCCGGTTCCAGGTGAATATCCTGGACTATTAAAATTGTATAACTTAATTTCATCATACCATAAATCTATACTTTTTTTTATTAATTGCATAACTTCATTACCTTGTCCTTGGAAATAGGCAAGATTTTCACCATATGACTCATTTCCACTATGCTGGAACAAATTATTACTAACAAGATAATACGAATATTCTTGCGAAAATTTAGCTATGGTATCATCCCATTTTAATGGTTTTGCACCATGACGTGACCTATATGCGTTTACATAAGAAGTAATTTCATCTTTTTGTTCGATCGATAACATTGGTTGTTGTATTGACATAGCTAGTATATACTTTATTTACATTATATCATGCTAAAATATTATTTATAACACCAAAATATGACGATAACTAGTATAGTAAATTACAAAAGTACAAATAATGGTAGTAAATTCAGAACTATACAACTATAGTAAAAAATTGATAGTCACAAAAATGTTTATCCTCATGAAAACACACAAAAAATATTCATAATATAATACATTATGAATATATACAACAATCAAATCATGGATGGCGATTATGGTATATTTGTAGATATAGACGATAATAATTATTACATAAGAAAATATTCAGATGAAAACATACCTGTATACAACAAAAAAGTACAACAATCCACTGAGTTTATTAATGAACGCTGTAAAAACGAACACTTACATATAAAACTGTATGAAAAAAACACAATTAATTTCAAACAAACTCTTTCAATAGTTGTACGTGTACTGTTAGCTGGATTTATCGTATATCTTGCATATAATATATATATTGATTTTAGTCGGTATCATTGATATAATTATATAAAAGTGTATCGGGATTATGGTTTTTAATTTCACCACATACCAAGACCATACTTTCATACATTTTACGTAATACATCATTCGGTGTAATTGAACCCACACGTATGATTCCTTGCTTAATTAAATATTTTTTCACTTCTTGAATCGGTGTTTGCTTTAAAAGTTGACTCTTAGTAGAAATACGATTACGTAATGTTTTATTTGATACTAATACTGATACTGTTGGTGATACAGATGAACGTCCAATCTTATACGTTCGCCTTAAGGTTTTCTTCCGTTTCTTCTTCTTTAGTTTACCTCCGATTCCTGTTTTTGGTAAATTTTGTTGTTGTTTTATTTCACTTATTCTTTTCATTCCATCATATAGCCGGTTCTCCATCGTACTTGTATTTATCGGTGGTAATTTAGTTTGTGTGTTATCTATTACTGGTGAATTATTGATAATATTATTAGACACATTCATATTGTCTACATTAGATATTAACGGAGTATCGCCACCGACTGTGATTCTTGGTCGATTACTTTGAGTTTTATTCATATAGTTACGATATGTCGGTAAATTTCCGTTTTTTAAACATCCATATGTAGGTGTTATGTCAACGGGGTTGTTAACATGATGAGAATTATTAATAGAATCATGTATATTGGGTAATACATTTGGATTAGAATATGCACGTAATGTAGTATTTTTTGGAACATTCATTTCATTTTTTTTAGTTAATTTATCCAAATAATCTCGTGCACCATCAAACTCTCTATTGAATTTATTTATATGATCTGTTTGGTTATTTATAGATACATCTGGTTTATTATTGTTATTTTCTTCAAATAATCGTTTATATCTTTCTTCCTGATGTTTTCTTATCATTTTCAATAAGGATTGTTTACGTAATGTATCATTTTTTCTATTTATTTGATTTTTTATACGTATCTTTTCTTGTTTTGGTTCACTCGGTTTAGTCTTCTTTGTTTTATTAGCTGAAAATGTAAATAATTCAGGATTTATTGTTAATACCTTTTTATCACTCATATATTTACTCCTACGAAAAGATTTATACGATAATAACTTATAATTCTTCCCTAAACACAAATACTACACATACAAGGTTGACATAATTGGATTAATACCCTTTTCTTTATGTCTTACCAACATATTAAATCCGGCTTCTAAATCCGTAGTAGTTATTTTTTTTCGAATATCAACATCTTTTCCATATATACGTCGTCCATGACATATTTTTATATAGGTAAACAGCAGATCTATATCTCGTCCGTAACTCGTCAAATTAGTTTTATGTTTATAAAAGATGTTCTCATTCAAAACTGTATTATCTATAAAACACCAACCTTGTTCTAATACTTTTTGTGTTAATATATTCATTAATTCAGTTGGTGTATATGAATCGATTGTAAATCTCCATATAAAACGCGACTTTAAACCTCGATTCGCTTTAAAAAATGTATTATCCATTTCTTGTTCATACCCTGCTATTATTACCATTAATTCATCTTTATGGTCGCTTAACGACTCACACAGTATGTCTAAACATTCTTTTGAAAAACTATCATTCTGTTCTGGACTAGCTAATGAATATGCTTCATCAATAAATAATACTCCTCCCAAGCATTCTTTAATCAATGCTTTTGTTTTTATTGCTGTTTGACCCAAATATCCTGCGATTAAATCGTTACGAGTAACCTTTTTAAATATATTATTTTTCAAAATTCCTAATTTTGAATACATCCTTCCAATTATTTTGGCTATTTCAGTTTTACCTGTACCTGGAGGACCATATATAACTGTATGTTTATAATCACCGCCAGTTTTATTATTATGTAAATCTTGTACGAAATATAACAATTGGTCTAATATTGATTGTTTAATCGTAGGTAAACCTACCATATCATTTAATAGCACTAATTCTGTTTTTATTTTATGTAATGATTCTAAGTCTATATTGTATTTAGTGTCACTTTGATATTCATAACTGTTTAAAATCTGTATTAAATCATTAATACTATTTACACATACATCAATATGTTGTTCTTTTGTTTTTTTTACCGTTTTTACATCGTCATCATCTTTTACATTTTCTTCTACCTTTATTTTTTGTATTGGGGTTAATGAATAAAACGAACGTACATAATCATCTGTTGGTATATTTTCATATTCAGTATTTATTTCGGGTACATTACCTAGATTTAATTTGGTATAATTATTTCGAATAGATTCCCTTAATACAGCATATTCACCTACTACCAAAGATTCCTGTGAGCCATAATTGTCTAAGAATTGAATAAATTTTGAATATTTATTAGTAGCCATTGTATATTCAACACATGTAATATCTATATTGTTTCTTTCAATCTAAACATAAAAAATTGAAATTAGTTATTATAGTTATTTCAGGATAATTTATTATTCTAAAAATGCAGTACAAACTTGATTCACCTGCATTACACTTAAAGTCCGCATTATTTGACATAAATGATGCGGCAACCAAATCTATCAATGTAAATAGTAACGATGAAGGTAATAATATCAAATTTATTATTGATTCTGAAAAAAAAATCAACGATAAGATTGGGGAAATTGTGTCTGGAATTACATCTGATGAAGCCAAATTACTAGAACATCTTGGTGACTATACTGAAATTCCCTACAACATTATCGAATCATATTTTCAAGGTAAACATCTAGAACGTTTGGTGAGACATCAAATTGAATCTTACAATAATTTTGTAAATTATCAAATTCAACGAACTATCCAAATGTTTAATCCTGTTGTAATTCGTTCTGAAAATGATTATAATGAGTCTAAAAACAAATATTTCCTAGAAATTTTCATTAATTTTACTAATTTTAAATTGTATCCTCCGCAAATTCATGAAAATAATGGAGCTACTAAAACTATGATGCCTCAGGAAGCCAAACTACGTAATTTCACATACGCATCAACCATGACCGTTGATATTAATATCAAATATGTCATTCGTAATACTGAAAGCATGGAATGTGCTACAACTGTTGAAAAGTTTCTTCCAAAAATTAATATCGGTAAGTTACCTATTATGCTGAAGTCTTCTATATGTGTCCTTACACAAAATCCTCATTTTAATTCACAACAAACTGGCGAATGCCATATGGATTGCGGTGGATACTTCATCATCAAAGGCTCCGAAAAAACTGTATTAGGACAAGAACGTGCTGCTGAAAATCGCATCTATTGTTTCGACGGTAAAAATACGACGAAATGGTCCTGGATTGCTGAGATTAAATCTGTTCCTGATTTCAAATGTATTTCACCAAAACAAATCGAGATGATGATTTCTAGTAAAAATAATGGGTTTGGTTATGGTATTTATATTAATATTCCTCGCATTAAACAACCTATTGAATTATTTGTTGTGTTTCGTGCGTTGGGGGTGATAAGCGATAAAGACATTTGTAATTACATATTACTTGATATTGATGATAAAAATCAACAAGATATACTATTGTATCTCCAAGCTTCTGTTATTGATGCAAATAAATATATGACTCAAGAACAAGCAATGGCACATATAACAACATATTCCGCATTTACGCCTTTAAATATGGATAAAGAGACTGGAAATAAGAAAAAACAAGAATTCGCAAAGGAGGTACTTGACTCTGACTTATTTCCTCATTGTCATACAGTTAAACAAAAAATATATCTACTCGGATACATGGCAAAAAAACTTATCCAAACTAGTTTGGGAGTTTTTAAAGAAGATGACCGGGATTCTTATGTCAACAAACGTATTGAATTAACCGGAACCTTACTCAACAATCTTTTCAGAAACTATTTCAACAAACTTGTTAAGGAAATGCAGAAACAAATTGTACGTGAAATTAATACTGGGTCTTGGCGTTCTACTGAAGATTATGAAAATATCATTAATACGACTAATATTTACAAAATTATGAAATCTACTACAATTGAAAACGGCATCAATAGAGCATTATCTACTGGTGATTTTAGTATTAAACAGTCAAATAGTAGCAAAGTTGGTGTAGCCCAGGTATTAAATCGTCTTACCTATGTATCTAGTTTAAGTCATTTACGTAGAATTAACACTCCTCTTGAAAAAAGTGGTGAATTAATCGCACCCAGAAAATTACACAATACAACATGGGGATTTTTATGTCCGGCAGAAACTCCAGAAGGACAATCGATTGGTGTTGTAAAAAATATTAGTTATATGGCTCATATTACTATACCTACTAATAGTAATTCGCTATATGAATATATTCATCCTTATATCATACCTGTTAATGATTCAGAACCTATTAATTTACATGGAAAAGTTAAGGTATTTATTAACGGATGTTGGGTTGGTACTGCTATTAATCCAATTGAACTGTATAACGAAATGAAAGAAAAGAAATATAAGGGAATTATTAATATTTATACATCTATCATTTTCAATTATGATACTCTTGAAATTCGTATATGCAATGACAGTGGTCGTCTCACTCGACCGGTATTACGAGTAAAGAATAACAAGGCAATTATTACAACAGATGTTATTAATAAACTCACCAATAAGGAGATTCAATGGAACGACCTTCTTACCAATTGTAAACTAGATGAATCTGTTATTGAGTATATCGACCCTGAAGAACAAAATTTCGCTATGATTGCTATGAAAAGTAAAAATAGTTATCTACAGGATATTAACGCATATTTTCAATATACACATTGTGAAATTCACCCTAGTACTATTTTCGGTGTATTGGCTTCTTGTATTCCTTATCCCGAACATAACCAAGCTCCTAGAAATACTTATCAATGTGCTATGGGTAAGCAAGCTATGGGTGTATATGCTACTAATTACGACCAACGAATGGATAAAACCGCATATGTATTAAATTATCCATCCAGACCTCTTGTCGACACTCGGCTGATGAATTTTATCCATCTGAATCGTATCCCATCTGGTACACAAATTCATGTTGCTATTATGACACATACTGGATACAATCAAGAAGATAGTGTACTTATTAATAAGGGTTCACTTGATAGAGGGCTATTCCTTGCTACTATCTACCATACTGAAAAAGATGAAGACAAAAATATTATACGGGATGAGATTATTAGATGTCAACCCGACCCTGCTAAAACTAAGGGTATCAAATTTGGCAATTATAAAAAATTAAACCCTAACGGTTTCATTCCTGAAAACCAATTAGTTGAAAATAGAGATGTCATTATTGCTAAGATTGTACCAATTAAAGAAAACCGAAATGACCCCATGAAAACCATTAAATATGAAGACCAAAGTAAAACGTTCAGAACTACCGAAGAAACATACATTGATAAAAACTATACTGGACGTAACGGAGATGGATATAACTTCGCAAAGGTTAGAGTCAGAGCTTTACGTAAACCTATATTTGGTGATAAGGTTAGTTCACGTCACGGGCAAAAGGGTACAATTGGTAACATTATACCAGAGTGCGACATGCCATTCACCAAAGACGGTCATAGACCAGATATTATTATTAATCCTCATGCTATTCCATCCAGAATGACTATCGGACAATTGAAAGAAACTTTACTTGGTAAGGTTCTTCTAGAATTGGGAATGTTTGGCGATGGTACTAGTTTTGGTAATCTTGATGTTGCTACGATATCTAAGGAACTACAGAAGTTGGGTTACGAAAGTTATGGTAATGAAATACTATACAACGGACTAACCGGCGAACAACTCGAAACCAGTATTTATATCGGTCCTGTGTTTTATCAAAGATTAAAACATATGGTTACTGATAAACAGCATAGTCGGTCCATTGGTCCTATGGTTAATTTAACTCGACAACCTGCTGAAGGTAGAAGTCGTGATGGTGGTTTCCGTATAGGAGAAATGGAACGTGATGTTATGATAGCACATGGTATTTCTCGATTTTGTAGAGAAAGAATGTATGATGTTTCTGATAAATACAGTACACATATCTGTAATAAATGTGGGTTAATTGCTTCATACAATGACGGAAAGAAAAACAGAATGTATGATACTGCTGATTTTAGCGTACATTTCTGTAAAACATGTGACAATCATACCGATTTTTCGAAGGTCGAAATTCCATACGCATACAAATTAATGTCACAAGAACTACAAACCATTAATGTTGTTCCTCGACTTATTACTGAATAAATTTATTAACTACTATATAGATAACATGTATTATGATATTTGATATTTAGAATTTTATTTATACTTACCCCATCACATATGAAAATAAACAGATTAGTTTATTTTTTTATAGTTTTGTCTAATGATATTACAAAACTATAAATGCTCGATGATAATATACCACAAGTAAACGATGGCACTAATATCAATGATTCTCGACTTCCAAATGATTTTAATGGAATATCATTCTCCAATTACAAAAAACTACACGTTAGAAATAAATTTATTGAAAGTATGATTAACAATAAAATAGAACCTGCTTGTTATTGGTGTTGTGAACTAATATGTGCCGGACACTTTATGGACGTATGGGAAAATATACTTCATTATGCTGGTAAACATATTCATATTGGTAATCCTAAAATCATTATTTACCTTGAAAAACGGTTCTTGTTATTCCAAAGTATTATCAATGCTGACGAAGTTATATATCCACATCAATTACGCAACCACCAGACTATTCGCACATTATTTGCTGAAATCGTATCCACGCTTACTTTATCAAATAGAAAACATAGTTTTGAACCTATTCGCATTAAACGGAAAGAAGAATTTGATATGACACACATTTCAGATAGATTACACGCACCATCGACTGAATACGCTACGCATATACTTAAACAAAAAGACCCTAACGAATTATTTATACCTATTAATGAATTCTGTTATCATATATCCAAAGACAAACGCAATACTATTCAAGCTTGTTATTGGATCGAATGGCTTGTCGAATTTTCAATTGTGTGTAATAGTAATAAAAATCCATGTCAATGTGTTCCTAGAACCGATAATCCGGTTGAATCTAAATACCAAACCAATATTATTTGGTTGTTATGGGACGCACTTTTTTATCATTGTTATGAACTCAAAAACAAATACATCGAAGCACTTTTAAATTCACTTCATACTATCTTTTGTATTAAATATACTACTACTACTAACAAACGTCGTCGATACTTACTATATTTTGCTGTTGCATTATTAACTGAAGACATACCTAATAATATTGAACTTATGCCAGACAAGTCTACTATTACATCTGTTTGTGATAATATTAACTTGATTTATAAACAAATTAAGAAAAAAGAACAAAAACCTACTACTGATTATCTATTCGCTAATATACACACTCAATCTTCCACTAACGAATCTTTATAAAAATGGTCCTGGTAAACTCTATCACTTTTCATTAGTTTTTTTAACCACATATATATATAAGTATATATGACTGACCTCGGACAACCTATTGTCATCGGTCAAGGAACATTCGGATGCGTACATAAACCTCAAATGAAATGTATCGGACAAAAACGTACTGACTCATCTATTGTATCCAAACTTATGACACGTGACGACGCAGATGATGAATTACACGAATTTGCTCTCATTCAAAAGGCGGATACTAAACAGGAATACTATTTAGGATTACCTCAAGACTGTAATATTGACAATCTTTACGATATGAATAAGATTGCTATTTCGAACTGTAGGGGATTTGATGCTAACAAGATTAGTCAATATAAACTATTACTAATGAAATACGGGGGGAAAGATTTATTAAATTTTGGTGAAGATGTACGCAAGTTGAAAAAAACACCCGCTAATATTCACAATATCGAATTATTTTGGTTAGAAGTTAGTCGATTATTTCGTGGACTTCGTGCATTTAACAAAGCTGGTATCGTTCATCATGACCTAAAACACCCTAATATCGTCTACGACGAGAAGACTCGACGCATTAATTTCATTGATTTTGGATTTATGACAAATAAAACCGATATCATCAATCTATGTAAGTCCTCTGACTATTGGCTATCAAAAGAAATGCATTGGTCTTTTCCTTTTGAAAATATACTATGGAATAAAGAAACATACTCTAAATATGCTAACGGGACTGTTTCGAAATTAGCAAAAGATTTTTCAGCTGTTTCGTTAGATATGTCCAAACATACCGGAAATTTCTTTCATGCTATTACGGATTTCAAACCAAACACACCCGAATACAAACACATCTCTGAAAATATGTTTAAACAATTTTTCAGGATGTCAACCAACCTCGATATAAAGGAATATGAAGACTTTCTACATAAATCGATCGATACAGTTGATAGTTATGGAGTTGGTATAGCACTCATGTATATGTTACGAAAATCCAAACATCTATTAACGAGAGATTTTTCTACAAAAGTGTTTAATTTATTTCAAAATATGATTCATCCTAATGTTTATTCTCGTCATGATACAAATACATTAATGAATGATTATGAAGGAATACTTAGCGAACATGGACTTTTAACCAAACATAATATGCGGTTTGATAATCATAAGTTAGTTGCTGGTAATGAATTTCCAATTTCCATTGAAAAAACTGTAAGTAAAATGGTTCATGATGTTAATCAAATTTCAAAGGAAGATATTAAAGCCATGTCTCCCTACGATGAACCTATTCGAAAATGCCCGGAAGGTAAGGAATATAAATCTACTACCAAAAGATGTGTGAAAACATGTAAACACGGTTATATACGTGATGGCAATTTCAAATGTGTCCGTGATAAAAATAACAAAACCGTTAAAAAATGCCCTATAGGTAAAGAGCTTAATCCTAAAACGAATAAATGTAGACCTCAATGCAAACCTGGCAAAATACGAAACGACAATGACAGATGTGTCAAATTAAAGGGTAACCCATTTGATTAAATATTACAAATCATAATTAGATATGTAATATTTATACTATAACTATTTAAAACGCAGCACCGAATGACCCACCCAAAGCACTATTCGCAGCCATGGGTCCAAATGACATTCCCATATCCGGTTGTCCCATCATAGTTTGCTGTCCCATACCCATGTCAGGTCTGGCAGTAGCTACGGGAGCCGGAGGAAATACACCACCTTGCGTATGGCTATTATCTAAGTTATCTGCTTGACTTGGGGTATGCATAGTATGTTGAGATACGCGAACATTTTGTTTCACATTCTGTTTGGTCTCCTCAGTAGATGGACCATTCCATAGTTCGAGAGCACGGTCTACTAAAATATTCACTTTAATACCAAGTTTGGTCTGAATACTCAATACAATGATTAAGAACACTAAGATTACGTTTGTTAAAGTTAAATTTTCATACTTGAAACCACTGTAAGTCGGGAAGTAGGTAATCGCACGATGAATTATTACTG
>Ga0181566_10000867_pt1 | contig 24620 bp, 20 predicted proteins | sample 101ome_15_FD_133762 | JGI IMG/M metagenome (GOLD analysis project Ga0181566, IMG submission 133762) | Coastal salt marsh microbial communities from the Groves Creek Marsh, Skidaway Island, Georgia - 101402AT metaG (megahit assembly) | ecosystem: Environmental > Aquatic > Marine > Intertidal...
TGGTGTTGTACCACCCCAGGCATTTGTGCTACCACCTTCATAGCGAACCATCCAAGTATTAAGATCTAAATCTTCACCAAGGTAATCATATCTCCATTTCTGAAAATCATAGTAGGAGTCATTTTGAATGAAGTGGTTCATGCGTTTATGATTTTTTCTGTCATGTTCACTTCCTGATTCAATCATCAGTACTTTTATACCTTTTTGAACGAGTTGCTGAGCGGTTGATGCACCACTTGGTCCTGATCCAACAATGATAACTTCATAGTTTTCTTCAACTTGATAGTGTAAAACAGGTTTTGTTTTAGAGACCAGTTTGTTTTTTAAATCTTCGTCATTTACCTGTTCCTCAAAGTCACTTTCATCAAAAAAGTTAAGAACAATCTCATTAATTTGATTACTTGCTTGAGATGAGAAGTCGGCAAACTGTTTATCTTCCTTAACTTTCACGGATGTGACAGTTCCTTGTGAAATAACAAGGTTTCCAAAGTCGAGTTCTTCGACTGTTGTATCCGACAAAAAAAGGTAGTATTGATCATTTTTGTAATCAATTTTTTCTACTTCAACTTTTTCTTCATCAAGTAGAATTCGACTTGGGTATTCAAAATAATCAACGACATTCCATCCCCACTTACTGCGGAAAAAAATAATTAGGAGTTCTCTGATGACAAAGTTGCGAATACGCTTACCATTTTCACTCGAAAGTACGAGGTCGATATTATCGGATGTAATTCGGCTTTTGAGGCGCCAGGAGGAGTTGTTATACCTAGATGGATATTGGCGCAGAATTTTTTGAAGTACTTGATCAGCCTGTGAAGTTGTAAGGGAATTATATTCTTTTTGAAATAACTGATGGCCGAGAGCTTGAAGGGTTTGGATGCAAAACTGAAATTCTTCAAAGTAGCCTGGTTTACTTTTTGTTATTTGGTTTATTTTTTCTTGAACAAGTTTTTTTGGAAATGAATTCTCACAGGTGACAAGTTCAAACAGGCGATAAATTATTTCGTGTTGCTCTGAAGATAAGCTTCCTGTTGGGCCATTTGTGTTAAGGCCTTTTCCTTTTACTTTTTTTTTAATGTCTTTAAGAATGTTAATCATCTAAAACCTTGAAATTATTGGAAGTCTTTATTTTACCATCAAGATTTCAAGGATCAATCTCTGGAAAGTAGGCAAAAAATGAAAACTCTCATGGGAAAGTTTATGAATTATCAAATGGTTATGATTTTTTAGTGAAATGATTTCTTGTAGTTATTTGATTAATAGACACAAAAAATGTTGCAGTGTAAAATAATAAGGTGTACAACCCGATTAGGAGTGTAAGCAAAACAGCTTCTATACTCGTTATTACGGGTTTTTATTAACATCTCAAAGGAATTAAAAATAGAACCTCCGTCAGAACACCATCTAAATTCTAACTTTAATCAAATTCTAAAGCTAACAAATGACAAGTTAATCCGGTTAGGGAGTTCACGATGATCTCCAATAATACCGAATTATTTTCACTTGCCTCTTGTTTTTTACTCTCTGCCTTTTTTTCCGGTTCTGAAGCAGTCCTAATGTCAATTGGTATTGATCGTGCGCGTCAGATTATAGACCAAGGTGGAACCCGAGGAAAAGCACTCCGGTTTATGACAGAGAGACCAAGTGAGTTATTGACGACAATCTTAGTTGGTAACAATGTTGCAAATATATTTGCGGCCTCTATGACAACGACAATTGCTTCTAGATACTTTGAGAGTGATGCGCTCAGTATTAGTGTCGGGATAACTACCTTTATCATTTTGGTTTTCGGTGAAATTATTCCCAAAACTTTTGCTAGAACCCACGCGGAAGCTTTGTCAGTTATCGTGATCAGAATATTACAGGTGAACTATTATTTATTTTATCCACTGATTACTCTTATCGTTTGGTTTATTAATAGGGTACTTGGTAACAACGCTCAATTAAGAGGAAGACTCGTCACCAAAAATGATATTGAGTACATGATAAATAAAGCAGAAAAAGAAAACTCAATGGACTCAAAACAAATTGAGCTCATTTCTTCTGTTCTAGAATTTCCTAGTATTAAAGTAAAAGACATAATGATTCCTCGTTCTCAAATCAAGTTTTTAAGTAGAGATATGAACTATACTCAGATTCTTGAATATGCGGCAGAGGATGAGTATAGTCGCTATCCCGTTTGTGATGGAGACTTAGAAAATACTATTGGCTTTCTTCACCTTAAGGACTTAACGTTTATTCAAAACGGAGCTCGTGAAAAATTTAAAATACTAGAACATTTAAAGCCTCAATTTTTTGTCTACGAGCATATGAAAATTAATGCTGTTTTTGATCATATGAACAAAAAGAAAACTCACCTTTCTTTAGTTAAAGATGAAAATGGCATTGTTGTAGGTATTATTACTCTTGAAGATATCGTAGAAGAAATTCTTGGTGAAATTCATGACGAGCACGATGATGAAGAAATGGTGGCAGCAAGTACTCAAGAAAAGCTTCACAGCGATACGGGCTTGATTTTACCTGGCAGTATTTCTTTACGAGACCTTGATAGTGATTACGATGTTAAAATTCCTTTAAACGACAACTATTCGACGTTGGCTGGCTTTGTTTTGGACATGTTAGGTAATAGTTTTCCAGAAAATGGACAAATAATAGTTTGGGAAGGATTTTCTTTTGAGTTAATTTCTGTTGATGAGTTTGAGATTAAAGAAGTTCGAGTTAAAAATGTTGATGGCGAAAAGCACATTTTTAATCGAACTGATAAAGATCAAGAAAGTTCAGATGAAGAAAAAAAAATTCAAAATCTAGGTGATCACCAAAATTTTCCGGTTTGATAATGAATAAAAAAATATACCCAGTTTGTGTTATTGGCGGTGGATCTGCAGGTGTAATGGCTTCTCTCAGAACTGTTCTAAACAATGATGAATGCCTACTTTTTCCGGGAACACCCAAGAATAAAAAAAGATCTAGAGCTTTTTGGGTGTCAAAAATAGAAAATATGCCATCTCATTTTAGCTTTAAAAAAGGCATAGAAGATCCAAATAAAGAAGTAATAAGATGGATAAATCAAAGCCCATTTGCAGAGAAGCTAATCTATAAAAAAAATTTAGGGGTGGAGAAGATTACCAAAAATTCTAGTGGAGTTTTTGAAATAGTTTCGAGTAGTAATGAAATTTTTTATGCAAAGTTTGTAATCCTGTGTACGGGGGTCATGGACGTTCAGCCCGAGATAAATGGATCAATTGCTCCAATTTTGCCATACGCAAATGTTCAATTAGCTGATTATTGCTTAAGGTGCGATGGCCATCATTCTATGGGGAAAAATTTAACAATTTTTGGGAACGGAGATGGAGCAGCATGGGTGGGTATCATGCTCAAAGAGCGATATGGCTGCCCAAGTGTGACCATTTTAACTAACGGTGAGAATCCTAAGGAGTTTTCACAAGAGGTGCAGAAGTTAGTTGATCTTTACCAAATTCAAACGCAACAGCAGTCAGTTGTAAAAGTGATTGGGCAATCTAAAAACAACGAGCTTTTGGGCTATGAATTAGAAGATGGTAAAATGATCAAGTCTGAATTCACCTTCATATCTCTCGGAATGATTGTTTATAACGAACTTGCTATTCAGCTCGGTGCGGAATTAGACTCAAGAGGTTTTGTATTAACTAATTCTCACGGAGAAAGTTCGATATCGGGACTATTTGTTGCAGGTGATCTTCGGGCCAATGCAAAAAAACAAGTTTACACAGCCTGGGACCATGCAGTTGACTCAGCTGATAAAATAAATGCACTGCTCCGATATGAAAAGCGTCAAAAGGTCCTTTCTGAGGTCTAATAAGCCAATTTCTTGACAGCATAATTCCTATTCTCTACTGTCTTCTAGATTTGAAAAATCATTGGTAAATCAAACAATTTCATCTTTTATTTAAAGAAGGAGCTTGATAATGGCACTATTTGAAAGATTGTATTCTCAAGGACATGAGGAAGTAGTTTTTTTCTCCGATCCAACTTGTAATCTTAAGGTTATCGTCGCAATTCATAATACAGTTTTAGGCCCAGCACTAGGTGGAACAAGAATGTGGCCTTACTCAAGTGAGGAAGATGCATTAGAGGATGTTCTTCGACTTTCAAAGGGGATGACTTACAAAGCGGCTGTCAGCGGATTAAATTTAGGCGGTGGTAAGGCTGTTATTATTGGTGATCCTGAAAAAGATAAATCAGAGGCGCTATTTAGAAGTTATGGCCGGTTTATTGAATCGCTTAATGGCCGTTACATAACAGCAGAGGATGTGAATATTGGTGTTAGCGATATTGATCATATCTACACTGAAACAAATAATGTTACCGGTGTTGATATTGCTCATGGTGGATCTGGAAACCCAAGCCCTTGGACCGCTCTTGGAGTGTTTAGAGGAATTGAAGCAAGTGCACTAAAGGTTTTTGGTAACCGTTCTTTGGAAGGGAAAGTTGTCGCTCTTCAAGGAGCAGGTTCGGTTGGTTGCTACCTTGGAGAATTACTTCATAAAGCAGGCGCAAAGATTTTCTATACTGATATCAATGAAAAGAACATTTCTCGCTTCAAAGAAGCTGCTCCGAACGCTGAACTTGTTGGAGTTAATGATATTTATGATGTTGATTGTGATATTTATGCTCCATGTGCGTTAGGTGCAACAGTAAATGATGAAACGATTGATCGACTTAAGTGTAAGATTGTCGCAGGTGCTGCCAATAACCAATTAAAAGAGCCAAGACATGGTGATATCTTAAAGCAAAAAAATATCTTGTATGCTCCAGATTATTTAATAAACGCTGGTGGCTTAATGAACGTTAGTATTGAATTTGAAGGTTGGACAGACGCGAAAGCGAGAAGAATGGTTGATACGATTTATGATACGACCTTAAAAATCTTTAAAATGTCTGATGATAGAGATATTCCTATTTATAAAGCAACAGATCTATTAGCCGAGGAAAGAATTCGTTCCATTAGGGCCATAAAGGGCACTTATTTAGGAAACTTGGGTCATCGGTTTCCAGGAAGAAAAAACCGACACATGCACTAGGCTATAGTCGAAGATTGCCCTGTATTTTCAACCTTATTTAATTGTTAGAATAGCCCTATGAAAGGGCTATTCTTATTTTTATTTATATCTTTTAACTCCATTGCTGCTGTTGACTTTAACGATGGTATTAATCCTGAGCTGGCGCCATCTGGAAGAGCTCTAGCAATGGGAAATGCTTTTACTTCGGCTGTTGATGATGCAATGGCTTCTTTCTATAACCCTGGTGGGCTTGGGTCTATTAAAAGGGGGCATTTTCACCTTTCAAATTTGCACCTAGAATTTAACCAAGATTGGATGAACCTTGGGACAGATGGTGACTTGCTAGATATTCCTGCGAATCTTATCAACTCATTTTCGTTAGATGGTGTAAGAAAGTTGCTTTTAGAAAATAAAGGGTCAATGGCGTATAATCGTTTTAGTTTTGCACCAAATTTTACAAATAGAATATTTAGTATTGGGTACCTCTACAACCAACAAGTTAAAGCGAGAATTCAAGAGGGGACAACAACTTTAGAGTTTGCTGATCGTTTAGATCAAGGCCCTTATGGATCTCTTAATTTTAGTTTTAATGGTGGGATTCTTAAATTTGGTGTTACTGGTATCTATTTAATTAGAAAAGAGTATATAGGGGAGACTGATGGAACTGCCGAATTTAAACCATCAGACAGTGATTATAAAAGTGGAGCTAAAATGCTTTACATTGCGGGTGGTAGGTTAACCCTTCCAATTAGCATGTTGCCGACTCTTTCGGTGACTGTTCATAATGCACTTGATACTAAATTTGATGGTGAGGATGCAGCGGGTATTTCACAATTAGAGAGAAATACAGTTGTCGCACTTTCAATTACTCCGAGGATCGGAAAGACAACTAGCCTACATTTAGAGGTGGATTACAGAGATGCTTCTAATCAGTATGACGATATTGAATTATCACGAAGAATCTCTTTTGGGGCTGAAATTGGTTTTTATAGAACTCTTTTTTTCAGAATGGGTTATTCGGATGGATTTGGTAGTTTGGGACTTGGTTTAAAGTCACGACGATTGGAGTTTGATTTAACTACATATGCGATTGATAAAACTGCGGCTGAGTTTAGGGGAGAAGAGGATAGACGCTTTGCAATGTCCATTTCTCAGGGTTTTTAAAACTCGCTATAGGGTGAGTAGTTAGACAATTTAATCAGATTTAGGTAAGATTTCTAGGAATTTACTTTCGTAACTTATTGAAATTAGGAAGTTCTTATGGAGAAAAACCTGTCTGACAATCAAGAATTTGATCAACTCTATGAAAAAAAGCTAGAAATCATCAAGCGCTTTGGCCTAACTAAAAACGAGTTGGTTGGTTTTTACCAAAATATTTACACCTCTAGAAAAGTTGATGACGCTGAGATTACGATGAAAAAGCAATCAAAAGCTTTTTTTCAAATTTCAGGTGCTGGCCATGAGGGGATTCAAACGGCCATCGCGAGTGTGTTAAAACCTACTTATGATTGGTTTATTCCTTATTATCGTGATCGCGCACTTTGCCTCGGTCTTGGAGTGACTCCGTATGAAATGCTTTGTCAGGCAAATGGGAATATTGGAGATACAGCAAGTCACGGTCGTCAAATGCCTGCTCACTGGGGAAATAAAAAACTTAACATTATTTCAAAATCTAGTTGTACAGGGACACAATTTCTTCAAGGGGTTGGTACTGCTGAAGCAGGTGAATATTTAAATCAAATTCGAAACATGGGGAAAAAGCACGATATCAATTTTCAAGATGATGAGGTCGTTTACGTTTCCACGGGTGACGGGACAACATCACAGGGAGAGTTTTGGGAAGGACTAACGACAGCTTGTGTGAACAAGCTTCCAGTTATGTTTTGTGTTGAAGATAATGGTTACGCCATCTCTGTACCTGTTTCAGTACAAATGCCTGAGGGCAGTATTTCAAAAACTCTTGCTAATTTTCCTGGTTTAAAAGTGATCGAATGCGATGGGAATTGTCCAATAGAATCCTATGCAGCGGCAAGAGAAGCTGAAGCTTATATTAGATCAAAGAACGGACCGGCACTTATTCATGCTCACGTAACAAGACCATACTCACACTCAATGAGTGACGATCAACGAATGTATCGAACAGAAGATGAACTAGCTGTTGAGGTGAAAAAAGACGTTATTAACTCTTACCCAGAGACACTTCTTCAGCTTGGGCTACTTTCAGAAAAAGAGCTAAGCGAGATTAAAGATAAAATTAATAAGCAAGTTCGAGATGCAATTGATAAAGCAGTTTCGACTCCTTGGCCATCTAAAGAGACAGCGTTAGATCACTTATTTTCAGCAGAACATCCAATAGATGGAGCTGAGTTTGATAAACCAAGTAAGTCCTCTGGAAAAGAAGATATTCCAATGGCGCAAGCGATTAACTCGGTTCTTCGATCTGAGGTAAAAAAGAATGCATTAATTAGGATGTTTGGGGAAGACGTTGCTGATTTTACTGAAGTTGAAAAATATGAAAAAGGATTAAAAGGTAAGGGAGGAGTTTTTAAAATTTCTTCAGGTGTTCAGAAAGCTGGTATTGAAAATCAAGTTTTCAATTCACCTCTTGCTGAAGCCAATATTATAGGGCGTGCCATTGGAATGGCCATGAGAGGGTTAAAGCCAGTAGTTGAAATTCAATTTTTTGACTATATTTGGACTGCTTACATGCAATTGAAAAACGAGATGGCCACTACTCGATATCGATCAGGCGGTGATTTTAAGTGCCCAATGGTTGTTAGAGTACCAATTGGTGGTTATCTTCGAGGTGGTTCAATATATCATTCTCAGTGTGGGGAATCTTTGTTTACTCATATCCCAGGAATTTGTGTCGCATTTCCATCTAATGCATATGATGCTGCTGGTTTGTTAAGAACTGCAATTCGTTCTGATGACCCTGTTTTATTTTTAGAACACAAGCACCTATATTATCAAGGTTACAACCGAACTGGTGAATTGAGTGATGATCACATGATTCCATTTGGCCAAGCACGAGTTGCTAGAGAGGGAACGGATGCAACTGTTGTGTGTTGGGGAGCTCTTGTTCAAAAATCAATTGATGCGGCAAAAAAATTAGAAGCTGAGGGGTACAGTGTTGAAGTTATTGATGCCAGAACACTTGTTCCATTTGATATGGAATCAGTGAAAAAGTCATTGTCTAAAACGAACCGACTATTAATTGCTCATGAAGAAACGAAAACTTCAGGATTTGCAGGAGAAATCGCAGCGAGAGTTAATGAAGAGTGTTTTGAAGCACTTGATGCTCCAATTAGACGTGTAACAGCTCTTGACTCTCATTGCGCATATTGTCCCGATCTTGAAGAGGTCATCTTACCTCAGACAGATAATGTATACAGTGAATTAAAGAAACTTTTAGAGTACTAACTATTTTTTAAAATTACACTTTTTGGTTTTTCCGTAATTGAAAAGTTTTAATGTGCACTTTCTTTGATTTGGAAAGTAAAGTTTAATTGTTCCACGTTTATCGTACTTAACTTTATTTGGTTTTGACGCAAAAAATACATCATGTTGGTGAGTATATGCTGATTGTCTGACCCGCCCATCAGGCAGGTTATAAATTCTGCTGGAATTTAAAAGTAGACTTAAAAATATTAACTTTTTGGATTTTATAAGGATGCCTAAAGTAAGTGTAAGAGAGAAAATCTCAGGCTTAATAATTGGTGTTTTTTCCAGGATCGAATTGATAAAAATAACCGATTCGTTATAGTAAAAAACCATTATATTTGTTGGGTAATTTAAAATCGGAATCTGAATTTGATTGAATAAATTATCAAAAAAAGTTAGCGCAAATACTGGCGTAAATGCAGCCGTTAAAATAAATGAAGGCATAAAAGATAGAGGATAGATATTTTGATAACTGAATATTGAGGCAAGTAGCTGTCCGCTAAAAAGGTAAAGAGAAAACCTTAAATAAGACTTCTGATACGTGTGAAATACAATTCCTAAAAATAAAAAACTATAACTCCAGCTCATCGGAGAACCATGATAAGTACCAAGCAGGTAGTCAAAAGTGAAAAATATAAAAAAAGTATGAACTGGGCGAAGTTTGAGTGGCGTCAGTTTGATCAAGTGCATTCCGCCGATTCTTTTTAGAGAAAAAAAACCTTCTAATAACCATGGCCAAATAGCTAGTGCAAATTTGTAAAATTGGTAACCTCTTTTAGATCTACGTCCGATAAAATTTAAGGCGGGGAGGTTAAGCATATAGAAAATGCTAAGGTGAATTCCTGATGGAGTAAATAAATGATAAAGGTTAAGGTTCTTATAAGCTCTTTTCGTCTGTCGCTTCATTCCTTTTTTGTTTCCGCAGAGAAAAGATTTTTTCAAACTATTTATTTCACTTTTTGATTGGGTTGTATTTTTGGCCAGCCAGGGGCAATTATTTTTATGTCGCCATGCTGAAAAGTTTGGAGCAACTGAACTTAAATAGGAAAACTGAAAAATCGCAAAAAAATAAACAAATATCAAGCTTTTGGGCATACTTTTTATGCAAGAGAGCATTGCCACTTAGGTTAATCAAAAGCTATGAAATAATAGGGTTTTTGATTACCATAATTCATTTTTGGAGCTTATTAATGAATCTAACATTTCCAGAGAGACAATTTTTTTCGCACTTGTTTCAAGAAGATGCTGTCGGCCAAAATCAATTTTATCAAGCTTCTTTGCCAAGAGATTTGGTTCAATGCGAGCTTAAACTGAAAGACGATATGATTTTGAGTGGGCTTCATTATTTTTTTGGAGCATTTGAATACTTAGATTCCAAATTCGCCTGTGAGAATTTGGAGCATTGGAAAAATGTTTCTGCAAGCTATGAAGGTAAGAAAATAAACAAAAGTGATATGGTTGTACTTAATTTCAAACTACCTTTCAATGTCGCTCTTAATGGTGAGAGAATCGCGCTTAATCTTTTACAGCGTTCAAGTGCAATCAGTTCATTCACCTCTAAGTTTGTTGAAAAAGCAAAAGCGAAAAAAATTAAAATTTTAGATACGAGGAAAACAACTCCAGGTCTACGTGACCTTGAAAAGTATGCAGTGAAGTTAGGCGGTGGTTACAATCATCGATTCTCACAAACAGATCTTTGGATGATAAAAGATAACCACAAAAATTTTTTTGGAGGGGTGAGTGGTGCTGTAAGTTTTTTTCGCAATATGAATTCTATGTACAAAGAAATTGAACTGGAGATTCATGATCTTAAAGAGCTTCAAGATGGTATCGATCAAGGTATTCGGCATTTTATGCTTGATAATTTTTCCCAAGATGAAATTAAAAAGGCTATTAGCCTAAAAAGAGATGCAATGACTTATGAAGTAAGTGGTGGAATAAAACTTGAAACAATTGATTCATACTTAATTGATGGAATAGATGCCATTAGCATTGGGAGTATTACGTATGGTGCTCCACCTGTTGATATTTCATTAAAATATAAAAAATAATCTTATGGAAATAAAAAAACTAATTTCTTGGTCAAAGAAAAATTTCTCACAGCTGCCATGGCGAGAAGACCGTAGTGTGTACTCAACTTGGATTAGTGAAGTTATGCTACAACAGACTACTGTCTATACAGTAAAGTCTAGGTTAAATGATTTCATCAAAGAATTTCCAAGTGTTAAGGCGCTGGCCCTTGCGACAGAGGAACAGTTGCTAGTTGCCTGGAAGGGGCTTGGTTATTATCAGCGAGCAAAAAATTTACGAAAGGCTGCACAGTATATTCACAACGAGTTAGATGGAACATTTCCAAAAGAAAAAGAAGAGCTGGAGAAAATTCCAGGTATTGGCCCGTATACTTCGAGTGCGCTAATTTCTATTGGAATGGATAAGAAATCAATTGCGGTTGACGCTAATCTCGAGCGCGTTCTTGCCCGGTATTACGGACTAAGGACTTATAAAGGTCAGAAACTTAAAGATGAAATTCAGGCACTTTTTGTTGAACAGAAAATATTAAATGAAAACGTTAATTCATGGCGAGATTTAAATGAAGCATTGATGGATCTTGGCCGAGTTATTTGTCAGGCAAGAAAAGCAGAGTGTTTGCTATGTCCTATTAGAAAAAATTGTCAGGGCTATCAATCTGGTCGTCCATTAGAGATCCCTCTTATTTCTCCAAAGATAAAAAAAGAGAAATTCGAGCTAGACTTAATTCGTCTTGTTTCGATGGATAATGGTAAAATTGCAGTTGTTAAAAAGAAAAAAGGAGAGTGGCTTGCTGGCCAATATGAACTGCCGACATTTGTCCTTAAATCGGAAGATAAAAAATTAAAACAATATCCATTTTACGATAAACACTTAGATGAAAATCTTCCCTATATCAAAACTGGTATTACAAAATATAAAATTAAAAATTTTTATCAAAAAATTCCTTATGGTGAGATTGCTTACGCAGAACTCGTAGATATTGAAATTGTGAGAAATAAATTATCAACAGCGAGCCAAAAGATTTTAAAAGAACTGAATGTTTGAAAAAAGAGAGAGGGTGTAAGCCGGATCCTGTCGTGGGCCAACATTCATCTAGGAGTTAGATTACTCTAACTCTCAAGCTTCCTACCCGCCTGCTTGGACTGGCCGCCCTCAAGCACAGGCCTATTTGGAATTGCACCACGTAGAGTTTACCTGGTTTCACTACAGCAGGGATACCGAAGTATTTCCAAATGATTTAAATCACTTAGTCAGCCCCCTGTACATTCTTTCTGTTGCACTTGTCCTCACCTCGCGGTGGACGGGCATTACCCGCTACGTCGCCATAAAGTGTCCGGACTTTCCTCCCGCACCGAAGTGCCGGCGTTGGCCTCCCTCTCTCTGGACATGACTTATGCACCATATAAATTCAATAGTCAATTTAATGGTGAAATGGTATTTCTAAGCCTCGTTTTTTAACCGTTTAAAAGGTAAATTTTGTGAAATTAATACCCATCTTTGTGATTCTAGTATCACTCACTGCTAAGGCCAATTTCAAAGAACTAAGTAATGAATTCTTAAGAGAAAACGCATCCGTTCAAAGTTTAATTGGTAATAGTCTTAAAGCTGACCAAGGAATTAAATTTGTGGAGTCAAGCTTAGCTCCCAAATTTGGTGGTGGGGCCAGTTTTGTTGATAATAATTCAGATAGTGCTAACGCAGTTAACTTTGCGGCTGGTAAAACTACCTCAGTTGATTTGAATTTCTCCAAGGCAACTAGTTGGGGTGGGGTATTTTCTCTAAACAATTCTTTTGAAAAAGTAATTCAAGACCCATCGAGGATTATTATTTTTGGTGGTGATCCTGAAATTCATCAATTTAAGCAAACAATTTCTTTTGCTACTTCATTAACTCGAAATATTTTTGGCCAAGAGTTTGATCTTAATTTGAATAGCTCAATTTTAAATGCAGAGTATGTAGATTTATTATCTCAGAGTTCACTCAATGACTTAATGATGCAATTTTCTCAAGCTTATTCGCGAGCTGTTCTTTCAAAAGAGTTATTTGATTTACAAGCAAGGGCATTAGAGAGAGCTAAGAAAAGATTAGTTCTTGTGAAAAGACGAGTCAGTGATGGGATTAACTTGAAAGCGGATCTTTACCGTGCCGAGTCTGCTAAGGTATTTCAAGAGGAGCAATTGGATCAAGCAAAACAAGAATTAAACAAGGCTTTATTTTCATTATCTTCTCATTTGCATAGAGAAGTATTAGTTTCTGAAATTGGAACGGTGAAAAATATCACTGCCGCTCAAGAAGGGATAAAAAATTATTCACAGAGTATAAAAAAGGAGCAACCTCTAATTGATTCAAGAAAAAGATTTGCTGAAAATCAAGAGCTTGAAAAGGAAAAGAGCGCAAGAAAAATGTTGCCCGAGATGAACTTCTCAGTTGCCTACCAAACAAATGATTATGATGCAGAATCATCAAATGTTTTTGATAAAGGTAACCTTGGTGGAGATCGAAATACCCTCAGCGTAGGACTAGAGTTTACTTATAACTTTGGCCGAGTGTCTGAACGCGCAAGTTTAACGCAAGCGGAGATCAATCATAACCAAGCTCTTCACCAACTAAGTGCAGCTCATGAAAACGTTAAAAATAGAAGGTTGATGCTTCAAGAAAACTTAAGGCTTTCGACAAACAATATTAGAAAAGCAACAAGAAGAGTTGAATTATCAACTTCAATCATTAATGAATATGTAAAATTATTTTCTCTTGGACGTGTAACGCTTGATCAAGTTATTCAAGCCGAAGAAGATCTTATCAATTCAGAGAGAAGACTTGCGCAACAAGTCGCAGCTAATTTTACTCAGTTTCTTGAGCTTGCAAGCCTTGATTATTTTTTACCTGATCTTGTGGAAGGAAATTTCTAATGAAAAAAATAATTGCCTATTTTTTAAATAACTCTTTATTGGTTAATTTGATTTCAGTTTTGGTTGTCGTTATCGGTTTAGTTAGTGTGTTCACTTTAAACAAAGAAACTTTTCCCGCTATTGATTTTGACGTTATTTTAGTTCGTACTTCCTATCCAGGATCTAGTTCTGAAGATGTAGAAAAGTTGGTGACAATTTCTCTTGAGAGAAATTTAAAGTCAGTTACCGGCATAAGAAACCTAAATGCTGTTAGCGCTGAGGGAAGCTCAATTATTTATCTTGAAGTAGAGGCAGACGCCGATATTGATGAAGTTCTAGAGGACGTGAAAACAGCGGTTGATAGTACCACGGACTTACCAAGCGAAGCGGAGGTTCCGGTTATTACTAGTTTAAATAACCGAAGGCGAGGGATTATCAATGTTGCAGTCTTCGGTAAAAATTATGATGACATTCGTTTTGCTGCTAAAAAGTTAAGAGATAAACTTGAGCGCGTAAAAGCGGTCTCGTCAGTAAGTCTAGAAGGGTATAATCCCGATCAAATAAACATCAAAGTAAATCCCTCTGAACTAAACTCCAATGAGCTAACTCTAGAAGAAGTTAGTAATGTGGTGCGAGGAAGAAACTTTAATCTTTCTGCCGGTGCAATCGAGCTACCAGGGGGAGATGTTAGCGTAAGAACGGTTGCAGAGTTTGAAACAGTAGAAGATCTCCAGCAGTTACCTATTCGCTCTAATGACTCTGGGAAAGCCGTTTTTCTCGGCGATATTGCAACAATTGAAAAACATCCTGACCCTAAAGCAATTTTACTTCGCTCTCAAGGTGAGCGCTCTATTTTACTTAACATAAAAATGAAAGAGCAAGGGGATATCATCGCCACGGTGGATGAGATAAAAAGTAAAACTGAAAAATTTTTTAGTGATTCTAGATTTGAAAACCTTCGTTTTAATTTTGTCGACGACCTTTCTTATTACGTAAAAAGACGATTGAATATTTTATCTAGTAACGGGATTTTAGGGATTGTACTTGTTTTCGGCTGCCTTCTTTTATTTTTAAATTTTTCAACCAGTGTGATCACCTCTCTTGGTGCACCAATTGCTTTTTTAACCGCATTTGCCGTGATGAAATATATGGGAGTAAGTTTAAACCTGATTTCCATGTTTGGTCTGATACTCGTACTAGGTATGTTAGTTGATGACTCAATTATTGTTGCCGAGCAATTTTATCAAAAAATTGAGGCAGGAATGAAACCAAAAGATGCCGCTTATGAAGCAGCGATTGAAACAATCAAGCCTGTCACTGCGACTATTCTAACGACGGTTATTGCTTTTGGTTCAATCTTCTTTATGGGTGGAATTATGGGGAAATTTCTGGCCCTTGTTCCAACGATTGTTATTATTTGTCTTGCAGCCAGTTGGCTTGAGTGTTTCTTTATTTTACCGGCGCATTTAAAAGACTTTTGTTCTTATAAACCTAATAGGGTTAAGAAAGCATTTTGGTTTGATCGAATAAAGGCAAGTTATTCAAATCTAATTTCAAAATCTCTAAATTATCCAAAGTCTGTCGTGGCAAGTTTTATCATTATTTTTATCGCCTCACTTGGTCTTGCAAAGTCGATGAAATTTGAACTTTTCCCTGGGGATGACGTAAGGATTGTTTTTCTACAAATTAAAGGGCCGGTTGGTTCTCCAATTAGGCAAACTGATGATTCCCTTTTAAAGCTTGAGCATTTGGCACTTGCTCTTCCGAAAAATGAAATAAAACAAATTAAAGCTCAAGTAGGAACGTTGATCGGAGAGCATGGCAACAAGCTTGGCTCGCATTATGGGTCACTTGTTTTATATCTAACTCCTCCAACTGAGAGGGATAGAACGACTGATGAAATTATTACTCAATTGACAACTGAAGCGGAGAGAATTGTTCCACAATATGAGGTGACAGTAAGGAAAATTCAAGGTGGGCCTCCAAAGGGCAAGCCGGTTGAAATCAATATTACGGGCAATAGCATTGATGAATTGAAAGTTGTTAGTAAGCGTATTCAAAAAGCACTAAAAGATATTAATGGAGTCACAAGCACTGAAATTGATTTTGAAGAAGGTAAATCTCAATTAGCAATTGAAGTGAATAGTCTTGAGGCGAGGCGACTTGGGTTGACTTCTTTAGATGTTGCTAGAGAGCTCAGGCGAGCATTTGCAAGGGATGCGATTACCGAAATTAGAGAATCTGATGAGGATATCGATATTAAGCTTATGCTTGATGATGATTCTCGCTCCAAAAGAGAAACTCTTAATATGCTTTATGTTAAAAATCGAATGGGACAAAGAATTCCCCTTAGTAAACTTGTGAAAATTGAGGAAAAACCAGGCGCGTTTGTTATTCGTCGCAAAAACAGAAAGAGAATTTTCTCTGTGTCCGGAACACTTGATAAAGCAATTACCACTCCTGTGAAAATTGCCAAAACTCTTGAGGCAAGAGTTGATGAGTTTACTTCAGGTTTTCCTGAAATTGATATTGAGTTTGGGGGAGAAAACAAAGACACCCAAGAATCAATGGTTAGACTTGCAACTAGCGGTGCTATCTCAATGATTTCAATATTCTTTGTTTTAATTTTAATGTTTGCAAGTTTTGGCCAGCCTTTAGTTATCATGAGTGCTATTCCTCTGGGCATGATTGGAGTTATTATCAGTTTTAAAGTTTTTGGGCTTGCTCTTGGTTTTATGGCCTTAATGGGAGTCGTTGCTCTAATTGGTGTTGTTGTCAATGATTCAATCGTATTGGTTAATTTTATTAATATAAAAGCGAATGAGCTTGAAGATTTAAAAGAAGAGATTGTCACTGCTTGTGAATCTAGACTTCGGCCTGTAATCCTAACGACAGTGACAACTGTTGCGGGGTTATTGCCAGTTGCTCATGCCCCTAATGGAGACCCATTTCTAAAACCAATGGCACTAAGTTTTGCGTATGGTTTATTATTTGCAACTTTTGTTACCTTAGTATTTGTTCCAAACTTGTATTTGGTCTACCGACAGGTATTAGATTTTTTCTCTGGTTTAAAGAGAAGCAAAAAAACTGTGGAAGCGATGTCTTGATTTAGGAAAAATATTTATAATTGATTAGAGATTATTTTATTAGTACCGAATATCCGGAGAAATCAGAATGCGTCCGCATGTTGGGCAGTGACAAAGATGATTATGAGAATTTATTTCACCGATCATCGCCTGGTCGAGAATTGTCATGCAGCTAGTACATTTTTTATTATCCATAAAACAAACGGCCGGTGACTTATGTTTTTCTATTTGAGTGAAAGATTGTGCGAGCCCTGTTGGAAGCTCTTTGAGGAGCTCTTCTTTTCTAGTTAAATATTTTTTCACTTCACTCTCATGCTCTTGAGTTATTGCAGAGACCTCACTTTTTAAATGTTCAAGCGATTTATTGGCGCCTATCTCATAATCAGATTCACCATTTATAATTGTTTCTAGTTGTTCAATCTCTTCCCATAGTTCAAATAGGGAACTTTCTACTTTTTCTGACTTTGGAATGAGAGCTTCTAATTCTTTTTCTGCAGAGTTTGCCATTTGGGTGGTTGTTGCATTGGTTAGATTTTTATTCGTTCTATCAATAAGTAATTGGATGTCTTCTAGCTCTGTTTCCAATGTTTTGGCATTATCTTTTTTGTTTGTGAGCTTAGTGCGGTTAGAGCTTATTTCTTGAAGCTTTAGATTAATATTTTTTTGAACAAAGTCGATTCTGTTATTTTCCTCACTTATTTTTTGCTGAAGTTCCACTATATTTCTTGAACAAGATTGAATTTCTAATAATGTGTTAAATGCTTCTTTATTCATAAAAATCCTTACTGCTTAATGTTTTATATATATCTAAGTTTGGAGAGTATTAATACAGCTTATTTTACATTATAATAATATCTAATTTCAGCGCAGAGGATAGCTATGAGAGGAAATTCATTTGGAAAATTATTTACGATCACCACGTTTGGGGAGTCACATGGAGTGGCCATGGGGGTCGTTATTGATGGAATGCCATCAAACATTGAAATTAGCCTAGATGATCTTCAGGCTGAATTAGATCGTAGGGCACCAGGAAATATCAAGGGAACAACAGCTAGAAAAGAGCCAGATGCTGCTAAAATTATCTCGGGCATATTTGAGGGAAAAACCCTTGGTTCACCTATTACCGTGTTGATCGAAAATACGAACCAGCGTTCAAAAGACTACAATAAATTAAAAACCGAGGTTCGTCCTGGCCATGCCGACCAAACATACATGGATAAATTTGGAATTCGAGATCATCGTGGAGGTGGACGTAGTTCTGGACGTGAAACAGTGGCAAGAGTAATTGGTGGATATTTTGCTAAGTTAATTTTAACTTCTGTTCAAGTGAAAACTCATACAGAACAAATGGGTAAGTTATCATCTGTTAAAGACGGGGAAATAGTTCCGCCTTATTATGTTGCTGGTGTTGATAACAATACGGTTGCTAATTATCTGGAAGAATTAAAAAAAGATGGTGATTCTTGTGGTGGTGTAGTGAGTGTTATTATTAAAAATTGTCCAAAAGGTCTTGGTGAACCATGTTTTGACAAACTCAAGGCAGACCTTGGCAAAGCTGTATTATCTATAGGGGCTTGTGTGGGATTCTCTTATGGTGAAGGCGAGCGACTGGCCAGGATGACTGGAAAGGAAGCAAGTAAAAATATAGATAACTTTGGTGGAATTGAAGGTGGAATCAGTAACGGCCGAGATATAAGATTGAGTATTTTTGTTAAGCCAACTTCAACTGTCGGGGAAAAGGCCAAAGAGGGAAGGCATGATCCATGTATAATTCCGCGAATGATTCCAGTGATTGAATCTATGATATACTTAACTCTTGCGGATCACTATCTGCGGCAAAATGCTTATTCATTAAAATAGAAATGAATTTAAATTTGTTACTTAAAAATAAATAATCTAATGGGTTAATCTAGGAAGCTTAATGGGACACTCAAGAATACAAAGAGCTAACAATGAGTCAATTAAAAGATATATATCTGAAATTGATAGCTCTTTAATTTTATTTATCGTTGATAGTGAAATTCAAAAAGAATACCCAGACTTTATTAAAGAGATTCAAAAAGTTGAGGGTAAAAGAGTATTGAGTTTTGTTTCTTCAAATGGCGAGAATGCTAAAACTTTTGAGGAATATCAAAATGGGATCAATTTTTTTCTAGAGAAAAATATAAATAGAAATGCTCACTTGATTGCAGTTGGAGGTGGAGCAGTAACAGACCTTGGTGGGTTTATTGCCTCTACTATTTTAAGAGGAATCTCCTGGAGTTGTATTCCTACTACTTTGCTAGGAATGGTTGATGCTGCTATTGGGGGAAAAACAGCGATTAACTCCAATCACGGCAAAAATTTAATTGGCACGTTTCATTTGCCTGAAAATATTTTTATAAATATAGAATTTTTAAAAACCCTACCTGATGAAGAATATAAATGTGGGCTTGGTGAGATTATAAAATATGGAATGATTAATATAGATCTATTTAACCTAATTATTTCTGGCCATGAAATTGAAAAAATAGTTATGGCCTGTGCTGACTATAAAAATTCAATAGTCCTAAATGACTTTAAGGAGTCAGGGATTAGACAAATTCTGAATTATGGACACACATTTGGCCACGCGATTGAGAAGCACTATCAAATAAATCACGGTGAATCTGTTTTTTGGGGTATGTATATTATCGGGTACCTGTTTGAAGACGAAAAAGATTTAAGCAATCTAATTAAACTAAATGCAATGTTTGATAACCCGTTTAGCAAACCACCTTGGTTGCACAAAACAATTCCTGTTCAAAATCTAATTGAATATATTAAAAAAGATAAGAAAAAGATTGATGATGATACGATAAACCTGGTTCTCTCACAGGATAATTGTGCAGAGATTAAGAAGTTTAAATTGACTGATATTGTAGACTTGTTAAATTCCAAAGTAGATGAGTTAAGAAAAATTGAAATTAAAAATAGCTAAAGGCAATATTCAAAATAAAATTATAGTCCCAACGTCTAAAAGTTGGGCAAATAGATACTTAATAATTGCTGCAATTCAAAAAGGTGAAAGTGTTATTGAAAATATTTCGCCATCTACAGATGTTAAAAACTTATTGTCTGCTTTTTCACAAATAGGGTTGAAAGTTGAGTTGGATAAGCAGACTGTTAAAATTAAAAATAGTTTTCCTGAGTGCGAATCAAATACTGATGGAGATGTCATTTCCTTGTCTACAGGAGACGGTGGAACGACAAACAGGTTTTTATTGGCGTTGTTGAGCCGCGGAAAAAAGAAGTATCGAATCATTACTTCTAGAGATTTTGCCAAAAGACCAAATGAGGATTTGTTTGATATCTTAAAGAAAAATGGAGTTTGTTTAGAATTTGATGATGAATCTTATTGGGTTCAAATTTCTGGTAACGGTGGAATAGTTAATATTAATACGATTGAAGTTGACTGTGAGAAATCAACTCAGTTCTTAAGTGCGCTCATGCTCTCATATGCTGACTGTCCTCTTAATTTTATTTCTAAAAATTTAAACAGCTCCAGCTCTTATGTTGAAATGACCAAAGAGGTTATTAAATATTACCATGCAGGAGAAACTCGCTTTGTTACACCGGTGGACTTTAGCAGTTTAAGCTACCCAGTTGCATTTGTGTGTGATGGTGGGAGTATTGAAATTTTAAATTGTCATAGTGTTGATCAGTTTCAAGCAGATTCATATTTAATTAAATTTTTATCAAAAAAAGGCGTTGATTTTAAATTTACTGATAATGGACTAACTGTAGATGCTAAAAAATTTGATTATCTTTCTTTTTCTGTAGAGTGCTCTGAGTTTCCTGATCTTGTGCCGACTCTTGCTTTTGTTGCATGTCTTTGTAAAGGTGAGTCAACCCTTTCTGGGCTGGGAGTTCTCAAGCATAAAGAGTCAAATCGATTTGAAGCTATTTATGACATACTTCAAAAAAGCGGGGTTAATGTAAGCTCAAATAACATAAAAGATGAATTAAAAATAAAAGGCCCATGTTCAGAAATTAAAGATCTTAATTTGTCATTACCACCTGATCATCGCATGGTCATGCTAGCAGCAATGTTAATAAAAAAGTATGGCTCAGGTGAAATAAATCAAATCGAGCATGTAAAAAAATCTTATCCAGAGTTCTTTGAGGACTTTAATTTGTAAAAATTAAGACTTTTTAGCGCTGAGCAAGCCCTTGAGCCGACGAAGCGTTAGCGCCAAGGCGAAACGGGTCTAAGCCGGTGATTGAAAAAAAGAGCTTAGAAATATGTTAGGATTATTTATGAGAAAGAGTGGTGGGACCAGCTGGATTCGAACCTTTCGCCTGCGATGAAAAGTCCGGTGGACTTTTTAGCGCTGAGCAAGCCCTTGAGCCGACGAAGCGTTAGCGCCAAGGCGAAATGGGTCTAAGCCGGTGACCTAAAAAAATGAAGTTAAAAAATATGTTAGGATTATTTATGAGAAAGAGTGGTGGGACCAGCTGGATTCGAACCGGCGACCGCCCGGTTATGAGCCGGGAGCTCTAACCAACTGAGCTATGGTCCCTTTACTCTGAATGAATTTATAGCTAAAAAGCTGTTTGTTGGCAATCTGAATTAAGGAGCCTTTTTTGAAATTTTGGAAATATACGTCTGCGGGAAATGATTTTGTTGTTTTTGAAGAAGAATTTTTGGCGATGAAAAATTTGGTCCCTAAGTTGTGCGACCGAAGATTTGGCATTGGCGCCGATGGAGTTCTTGTTTACAAAGAGTCTATCGCCCATGATTTCGAAATGATTTACTTTAATGCCGATGGTGGAATTGCCGAAATGTGTGGTAATGGTGCTCGCGCTTTGTGTCACTTCGCAAAAAGTGTGAAGAAAAAAGCTAAAGATCATTTAGTTTTTGGTACCTCGTCAGGAATTTACTCTGCCGAGTTTTTAACTGAAAACACCATTAAAATGCTCATGTCTGAGGTAACCAGATCAAATCTATCCCTAGAGGACTTATGTCCGGCCGGCTCAGGTTTTTATATTGTTGGTGTGCCGCATGTTGTTATTGATGGGCTAGATTTTGATAAGTCTTTTGCTCAGCGAGTACGAAATGATATTCGTTTTAAGAACGGTTCAAATGTTAATTTTATAAAAAAGCTGGCTGAAAATAAATTTGAAGTTCGAACCTTTGAGCGAGGAGTTGAAGCTGAAACACTTGCATGTGGTACTGGCATTACGGCAGTAGGGGCTTTTGTGATAGATAGAGGATTGGCTGACTCCAATGTTGTTGAGATTATCGCAAGAGGTGGGGAGTTTATAGTTGAGTTTCAGGATGGCCAATACTTTTTAACAGGCCCTACTGAGCTTATTTTTTCTGGCGAAATACGAGAGAAGGTGTAAAAGCCCCGATCGAATTTGCTATTAAGTCATTTAGTTCATAAGTGCGGTAGGGAATAAAAGCTTGTAGTATCTCCATAACCGCTCCAAATAATATGGTTGAAATTAAAACTCTCGTTACATTTTTAAATTGCAAAAGCGATAGAAAGCTTAAGATTAAATACATGAGATAATGAGTAAGTTTGTCTGCAGGGATAATATTAAAAATAGGTAATGCCCACCTACCTTGATCAAGAGCTTGTGGAAAAATCATCTGTACCGGAGCAAGTGAGAAAATCATGATCAATACAATATAAGCGTATAAAAAAACCTTCACTCTATCTACCTGCCTTTGATGATAATTATTTATTTTTTGTGAAGCCTTGATAGTATAGCTTGATGACAAAAAATAATTTAACAAAATTTATTCTTTTTATGGCCTTTGCGCTAATACCTACTCTTTCTTTTTCATTAATAAAGTTAAATGTTGAAACTTTGACTAAAAATTACATTGATGAAGGCTTAATTTTAACTAATGAATTTCATGCATCAAGAATTATTGAGGAGGGCGTTGAGAGCGATTTTTTCCTTGGCGAGAAGCTTCAGTTTCGACTTAAAGTTGAGTTTGAGCGCGACATTTTAAATAGTGGGCCTAGTGACTTGATTTCCCTAGGAGGAAAACTCATTTATTTTAGTGCCTTTAAAAGAATGGAGTTTGACCTGGATAGGAAAAAGTTAAAATTAGGAAAAAAAGAGGCATATTATATTCAAATAGAAAAAGACAAAAAAATTGAAGTGTATTTTCAGCCTTCAATTAAAGGATTTTCAAGTGACTCTTAAAAAGCTTGCAGTGTTTTGTGGTTCTTCTGCACCTAAAAATGACCATTTTTTTAATGAAATTCAACTATTTCTGAATAGCCTATTTTCCATAAATAATTATGAAATTATTTATGGGGGGGCGAATATTGGTGTTATGGGAGCCGTTGCCGATATTGCCCTAAAGAATGGTCTGCTCGTTTATGGTGTCATGCCAGAGTTTTTGCAGCAAAGAGAGGTGGATCACAAAGGCTTAAGTGGTTTTGAGTTATGTGAAACAATGCATGAGAGAAAGGAGAAGATGTATCTCTTGTCTGATGCATTTTTAATTTTACCTGGAGGTTTTGGAACGCTAGATGAGTTTTTTGAAATTCTGACATGGCGTCAATTGAGCTTGCATCAAAAGCCGATTTACTTGTTAAACATTGATGGATTTTACGATGGGGTTATTTCTCATATACAGAGTATGGAGAGGATGGGCTTCATTTCTTCTAGTGATACTTCATTGGTTAAAATAGTATCAAAGGCTGAGGATTTAGCCTAAAAATAGCTCAATCAAATTGCCAATTTTATAGCGATCCCCTATACTGCAAAAAAAATATATCCATTTTTCAGGAAAAAAATTATGCAAAGAGTTACAGTTCTCTTAATTTTCTTAACTTTGATGATTGTTGTTTTGAATTTAAAAAGTGGTCAAAAACTAAAAGTTGAGCAGTCATTTTTTGATATGGCGAAGTATACTGAGCATTATCACGCAGAGAAAAAGCTTATTGCTGATCTTCAGGCTCCAAAAGTTGAGGAGAAAGTTGTTGAAGAAGTTGTTGAAAAAATTGAGCCAACAGTTGAGGTAACAACTGAGTCGCAAATAAGAGGTCAAAAACTTTTTGGGAAATGTATAACTTGTCATGGTAAGCACGGAACAGGGAAAAAGTCCCAAAAAGCGCCAAAACTTGCAGGCCAATTCGATTGGTATATCGCAGACAAAATCAAGCAAATGCAAGATGGAGTTTGGGAAAACAAGGTAATGTATCCTTATATCAAAAAATTATCTGATCAAGACCGCAAAGACTTAGGAGCATTCTTAGCTGCTTATAAGTGGTAGTTCATTATGTCACTTTTTAATTATAAAGGGCATTGCCCGGTGGTAGGTTCAGGTGTGTTTGTCGCAAATGGTGCCCAGGTTATTGGCAGGGTTACTTTAGGTGATGATGTAGGCATTTGGTTTAACACTGTCATTCGCGGAGATGTTGGTAATATTGAGATTGGCGCCAAAACCAATATTCAAGACGGTTCTGTTTTACATATAACTGATAATATTGACCTCGAAATTGGTCGTAGTGTTACGATCGGTCACAATGCAATTTTACATAGCTGTAAAATTGCTGATTTCTGTCTTATTGGCATGGGAAGTCTCTTGATGGATAACGTGGTAGTTGGCAAAGAGAGTCTCGTCGCTGCGGGTGCAGTTTGTCCGCCAAATAAGGTGTATGGCGAAAGAAAGCTAATAAGAGGTAATCCAGCGGTTGAGGTGCGTGATTTAACACTCGATGAGGTAAAGGGGTTGCATCTTTCGGCAGATCATTATGTAGAGCGAAAGGATGAATACCTGAATAATAATTTAGTAAAAAAAATATAGCTTCAATAAAAAAAGCCGAGGATATTCTCGGCTTTTTTGTTTCACTATGTTGATAGTTTTTATTCAGCTGAAGTTTCTTTCTCTGTAGCGATGTTCCCGTTTGCTTCGCTTTGAACTTCTTCTCTCGTTGTCTCTGGTTGAGATTCTACTGTTTCTGTTTTTTGATCTTCTTTGCGAGGTCTTTTTTCAAGGTTAAAAGGAACAAGCTTAATTCTTTTGTAATAGCTTTCACCATGTGATCTCGTTTCTATTTCTTCGTCTTCAGAAAAGAATTGATGAATGATTCTTCTGTCTTTTGGTGGCATTGAGTTCAATGTAACAATTTTTTTGGTTTTAA
>Ga0181566_10000868_pt1 | contig 24601 bp, 28 predicted proteins | sample 101ome_15_FD_133762 | JGI IMG/M metagenome (GOLD analysis project Ga0181566, IMG submission 133762) | Coastal salt marsh microbial communities from the Groves Creek Marsh, Skidaway Island, Georgia - 101402AT metaG (megahit assembly) | ecosystem: Environmental > Aquatic > Marine > Intertidal...
GAGGAGATGCCAGCCGTCGCTCGTCAGATCGGGTCGAGGACGCACCCGGAGGCCGGGGGAGTCGGTGTGTGCCCCCGCGATGTCGAAACCGCTCGGAGGTCCATCGGCGTTCGACACCCACGCGATGACGGCGCCATCGACCACGGTGTGGCCCCGGGTCGCGGCCGGGCCGCTCGGGGTGGAGTCGGCGGGGGCCTCGGTGGATCCGGTGGCGGTGAGTCGTCGGGCCACCTCGGCGGCTGCGTGGAACGGGGAGGGGGCCGCATCCAGGAAGGCGCGGAGGTCGGCTGTCGGGTCTGACCCGGTGGTGCGGTCGCGTGAGTCCATCACCGTCAGAGTCTCGCTGGTCACCGGTCGGATCGGACAGCCCTGGTGGCGTGGCGACCGGTCGGGCGAGGGTCGACCGGGCCGCGGATCGCATCGACTAGACACCGGGTGTGGGTCGAAGAACAAAGATCGTTGCCACGGTCGGGCCGTCGTGCACGGAGCGTGCCGTCCTCGCCGAGATGTTCACCGAGGGAGTCGATGTGGTGCGACTGAACCTGTCGCACGGCCCGCTCGAGGACCACCTCGAGCGGCTCCGGACCGTGAGGGCGGCGGCTGAGGACAGCGGACGGGAGATCGGTGTGTTGGCTGATCTCCCCGGTCCGAAGATCCGCGCGGGACGTTTCCCCGAGGGTGGGGTCGCGCTCAGCGCCGGGTCGCTCGTTCGACTCGAGTCAGGGGCTGGTGGGAGCGACGCGGGGACGATCCGCGTCGACTACCCCGAGTTGCTCGGCGACCTGATGGCCGGTGACCGCGTGGTCCTCGGTGACGGGGCGATCTCGCTCACGGTCGTCGAGGAGTCGGAGGGCTCGTTGTTGGCGCGGATCGACACCGGCGGGCGGGCCCAGGGCGCGCCCGGGGTTCACCTGTCCTCGGAGCGACTGAGGTTGGCTACGCCGACGGAGGAGGACCTCGAACTGGCCGAGGCGATGGCCTCGGCAGGGGTGGAGTTCATCGCGGTGTCGTTCGTGCGCACCGCCTCCGACCTCGAGCCCGTCCGGCAGGTGGTGGCCGGTCGGGCCTCCCTGGTCGCCAAGATCGAGACGAGCGCCGCCCTCGCTGACCTGGTGCCGATCGTCGAGTCCGCCGACGCGATCATGGTCGCCCGCGGTGACCTCGGCATCGACTGCCCTCTCGAGGACGTGCCCCACCTCCAGAAGGCGATCATCCGAGAGTGCGTCGAGCGCGGGGTCCCGGTGATCACCGCGACGCAGATGCTCGAGTCGATGGTGACCGCGCCGTCCCCGACGCGGGCGGAGGTGAGCGATGTGGCGAACGCGGTGTTCGACGGCACCGATGCGCTCATGCTCTCCGGGGAGACGGCGATCGGCCACGACCCGGTCGCGGTGGTGAGGCAGATGGCCTCGATCGCGGAGCGCTCCGAGCGGGAGGCCGGTTATCGGGCCTGGGCTGACCGGCTCGGTCGGACGCAGCGGACCCGGTGGGACTCGACCACCGATCGGATCACCGCCGCGCTGAGCCACGCCGCCTCGCTCGCCGCCCGGGACACCGAGGCCACGGCCATCCTGTGCTGTACACGCTCGGGTCGCACCGCTCGGGCGATGGCTCGGTTCCGCCCGACCGCGGCGCTCATCGGGCTGTCCCCCGATCCGGCCACCGTCCGCGCCATGTCGCTCTCCTGGGGTGTCGACCCGATCCCGGTCGACACCTACTCCAGTACCGATGAGATGGTCTGGTACGCGGTGGAGACCGCGGTGCGTCGAGGTCGGGTGGCTCAGGGTGAGACCGTGCTCGTGCTGGCGGGCGCACCCGATCGGTCGAGCGATGCCGCCGCCGATGTGCTGCGCATCGTCCGGGTGGACTGAACGAGACGTGTCCTCAGACCACTCCGAGATCTGGTCGACGGCCTCCGGCCCCCCGGAGGCACCGGCGATGTGCATCGTCCACGGGTCGATGGATCGGTCCACCGGCATGATGCGACTGGCGCGACGGGTCGATCACGCCGCGCGGGTCGTCCGGTTCGACCGTCGCGGCTATGGCCGGTCGCGTGGTCATCCGGGGCCGTTCACCCTGGCGGCGAATGTCGACGACCTCGTGACTGTGATCGACCGGCACCTCGCGGGTCGATCGGTGCACCTCTTCGGTCACAGCTTCGGCGGTGACGTCGTGTTGGCGTCCTGCGCTCGCCTCGGTGAGCGCGTCGCGAGCGTGACGGTCTTCGAGCCGCCGCTGTCGTGGCTGCCCTGGTGGCCGGCCGGCACCTCGAGTCTCCTGGTCGACGAGGAGGGTCGGCGGGTCGACGACAGCGAGGCCGCGGCCGAGCGGTTCATGCGTCGGTTGATCGGCGACGCGCGATGGGAGCGACTGCCGCCGCGCACCCGCGCGGAGCGGCGCGCTGAAGGGAGGGCCCTCGTCGAGGAGCTCTCTGACCTTCGGCGTCGGCCGGCCTTCGATCCGGCCGACATCGCTGTTCCGGTGCTCGCCATGTGCGGGTCCCGTGGGGCCGATCACCACCGTCGGGCGGCGCGCGAGCTCGAGGCCGTCCTGCCGGGGAGCCGAGCCCATGAGGTTCCTGGTGCCCGGCACTTCGGACCGAACACGCACCCCGATGCCGTGGCCGCGGCCTGGCTCGACCATCTCGGGGTTGAGGGGCTCAGCGTCGCGACAGGATGAGGCAGATCAGGCCGGCCACCATCGCCACCGAGGAGAACGCGATGGGACCGGTGACGCCGAACCACTCGAAGAGCTGACCGCTCAGGGCGAGGGCCAGGGCGCGTGCGACGGTCCCCATGGCATTGCCGGCCGCGATCGCGCGACCTCGGGCGTCGGGTGCGGCTTCGGTCATCAGCGACAGCGACGAGACGAAGCCGAACTCGAAGCCGAGGATCAGCAGGAGGAGACCCGTCACGCCGAGCGCGACGACTCCGGCGCTCGACCCCGTTGCTCGGTCGGCGATCCACATGACGGCGGCGCCGATGAGCAGGACGACACCACCGGCGGCGACGGCGCGTCGCTTGCCGAGGCGGTCAGCGGTGAGGGCCACCGAACCGGAGGAGGCGAGCTCGACGGCCCCGATCGCGGTGGCCACGATCCCGAGACCGCCGGTCGCGAGGGCGAAACGCTCCTCGAGCCATGCGCCGGAGATCACGAACACGCTGAGACCCGATGCTGAGATGAAGGCCGCGGAGCCGAGTGCCGCCCATGCCGCTCTCGGCAGAGGAGCCGCTGGGGTGTTGCCGGTCTCACGGCGTCGCCGGAGCGGGCCCGCATCGGCTGGTGTCGGCACCCAGCGGGCCACGACGAGCAGTCCGATGGCGGAGGTGGCGGCGAGGGCGAGATAGGCGGCGCGCCATCCGAATCGGTCGATGAGCAACGCGAGGAGCGGTGCCACGGCGAGGAGCGAGAGCGCCCAAGAGGTCTCGTAGGTGCCGACGGCGCGTCCTCGTGCGGAGAACTCGACCCGGTCGCCGATGAGGGCGAGACCGGCAACGGTGAGGTTGGCGACCCCGAGGATCAGCAGGACGACGGCGAGGGCGAAGGCCCACACCGTGCCGAGCAGCGCCACGAGCGATGAGACGGTGACGAGTACGAGCGAACCGAGGAAGACCGTGCGGTGCCGACCGCGGTCGAGTGCCCCTCCGGTCAGGGTGGTGCTCAGGCCCGCGAGCTCGGCGGCACCCATGATCCCGGTGAGGGTGCCGACGCTCGCGTCGAAGGCGCGGCTGAGGGTCGGCAGGAACGGCGACATCCATCGCAGCGCGGCGTTCGACGTGGCTTTGCCGAAGGTGAGCGCTCCGAGCGTCGCCGCGAAGGGACGGGTGGGGGCCGGAGGCGACGACATCGGAGCGACTCAGGGGGCGAGCGTGACCGGCACGTCGATCTGCTGGCCGAAGAAACCGCACTCGGCGACGGAGCCCGGTGATGCGACGGCCTCCCGAACCCGCTCGACGCAGTCGTCGAGGGCTGTTCGTTGCGACCATGCGGCCAGGGCCACGGCGGTCAGCACGACGCCGAACACCACCTTCTTGACAACGGCGCGGACGGCGAGCACAGCGATCGCCGCCACGACGAGCAGGGCGATCGGCACGGCGGTTCCGAGTGCCTCGGCCTGGTCGAGGTCGAGTGCGAGCAGCACGAACGCGTGAGGGGAGCCGCCGGCCATGCGCGTCACCCTAGGGGTGGAAGGCATGGTCAGATGGGGATGTGATGCGACATGATGAGGGCGTGTCGGACTCCTCATCATCTCAACCGATCGGGCTCTCAACGGGGCTTCCATCGACGGTCATTCCCGCGTTGGAGCCGGGGGTGCGACATCTGCTCTCCCAAGCGCTCTCCGTGCCGGCCGCGAGCCGTCGGGAGGCTGTGGCTGAGTTCGTCGCCGCGAATCCGCGGGTGCTCGACGGTTGGGCCGAACTCGGTGATCTCGGACGTGATGCTGTCGAGTCGTATTCGGCGTATCGCGTCGGTTACCACCGCGGACTGGATGCGCTTCGGGCAAACGGTTGGCGTGGATCGGGTTACGTGCGCTGGTCCTCGGAGTCGAACCATGGTTTCCTCCGTTGCCTGCTCGGCCTGCAGAACCGCGCCGCCGAGATCGGTGAGCTCGACGAGGCGGAGCGTTGCGCGCTGTTCCTCCTGCAGCTCGACCCGGCCGGTGTGCCCGACGCCGTCGGTCGGATCGCGACCAGCGGGGGTTGACCTGAGCGACACCCATCCCGCCCTTGCCGGTCTCCACGGTGTGGTGCTCACCGGTGGTGAGGGTCGTCGCATCGGCGGCCTGAAGCCCCTGGTCGACGTCGGTGGATCGCGCCTGGTCGACGCGGCGCTCTCGGCCCTCGAGCCGTGTCGCTCGGTGCGCCTGGTCGGTGGTGACGCGACCGAGCTGGGCGCGCTCGGCATCGAGGTCATCCCCGATCGTTGGCCGGGGGAGGGGCCGCTCGGGGGAATCGCCACCGCACTCGCGGCGACCGCTGGCGATGTGATGGTGGTGGCCTGCGATCTGCCGGCTGTCGATCGGGACACGCTGGAGCGGATCGCGCTCGCCGGGGACCTCCCGGGGGTCGACGTCGCCGTCGGTTCCACCGATCGTCGTCAGCCGCTGCTGGCCAGGTGGAACGCCTCATCGTGTGACCGGGTTCTCGAGGCGATGGCATCGGGGCAGCGTTCGCCGACCGATGTCCTCGCTGGTCTCGAGGTCGCGGAGGTGCCGGTCGAGGCAGCGGTCGCGGTCGACGTGGACGATGACCACGACCTCGCGTTGTGGCGCCGGGCACACGGTCGTGACGACGGGGTTGCTTCTAGGATCGAGCCGATGGCTGTCCGTGATGTGACCGTGGAGGATCTCGAGTCGGCGCTCGCCGCCGGTGCGACGCTGATCGATGTGCGGGAGCCCGCTGAGTACGCCGAGGCCCGGATCGAGGGTTCGACGCTCATCCCGCTGTCGACGGTGCCCGACAACGTCGAACGGTTCCGTTCGGACTCGACGGTCTACGTCATGTGCCGGTCGGGTGGTCGCTCGCTCGCTGCTTGCGAGTTCGTCGCGTCGCTCGGTCTCGACGTCGTCAACGTGGAGGGCGGCATCATGGCCTGGATCTCCTCGGGTCGTCCCGTCGCGTCGGGCGACTCGTGACGACCATCGCCCACGAATGGGTCGATGATCAGTCGGCCTTCGAGCGGATCCTCACGGAGGTCAGCGGGGTCGACCGCTACGCGATCGACACCGAGTTCCACCGCGAACGCACCTACTTCCCGGCGCTGGCGCTCGTGCAGATCGCCTGGGGGGACCGCATCGTCCTGGTCGACCCCCTCGCCGTCGATGTGACCGCGATGGCCGACCTGTTCCACAGTGAGGTGGAGGCGGTCTTCCATGCTGCCCAGCAGGATCTCGACGTCCTCACCTACGCCGTCGGCGCCGTGCCCGATCACTTCTTCGACACCCAGTTGGCGGGCGGGTTCCTCGGTTACGGGACGCCCTCGCTGGTCAGCTTGCTGAGCGCGGAGCTCGGTGTCTCCCCGGCGAAGGGCGACCGACTCACCGACTGGCTCCGGCGACCGCTCACGGAGGCGCAGCGCTCCTATGCCGCATCCGATGTGGCTCATCTCCTCGAGGTGCGCGACCGTCTCGTCGAGCGACTCGAGCAGCGGGGTCGCGAGGCCTGGGTGGCGGAGGCCTGCGCGGAGTTGGCCGCCCGCAACGCGGTGCGCTCCGAACCCGAGCAGGCCTGGCTGCGCTTGAAGGACGTGAGGTCGCTCAAGCCCCGAGGGAGAGCGGTCGCTCAGGAGGTCGCGGCATGGCGCGAGCGTCGCGCCATGGCCCTCGACGTGCCGGTTCGACAGGTGCTCCCCGACCTCGCGGTCCTCGGGGTCTCCCAGCGGCAGCCTCGCGACGAGCGCGAGCTCGCCCAGGCCCGTGGGGTCGACGGTCGGCACACGAAGGGAGTGGTGGCCACCGAACTGCTCGCCGCGGTGGCCCGGGGCCTGGAGAACGAGCCTCCCCAGCCGCCCACCGGGGGCGACGAACTCGGTCGCGACCTGCGTCCCGCCGTGGCGCTCGTCTCGGCCTGGGTGAGTCAGATGGCGCGCGATGAGGCGATCGACACGGCGTTGCTCGCCACTCGGGCCGACCTGGTGTCGCTGCTCTCGGGGGATCCGGCCTCGCGTCTGGCGTCGGGTTGGCGAGCCGAGTTGCTCGGCGACGGCATCCGCTCGCTCGTCGAGGGCCGCGCGGGGCTCACCTTCAATGGCTCCGGTGGTCTACGTCTTGTGAGTGTCGATGCGGTAGGGTGACCGACGCCGTGTCGGCATCCCCCGATGGCCGGCCGGTTTTCATCGCACACCCGTCACAACACCTGGGAGCCCGACTGTGAAGAAGGGTCGACACCGTCGCTTCGAAGAGGCGAGGAAACTGAAGCAGGCCGGGCCAGGAGCCTTCGATCTCGGATTCGGCGAGCGTTCGACGCGTGCCGATGTCGTCGATGATGACGACGACGACGATTACGCCGCCCTGGCGGAGAAGTACGGCGTCACCTTCGACGATGACGACGACAGCGAGGACTGACGGCCCGAGCCGTCCCTGAGTCAGCCCCGACCGGCGTCGCCCCGACGCAGCGTCGGATGCTCCACCGGAACCCACGAGGCTCGCTCGAGGTGGCCGACCATCCGGTCGTAGACCTCCTCGCCGACGAGTTCGACGATCTCGTCCCGTGATGCCCGGTAGACGGGCTCGGCGCCGCTGAAGGCCTCGGTGGCCTCGGTGCACCACCAGTGGAACTCGCGCCCTCCCTCGCCCCAGTCGCGGCGTTTCCACTCCCGCAGGCGCGAGATGACATGACCCTCGTCGTCGGTGGAGTGCTCGAGTCGGATCGGTACCTGCCAGCAGACGTTGGGCTTCCAGTCGAGGGGGCGCTCGCCGGCCCGGACGGCCGCGATGTGGAGTGAGCATCCCGCGCCGGCTGGGAAGCCCGGTCGGTTCAAGAAGATGCAGGCATCGTCGACCAGGCGCGTGGTGGTCACCGGTGTGCCGTCGTCGGCGTCCTCGCCCGCCGCGAGAAATCCCTTCTTGACCGCCTTGGCGTGGAACTGCATCACCTCGGCATCGAGACGGGTGAAGGCTCGGACCACGTTCTGGACGTCGTCGTCGTCGACGAAGTGGGCCCCGTAACTGCAGCATCCCTGGGCCATCTCGGTCGCGTCGTCGTCGAGGATGCCCTGGCACCCCTCGCCGTAGATGCAGCGATGGTTCGATCGCATGTAGGTCGCGTCGATCATCCAGGTGCGGTCCTCGGTCGAGTCGCCGAACGAGATCCATTCGTGCACGTCGTCGATGTCGTCGACGGGTTCGGTTCCCGGTCGTGAGGCCTGGGGGCTCGCCACGGGGCCGAGGGTACCGGCGTCGGTAGGATCAGCACTCCGATGTCCAGCCTGCTCAACCCCTCCTCGGTCACGGCCGACGGCCTGCGCGACTCCTTCCTCGACTTCTTCCGGGAGCGGGACCACGCCGTGGTCGACTCGGCGAGCCTGATCCCGCACGACCCGTCGATCATGTTCACCGTCGCCGGGATGGTGCCCTTCAAGCCGTACTTCGTGGGCGACGAGGTGCCGCCGTACTCGCGGGCGGTGACCTCCCAGAAGTGCGCCCGCGCGGGAGGCAAGCACAACGACCTCGATGACGTGGGTCGAACGAAGCGTCACCTGGTCTTCTTCGAGATGCTCGGCAACTTCTCCTTCGGCGACTACTTCAAGTCCGAGATCATCCCGTGGAGCTGGGAGCTCGTCACCGAGGGATGGGGTTTCGACGGCGACCGTCTCTGGATCACCGTCCACGAGTCCGATGACGAGGCGGAGGCGATCTGGCATGAGCAGGTGGGTGTGCCGCTTGACCGCATCCAGCGTCTCGGCGACAAGGACAACTTCTGGCAGATGGGTGACACCGGCCCCTGCGGGCCGTGCAGCGAGATCCACATCGACCGGGGTCCGTCCTTCGGTCCCGAGGGTGGACCGCTCACCGATCCCACCGGCGATCGCTACATGGAGTTCTGGAACCTCGTCTTCATGCAGTTCAACCAGGCCGAGGACGGTTCGCGCACGCCGCTGCCCCGGCCGTCGGTCGACACCGGTGCCGGTCTCGAGCGCATCCTCGCGCTGCTCCAGGGGGTCGACTCGGTGTGGGAGACCGACCTCATGGCACCCCTCCTCGATCGGGCCTGCTCGCTCACCGGTCGCTCCTACCGCCCCGGTGACTACTCCGACCGCGACTCCTTCGCCATGCGCGTCCTCGCTGAACACGCCCGCTCGGCGACGATGCTGGTCAACGACGGGGTGTTCCCGTCCAACGAGGGCCGCGGATATGTGCTCCGACGCATCCTCCGCCGCGCGGTGCGCTACGCGTTCCTGCTCGGCACCGAACGGCTCGTCATGCCGGACCTCGCCACGGAGGCGATCGGTGTCATGGGCGGTGCCTATCCCGACGTGGCCCGCAACGCGGACTTCATCACCAGTGTCCTCGGCAAGGAGGAGGAGCGGTTCCGTCACACCCTGAAGACCGGACTCGGCATCCTCGACAACGAGTTGAGCGCTGGGGAGACCCTGTCGGGTTCGACCGCCTTCCTGCTCCACGACACCTACGGCTTCCCCCTTGAGCTCACCGAGGAGATCGCCCAGGAGCGCTCGGTCGCCGTCGACCTCGAGGGGTTCACCGCCGAGATGGACGCCCAGCGTGAGCGGGCCAAGGCCGCCCGGCGTGAGGGATCGGCCGGTGAGGGAATGATCGAGTCGTACCGCGAGGTGCTCGAGCAGTTCGGCACCACCGAGTTCACCGGTTACGCCGAGGACGTCACCGAGGCCCGCGTGCTCGCCGTCCTCGAGGTGACCGGGCCCGACGGTGAGGACCTCGTGGAGGTCTTCCTCGACCGGACGCCCTTCTACGCCGAGGCTGGCGGCCAGATCGGCGACACCGGCACCATCTCGTCGGACTCCGGCTCGATCGCGGTCCTCGACACCACCTACGCCCTGCCGAACCTCCGCCGTCACCTGGCCCGCCCGACCGGCGGCTCCCTCGGTGTCGGCGACACCGTCACCGCCTCGATCGACGTCGACCGCCGCTCCGCTATCCGCCGGAACCACACCGGCACCCACGTACTGCACTGGGCCCTGCGATCGGTGCTCGGCGAACATGTCAAGCAGGCCGGCTCCCATGTCGGTCCCGACCGCCTCCGCTTCGACTTCTCCCACTACGCCGCGGTGACCGCTGACGAGGTGGCCGAGATCGAGCGTCTCGCGAACTCCCAAACGCTCTCGAACAGCGCGGTGCGGGCCTTCGAGACCACCAAGGACGAGGCGGAGACCCTCGGCGCGATCGCCTTCTTCGGCGACAAGTACGGCGACGTGGTGCGCGTGCTCGAGGCGGGTGCCTCCGTCGAGTTGTGCGGTGGCACCCATGTGCGCGCCCTCGGCGACATCGGCACCATCAAGATCGTCGCGGAGGCCTCGATCGGTTCGAACCTCCGGCGGATTGAGGCGGTCACCGGCGAGGCATCGGTCGCGCTGCTGCAACACGATGAGGCCGTCCTGGCCGAGGTGGCCACCCTGGTGGGCGCCACCGGTGGCGACGTCGTCGACGGGGTGCGTCGCAAACTCGACGAGGTCAAGGCCCTGAACGATGAGCTGAAGGCGCTCCGCTCCAAACTGGCCACCGGGCGGGCCTCCGAGATCGCCGGATCGGCGGTCGACGGCGTGGTGGTGGAGCGCGTCGACGTCGACACCCCCGGCGATCTGCGTGAACTCGCGCTCGCGGTACGACAGCACGCGGCGTTGAGCCGGGTGGTGCTCGTCGGTGCCACCTCGACGGGAGGGGTCGCGCTCGTGGCGGCGGTGGCCCCCGACTCCGGTGTTGAGGCGGCTGGCCTCATCCGCGACGCGGCCAAGGCCGTTGGTGGCGGAGGTGGTGGCAGGGGCGACGTCGCGACCGCCGGCGGCAAGGACCCGTCCGGAATCGATGAGGCTCTCCGGCTGGCGCGCGAGGCCGCCACGGCGTGAGTGAGCCGCGACGTCCGGTGCTCCGGACGCTCGGCATCGACCCCGGCTCGAAACGGATCGGCCTCGCCCTCGGCGTGGGCGCGGTGGCGAGCCCGCATCGGGTCGTCACCCGCACCCGCGACCTCGAGGGTGATCTCCGCTCGATCGTCGCCGACATCGCCGAGTTCGAGATCGACATCGTCGTCGTCGGCCTGCCGATCGGCCTCGATGGGCGGCACGGTGCCGCGGCGCGCGCTGCCACCGAGCTCGCTGACCGCCTCGCTAGGTTGACCTCCGTGCCCGTGGAGATGCACGACGAGCGGCTGACGACGGTGACGGCGGAGCGTTCGCTCGCCGAGGCCGGTCTCGACTCCCGTCGACGACGCGAGGTGGTCGACAAGGTGGCGGCGGCCGTGATGCTCCAGGCGTGGCTCGACTCCCGGGGTCCGTCGTGAGCGGTCGACCGTGAAGGGTTCGGGCGCGTTCACCGAGGGGCGGAGGTTCTCCGCCGACGACCAGGCGAGGGTGTCCTGGCGGGTCGACCCCTGGGACGACCCCGGTGAGGTGCCGGTGGTCGAGACGCCGCCGCGCCGGGGACTGCTGCTCCGTTGGGTGGTCGGTCTGGTCGCCGCTGCGCTGATCGCCTCGGTGTTGGCCGCCGGTTGGACCGGATGGTGGCTCCTCGAGCGTGTCTCGCCGTCGGGCGCCAGCGGCGAACTCGAACGGTTCGACATCTCCGAGGGCGACAGCGTCGCCACGATCGCCGGTCGGCTGGAGTCTCGGGGTCTGGTGAGCGATGCCGGGGTGTTCGAGTGGTACGTCTCCCAGCGGGGTGGACTGGAGCCGACGCCGGGTTTCTACCGGATCGCTCCCGGCTGGCATATGGGCGATGTTCTGGGAACGCTCCGCACCCCACCCAGTGAGACCTATGTGCGCATCACCTTCCCGGAGGGTTTCACCGTCGAGCAGATCGCTGACCGGGTGGGGGAGCGGATCGAGCAGATGGAGTCCGAGAGCTTCCTCGAGTTCACCCTCGATCCGACCCGCGCCGTCCCGTATCGACCGGGCGACATCGCCTCGCTCGAGGGATTGCTCTTCCCCGACACATATCAGGTGTCCAACGCCGACAACGAGGGTCAGTTGGTCGAGCGGATGATCGAGTTGCTCGAACGGGTCGCGCTCCAGGAGGAGTTGGATGCCGGGGCGGAGCGGCTCGGCCTCACCCCGTACGAGGTGCTCACGGTCGCCTCGATGATCGAGCGCGAGGCCAAGGTGGACGCCGATCGTCCCCGGATCGCCAGGGTCATCTACAACCGACTCGACATGGGGATGAACCTGGAGATCGACGCCACCCTCCGCTACGGCCAGGAGCCCGACACGCCCTTCTCGGTGCTGCGCTTCACCGACTCGCCGTACAACACCTACATGTATCCCGGCCTGCCGCCGACCCCGATCGCGAATCCGGGGCGGGCATCGATCCGAGCGGCGCTCAATCCGTCCCCGGATCCTCCGTCGGGTGATCCCCTCTGTCAGGTGCTCGACGACCCGACGACCGGATGTCGACTGCTCTTCTACGTTCTCGCTGACTTCGATGGCGGCCACGCCTTCGCGGTGACCTTCGAGCAGCATCAGGAGAACATCGCGGCGGCGAGCCGGGCGGGGGTCCTCCCGTGAGTGCGTCGACGGGTGCGGAAGTGGTGGCGGTGGTCGGCCATCCGGTGGGGCACTCGTTGTCCCCGGTGATCCACAACACGGCCTTCGCCGCCACCGGTCTCGACTGGACGATGATCGCCGAGGATGTGGCGCCCGAGGAGGGACCGAAGATCGTCGAGTGGGCACGGTCCCGGGGGTTGCGGGGTCTCGCGGTGACGATGCCCCACAAGGTGGTCGTCGCCGAGTCAGTCGACCGTCTCCACGAATCCGCGATGGCGTTGCGGTCGGTGAACACCGTCGTCTTCGACGGCGATGACGCGCTGGGGTTGAGCACCGATGGCGACGGGTTCGTCGACTCGCTCCGAGCTGCCGGCCACGACCCGGCCGGGGCGATGGTGGCCGTCATCGGAGCGGGTGCAGCCGCCCGTTCGATCGTCGACGCCCTTGGCCGCTCGGCGGTCGCCGGCATCAACATCGGCAACCGCACTGATGAGGCAGCGAGATCCGCTGCCCTCCTCGCGGGAGTTGCAACCGCGGTCTCCTCGGACGAGTTCCCCGAGGTGGTGGCCGCCGCGGACATCGTCGTCAACACCACCCCGATCGGCATGGGTGACACTGCCGGTGCCGCTCCACTCGACCTGTCGCTGATCCGCGCCGGTCAGGTGGTGGCCGACATCGTCTACCACCCCCTCGAGACGACCCTGTTGCGAGAGGCCTCCGCGCGGGGGGCGACCACGGTCGACGGTCTCGGGATGCTCGTGCACCAGGCCTGTCGGCAGCAGATCGCCTGGACCGGGGTCGAGCCCGACCCGGCAGTGCTCCGAGCGGCAGCCCTCGCCGAACTCGCCCGCAGATAGCCTCACCATGGTGTTGCGTCTGCTGACCGCCGGAGAGTCCCACGGCCAGGCCCTCGTCGTCGTGCTCGAGGGGCTTCCCGCTGGCCTAGAGATCACGGTCGAGGACATCCAGGCCGAGATGGGTCGTCGTCGTCTCGGCTACGGCCGCGGCCCGCGTCAGCGCTTCGAGGTCGACGATCTGGTGCTCCTCGGCGGTGTCCGCCACGGTCGGACCCTCGGGTCTCCCCTCGCGATCGAGATCCGCAACACCGAGTGGTTCCGGAGCGACCGCTGGCACGAGGAGATGTCTCCGGCTCCGGGCGAGACCAAGGAGCCGCTCACCCAGGTCCGTCCGGGTCACGCCGACCTGGCGGGCATGCAGAAGTACGGTTTCACCGACGCCCGCGATGTGCTCGAGCGCGCCTCGGCCCGCGAGACGGCGGCCCGTGTGGCCGCCGGTGCTGTCGCGAAGCGTCTGCTCTCGCATCTCGGTGTGGAGGTCATCTCCCATGTGATCCAGATGGGATCCGCTCGGGTGCCCGCCGAGAGCTCGCGACCCACTCCGGGTGATCTCGATGTGGTCGACGAGTCCCCGGTGCGCTGTTTCGACCCGGCGGCCGCCGAGGCGATGATCGCCGAGGTGAAGGCGGCCGCGAAGGACGGCGACTCCCTCGGAGGGGTCGTCGAGGTGCTCGCCTTCGGCGTGCCCGTCGGTCTCGGATCCCATGTGCACTGGGATCGCAAACTCGATGGCCTGATCGCCCAGGCGCTGATGTCGATCCAGGCCGTCAAGGGCGTGGAGATCGGTGACGGTTTCGAGGTCGCGGGTCGTCGTGGCTCGGCTGCCCATGATCCGATCCGGTGGACCGACGATCGTTACGAACGGCTCTCGACGTTGGCGGGAGGCCTCGAGGGCGGCATCACCAACGGCGAGCTGCTGGTGGCCCGCGCCGCCATGAAGCCGCTCGCCACCCTGAACGTCCCGACGCTCGAGACGGTCGACACCGCGACCAAGGAGTCGGCGGTGTCGTTCAAGGAGCGCACCGATGTGACGGCGGTGCCGGCGATGGGCGTGGTGGCGGAGACGATGGTGGCCCTGGTGCTCGCCGATGAGGCCCAACGCAAGTTCGGTGGCGACTCCCTGTCGGAGTTCGTCCGCAACGCCGAGGCGGCATCGGCCGCTCTGCTCGAACAGGACGCCTGAGCCGTGGCTGGTCAGTCGGCCGAGCGTCGCTCCGTCCGAGTCGAACTCGGTGACCGCTCCTACCCGGTGCTCGTCGGCCGCGGAGCCGTCGACGGTCTCGAGGCCCTGCTCGGTGCGTCGAGGACCGTCGCCCTCGTCACCCAGGACGGGATCCCCGATCTCGTCGACCCGGCATCGCTCGGCGGCCGGTCGGTGGAGCGCCTCCAGATCGGGCGTGGGGAGGAGCACAAGTCGCTCGACACCGTGGGCGAGCTCTGCTCGGCCTTCGCCGCCGCCGGCATGAACCGGGGGGATGTGGTCGTCGCCGTCGGTGGGGGCATGGTCACCGATGTGGCCGGCTTCGCCGCCGCCACCTTCCACCGGGGGATCGACGTGGTCCACGTGCCGACCACCCTGCTCGGCATGATCGACGCTGCGGTCGGCGGGAAGACCGGCGTGAACCTGCCCGAGGGCAAGAACCTCGTCGGGTCGTTCTGGCAGCCCCGTGGTGTGATCTGCGACCTCGATGCCCTCGCCACCCTTCCCGAGCGCGAGGTGCGCTGCGGGAACGGGGAGATGGCGAAGTACCACTTCCTGACCGGTGATGACCTGGCCGACCTCGGCGAGGTCGACCGGATCGCGCGCTGTGTCGAGATCAAGGCGGAGGTGGTCGCCTCCGACGAGCGCGAGGGTGGTCGTCGGGCGGTGCTCAACTACGGGCACACGCTGGCCCACGCACTCGAGATCGCCTCGGGACACGAGCTCGCTCACGGCGAGGCGGTCGGTATCGGTCTGGTGTTCGCCGCCGAGCTGGCGCGCGAGCTCGGTCGAATCGATGAGGGTCGGGTCGCCGACCATCGTCGGGTGGTCGGCGAGCTCTACGGACTCGACACCGAGGTCCCCGCTGTCGGCAGTGTCGATCGACTGATGGAACTCATGTCGCGCGACAAGAAGGCGATCGACGGGCTGACGTTCGTGCTCGACGGTCCGGCCGGGGTGGAACCGGTGGCCGGTGTCGACCCGAGCGTCGTCGCTGACCTCCTCGCGTCGTCGCTGACCCGATGACGCTCCCGGTTCGCGGACGCCGGGTGGCGCTGCGTCGGTTCTCCGAGTCCGATGCCGATGCCTTCGCCCGGATGAACGCTGATCCGGTGGTGATGGCCACCATCGGCTCGGTGGCCGACCGCGCGGCGTCGGACCTGCTGCTCGAGCGGATCGGTGCCCATCACGACGAGCACGGCTTCGGCCTGTGGTGCGTTGATCTCGCGGGGGAGTGCATCGGATTCTGCGGACTGTCGATCCCGTGGTTCCGCGATGGCGTCGAGATCGGCTGGCGGCTGCGATCCGAGTACTGGGGCCGGGGGTTGGCGAGTGAGTCGGCCCGTCTGGTGCTCGATCACGCCTTCGGCCCGCTCGGTCTCACCGAGGTGATCTCGTTCACGGCGAGCATCAACGAGCGGTCCCGTCGGGTCATGGAGGCGATCGGGTTGACACGCGACCACGGGGCCGACTTCGACCACCCGGCCCTCGCTGAGGGCGACCCGCTTCGTGCCCATGTCCTGTACCGGATGGATCGGGCGGGGTACCGTGCCCTCCGTGAGTCGAATCGTCCTGCTCCTCCACGGGCCGAACCTGAATCTGCTCGGTGACCGCGAACCCGAGGTGTACGGCACCGACACCCTGGCCGATCACGTGGCGCGAGCACGCGCGTCGGCTGCCGAGTTCTCCCTCGACATCGAGGACCTCCAGTCGAATGCCGAGCACGAACTCGTCGAGGCGGTGCAGGCCGCGCGCGGGCGCTGCGCGGCGATCATCGTGAACCCGGGTGCCTTCACCCACTACTCATGGGCCCTCCACGATGCCCTGGCCGCCTTCGACGGCCCGGTGGTCGAACTGCACCTCTCCAACCCCGATGCCCGCGAACCCTGGCGGCGCACCTCCGTGGTGGCCCCGGTCGCGACCGGGAGCATCGTCGGGTTCGGTGGCGACGGCTACGAACTCGCGGTTCGCGCCGTGGCCGCGACACTCGGGTGAGCGCGGACCTGCCTCCGTTGTCCGCTGCCGGCCGGGTCGCGAGGTTCCGCGAGGCCCTCGCCGTCCACGGCATCGAGCACGGGATCGTCTCGGGTGCCAGCACGCGCCGTTGGCTCAGCGGGTTCACCGGGTCGAACGGCGACGTGGTGGTGACCCCCGATCGGGTCGTGTTGGTCACCGACGGCCGTTACGGCTCGCAGGCCGAGCGTCAGATCTCCGCGAGTGGGGCGGGGGTCGACGAGGTGATGGTGACGACGACGGTCGTGGAGCAGCGACGCCGGGTCGACGAGTTGTGCGCTGGGGCGGGGCGGGTCGGTTTCGAGTCGATGGTGTGGTCGCACGCCGAGTGGTCGGCTCACGGCGCGCTCGATGATCTCGTGCCGATCGACTCGGTCGTGTCGCAGCTGCGGCGTCGAAAGGACGCCGCTGAGATCGCCCGGATCACCGAGGCAGCCCGGATCGCCTCGGTCGCCCTCGCCGCTGTCGAGATCGCCCCGGGTGTGTCCGAGCGCGACATCCGTGACTCGCTCGAGTCGACGATGCGCGCCCATGGCGCCGACGGCCCGAGTTACGAGACCATCGTGGCGTCCGGTCCGGACAACGCCGCCATGGCCCATCACCGTCCCTCGCGACGGGTGCTCGAGGTGGGTGACACGGTGGTCATCGATGTGGGCGCCCTGCTCGACGGGTACCACTCCGACATGACGCGCTCTTTCGTGGTGGGCGACCCATCCGATGAGCAGCAGCGGTGGTACGCGGCGTTGTCGCGGGCGCAGCGGGCCGGTCTCGACGCCGTGGCCGACGGGGTCGCGACCCGAGAGGTCGATGCCGCCTGCCGGGCGTCGCTCGCCGAGGAGGGTCTGGCCGATCTGTTCACCCACGGGACGGGCCATGGGGTCGGTCTCGACATCCACGAGGAGCCCTTCCTCGGTCGAAGCACCGAGTCGGTTCTGGCCGCCGGTGACGTGGTGACCGTCGAGCCCGGGCTCTATCGTGTCGGGGCCGGTGGCATGCGGATCGAGGACCTGGTTCTGGTCACCGAGTCGGGCCATCGATCGCTGACCGATTTCCCCAAGGACGACCCATGCCCGCCATCACCACCAACGACCTGAAGACCGGTATCACCCTCGAGCTCGACAACGGGCTCTTCCAGGTGATCGAGTTCCAGCACGTCAAGCCCGGCAAGGGCGGGGCCTTCGTGCGGACCAAGCTTCGCAATGTGCGCACCGGGAACGTCTTCGAGAAGACGTTCAACGCCGGCATCCGCGTCGAGCAGGCCATCATCAATCGCGAGGAGATGCAGTTCCTCTACCGCGACGGCGACGACTACGTGTTTATGAACAACGTCTCGTATGAGCAGATGAATGTGGCCCCCGTGGCGCTCGGCGAGGCCGCCGACTTCATCATCGAGGGCATGACGGCCCAGGTCGCGTTCTTCTCCGGCGAGATCATCTCGGTGGAGATCCCCGCCTCGGTCGAGTTGGCGATCGCCGAGACCGAGCCGGGTGTGCAGGGCGACCGGGTGTCGGGGGCGCGCAAGCCCGCGACCCTCGAGACCGGCAAGGTCATCCAGGTTCCGCTCTTCGTCGAGGTGGGCGACCGGGTCAAGGTCGACACCCGCTCCGCTGAGTACATCACTCGGGTCTGAACGTGACGGACGCTGATGAGCGCTCCGACTCGCGTGAGCGGGCGCTCAACCTCCTCTATGAGGCGCAGTCCAAGGGCCTGCCGGTCGCTGAGGTGATCGAGGCGCAGGCGGTGCGCCCCGACGATCTCGCCGAGCAACTCGCCCGAGGTTGCGACTCCTGCGCCGGCCGGGCCGACGAGTTGATCGCGGCGAAGGCGAGGGGTTGGAGCCTGGACCGCATGCCGGTGATCGACCTGACGGTGATGCGCATGGCGACCTTCGAGCTCCTTGAACGCTCCGAGGTGCCGACGGCGGTGGTGCTCGACGAGGCGGTGGAACTGGCGAAGCGTTACTCGACCGATGACAGCGGTCGCTTCGTGAACGGTGTGCTCGCTGCGATCGCCTCCGAGGTGCGAGCGGCCTGATGCCCACGGCGATCCGCCGGCTGAGCCCGCCCGACCTGTTGGTCGCCGGTGCGGTCGCGGTGTTCGCGGTGTACTTCTCGGTGATCACCCTCGGGGTGCATCACGGTCTCGGCACGTCGAGCTACGACTCGGCCCTCTACGACCAGGGGGTGTGGCTGCTGTCGAGGTTCGACGCGCCGTTCGTGACCCTGATGGGCCGCAACCTGTTCGGCGACCACTCATCGTTCGTCCTGGTCTTCCTCGTGCCGCTGTACTGGGTGGCGCCGGGGGCCTGGATCCTGTTCGTGTCGCAGGCCACGGCGGTCGCCCTTGGGGCCGTTCCCGTCTACTGGCACGCCCGACGCCGGCTCGGTGCCGGCTGGCCGGCCGCGGTGATGGCGCTCGTCTATCTGGGGCATCCGGCGTTGTCGTGGACGGTGATGGAGAATTTCCATCCCGATTCGTTCACCGCGGTCTTCGTCGCCGGGGCGATCTGGGCGGCGACGGAACGTCGCTGGCGTCCCTACGCGGTGTGCGTGGTGCTCGCTCTGCTCGTGAAGGAGGACGTGGCGCTGGTCGTCGTGCCCCTCGGCATCTGGGTGGCGCTCGAGCGTCGCTGGCGAGTCGGGGTGGCGACCGTGATCGGCTCGATCGGGTTCATGCTCGTGGCGATGTTCGCGGTGATGCGCTCGCTCATCGGGGTGCCGACGCGGAACACCTGGCGCATCCCCTTCGACGGTCCGACCGGCTTCATCCGCACGGCCCTGACCGATCCGACCCGGGTGATCGACCATCTGCGCAGCGACGGTCGGCTCTGGTACCTGTGGCAGATGCTCGCTCCGGTCGGTTTCGTGTTCCTGCGAGCGCCGGGCGTGGCGTTGATCAGCGGGCTGGTGCTCTTCACGAACATCTTGAGCACCTTCTGGTACCAGTACCAGATCGAGTACCACTACAGCCTGATCGCGGTGCCGGCCATCGTGATGGGCGCCACCTGGGCGATCTCGGCCATGCGTTCCGAGGCGCGCCGGCGAGCCCTCGTGCTGGTGGTGGCAGCGACTGCGGTCACCTCGGCGCTCTGGTCGCCGATGCCCTGGTCGAGGGTGCAGCCCGGCAGCTGGGGTCGGGATCATCCGGTCGCGGTCTCGGCGCGTGATGTGGTGGGCCGGGTCCCCGACGGGGTGTCCGTCGCGGCGCATCACCGGCTCACCCCGCACCTCGCCTACCGGAGCGAGATCTACCAGTTCCCGAACCCGTTCCGCGTTGTGCTCTACGGAGTGGACAACTCACTCGAGGGCACGCGACTCGCCGACCGGGCCGACGGTGTCGACTACGTCGTGGTGCAGCGGGTCCGAGAGGGCGCCGAGGCCTACGACTTCGCGAATATCGAGGTCGCCTTCGACCTCGAGTACTCGAACGAGCACTGGGAGATCTGGCGCCGCGATCGCACTGTTGAGCTACCCGAACCCTGAGTCAGTACCGCCGATTCAGCGCGGCCCGCGCATCTCAGTCGGCTCCCGGGCCCTCCGGCTCGTCCTGCTCGAGCGAGTCGAGGAGGGCGTCGACATCGTCGGGGGCGCCGCCGATGAGCCACACCCCCTCATCGTCGGGGTTGTCTCCCTGCCAGGGGAAGAGGCCGTCGATGGGGTAGCGGTCGACGGTGACGCTCTCGTCGTCGGTGAGCGGTGAGACGACGGCGAGCTCGACCTCGGCGTCGGGAGGCTGGTCGCGAAGGATGTCGATCAGTTCGTTGACTCGCATGGTTCCCCCTGTGTTCGTCGTGCGATCCGGCCGGTCACGGCACGTCGAGCCAGGCGTCGGCTCGATCGAGCAGATAGAGGCTGACGAGTTTGCACCGCTCGAGACTGCGGGCAATGGCGCTGTCGTTGGTGGTGTAGACGTCGGCGAGGTCGACGGTGAGGCGGGCCACCATGGAGAGGCTGCGCTCGGGGGCGTCGGTCACACTCGGGAACGAGTCGATGGCCGACACCTCGACCGGCAGGTCGGGTCCGCCGACGCCGGCGATCTCGGTGGCGAGGACCAACAGGTCGGGCGGTCGCGGCAGAGGGGGCAGGGTCCAGGTGAACAGCAGCGGGAAGGTGAACCCGGTCGGGGGGTCGGCCTCCATGTCGTCCATCTTGAGGACCTCGTCCTCGAATCCGAGGAGGGCCCTCGGGTCGACGTCGAGGGAGAGATGCAGGTCGATCGGACCGGAGCAGGCCTCCTCGGGGTGGAGGTCGACCTCCCAGAGTTGACGGAGGGAGTAGGTCTCGACGAAGTGCCGTTCGTCGTGGACGTGGAATCCGCTGTCGATGGCCTGGCTCTTGATATCGGCGACGAAGCCCGCCACATCGATGACTGCCACGCCCCGGACACTACCGTTGTTCGTTGTGAGCCCTTCCAGTCAGCACAACCTGGAGGGGTCGCTCCATGTGGGCGCGGGTCGCCACGAGGCGCTCGACCTGTTCGACGCGGCCGCGGACGCCGTCGCCGAGGTGCTCGCCGAGACCACCGATTGGGGTCCGTCGGGGTTGCGCCACAGTCAGTACGCCTTCGATGTGAGCGCCGATGAGGCCTGTCTCGGGGTGTTGCACCGGGCTGGGGTGGCGGTGCTCTCCGAGGAGAGCGGTATCACCGGTGATGCGGGGGCGCCGGTGGTCATCGTCGATCCGGTGGACGGCTCGACCAACGCCTCCCGTGGGGTGCCCTGGTTCGCCACGGCGCTGTGCCTGATGGTGGAGGGTCGTGCCGAGGTGGCTCTGGTCGCGAACCACGCCACCGGTCAGCGGTGGCGGGCGGTCGTCGGAGGTGGTGCGAGTCTCGATGGTCGGCCGATCTCCACATCGGGGCAGACCGAGTTGTCGAAGTCGATCGTGGCCATGTCGGGCCTGCCGAGTCACCACTACGGGTGGGCCCAGTTCCGCAGCTTCGGGGCGTCGGCGCCCGATCTGTGCCTCGTGGCCTCAGGGGTGACCGATGCCTGGTGCGACATGAACGACGGTGGTCACGGGGTGTGGGACTACGCAGCCTCGATGCTGATCTGTCTGGAGGCGGGCGCCGCGGTCGCCGAGGTGCACGATCGGGACCTGTTCACCCTCGACCACCGCGCGCGTCGCACGCCGGTGGCGGCGGCGACACCGGAGTTGCTCGAGGTCATCCTCGAGCACCGTCGAGCCGATGCCTGAGGGGCACACCCTTCACCGGGCGGCCCGTCTGCAGGGTCGGCGGTTCTCCGGCCACCGACTCCGTGTCGACTCTCCTCAGGGTCGGTTCGATGAGGGGGCGGCGGCGGTCGATGGGCGAACACTCGACGGTGTCGAGGCGGTCGGCAAGCACCTGTTCCACCGATGGGAGGGCGGGGTCACGGTGCATGTGCACCTCGGTCTGTTCGGCCGATTCCGGACCTTCACGAAGGAGGCCCCCGAGCCGACTGCGGGAACCAGGATGCGTTGGCGGGGGGATCCGGGCACCCTGCACCTGTCAGGGCCGACTGCATGCGCGGTGATCGACGGCGATGAGGAGGAGCGGCTGCTCGCGCGGATCGGTCCTGATCCGCTCGCGATCCGAGCGGGTGATGAGGAGCGGCTGGTTGCCTCGTGCGCCCGTCGTCGGGTGCCGGTCGCGCAACTGCTGCTTGATCAGGCGGTGGTGTCGGGGATCGGCAATGTGTACCGGGCTGAGTTCTGCTTCATTCTCGGCCTCGACCCGTTCACTCCAGCGAACGAGGTCCCAGTCGAGATCGTCGGGGACATCTGGCGACTCGCGATCGATCAGATGAAGGTCGGGGAGCGCATCGGTCGGATCGTGACGGTCGATCCAGTCGACGCTGGCGTGGCCCGCCACCGGGATGTGCCGGCGCGGGAGCGGCTCTTCGTCTACAAGCGAGATGGATTGCCGTGTCGACGATGCCGATCGACGATCCGCGTCGGATCGTTGGCGGGTCGAAAAGTGTGGTGGTGTCCGAGCTGTCAGCGCTGAGGTTCAGAGGGGCCGCGCGAAGCTCAGGTCGTGGCCGCTCGGGTCGGTGATGGCGAACATGCGCTCACCCCAGTCGGCGTTCCGTGGCACATGGCGCGGGCTGAGTCCGGCGGCGACAGCTCGCTCATAGAGGGCGTCGACGTCGTCAACGTGGAAGATGACCCGACCCCAGGGCCCCGGGGAGCCGGTGAGCGTCAGATTCACATGGCAGACACCAGCGCTCATGGTGGTAAATGTCGATGTTGCTCCGCCGAAGGCGATCGAGAAGCCGAGCGCCTCGTAGAAGGCGATCGAGGCCGACATATCAGTGGTGGCGAGGGTGACGGCGTCGATCCGCAGCGGCGGAGGTGTCGCACGCCGCTCAGACATCGATCACCCCGGGTGGTCCACCTTCGCGCCGGGCTGCTTCATGCCGACGGCGTGCTCGGCGGGCGAGGAGTCGGAGCACGAGGTTGAGTCCGATGACCGCGACGATGGCCTGCACCCACCACGAGGTTCCTCCGGGGAAGACGGCGTCGATCACGAGACCGACCACCCAGACGAAGCCAAACAGCGCGAGCAGCGGCATGAGCGCGATCAGGCAGCCCGCTGAGGCACATCCGCGGTTGACCATCACGACGGGAGCCTGCACGGCACCACCCTAGAGTCGCGATCCGGTGCCCGCTGGCTCGCCGGTAGCGTGCTTGGTTCCGGGCGCATAGCTCAGTTGGCTAGAGCGCTTCCCTTACAAGGAAGATGTCGGGGGTTCGAATCCCTCTGCGCCCACCAATTCGTCGTCGTGGCGTCGGGCCACTCGGACCACTTGGCTGAGACTGTTGTTCTTCCGGTGTTTCGGGTGTGAGACGTCCTGAAGTCGGTTGTTGTTGTCGCCTACAACTGTAATTCGGCTGGAGGGGCACAGAGAGGCCGATGGAAGGGCTCAACCGGGGGTGCAGGGGGGTGCCCGGCGTAGGTCTCCAGGGACTCCAAAAACCGATCGGCAGAGCGCTTGTTTTGCAGCCGGTCGAAATCAACTAGGGCGGAACGGAGCCGGATGTCGATTAGTTCGACTGCAAGCGGACAAGTTCAGATTGGGGCAAGCAATGACCAACGGTTCCTGGGACCCACCCCGGAGTCCAGGGCAGCGAAGCGATCTCTCCGCCAGGCGGTCCGTTGTGAGAGCAATCTGCACTGGCCGTCAGGCAACAGAAACGGTGGGATCAGATCCCACCGCGGACCTGTCTGCGCCTCTGCAGCAATGGCGACGCTGGACCGATGGGCCGCTCCTGGTCGTCGGCATTGGTTCGGTGCCTCTGTTGTTGTTGGAAGTGATCCGCAATGAGTTGACGCATGCCGACAGGGTGTTTCTGTGGGTGGTGAACATCATCGTGGCAACGGTGTTCACCGTCGACTATGTCGTTGAGTTCCGGTTGGCGCCCGACAAGGCATCGTTTGTCCGGTCGGAGAAGATTGGTGCCGCAATCGTGATTAGTTCACTGATTGCGCTTGTTCCGGCGATCGCCGTTGTCGGTGGCACCCGACTGATTCGGCTTGCACCGACTCTTCGTGCGCTTGCCATCTTGCTGCGCTTGTTTGGTAGCGGGGGGTTGGCTGCCCGTGAAGGCAGGAGGCTTGTCAGACGGAACACTCTTCGGGTGGCGTTGGGTGTCACCGGGATGGTGTGGGTGTCGTCTGCTGTTGCGTTCACGATGGCTGAAGAAGTTGATTCGTTCTTCGATTCGTTGTGGTGGGCGGCGGCAACCATCACGACTGTCGGTTACGGCGATTTTTCCCCGGTGACTGTTACTGGTCGGATCGCCGGTTTGTTCGCCATGGTCGTTGGCATCACAGCGTTCGGGTTGTTGACGGCGCAATTCGCTGCGTTCCTCAGCCGAAACGACGACTAGCACCCAGTGGAAATCAACTAAGGCCGTAAGCAACGTTGCTGACGATCATTAATGTTGTCATCGCGCGTGAGTAGATCGGGGTAGGCAGTGACAGACCGTTCTTGGGATCCGCCGAAAATTGACGGCGGCGACAAGCCAGGGGCACCTGGCGGGTCGCCCAAGTGGTACGCCCGAAAGATCGGGCGGATGCCCGTTTGGGCGTGGCTTGTAGGCGTCTTCTTTCTCATTGGAGCGATCGGCAACCTGACCGAAGGTGGCGCGGACGAACCCGGCGCAGAAACGGGATCGCCGGCGGAAGCGGATGTCGATGCCGAACCAACCCCAGACGACGCTTCTGAGTCGGTATCTGACGACGAATCAGCAAGTGAGCCGTCGACCGACGATGCCGAGTCGCCAGAGGCCGCCACCAACGATGCTGGTGAGCCGGAAGACGCATCTAGCAGTGTCACGGCGGAGGGCACAGAAGACGCCGGTGATACTGCCGC
>Ga0181566_10000871_pt1 | contig 24583 bp, 20 predicted proteins | sample 101ome_15_FD_133762 | JGI IMG/M metagenome (GOLD analysis project Ga0181566, IMG submission 133762) | Coastal salt marsh microbial communities from the Groves Creek Marsh, Skidaway Island, Georgia - 101402AT metaG (megahit assembly) | ecosystem: Environmental > Aquatic > Marine > Intertidal...
CCCGGCGTAAGCGGAGACATGAAGCCGTTCGGTCGAAGTGGTGACATTTGGCCGGCGCGCACGGGAGACAGAGCGCTCTGCGGAATGGTGCTCGTGGAGAAGAATGGGGACAATTCAACACCCTCAGAGAGTAATAGAGTTCTCAACGGAGATTGATCAGCCACAGATTTAGACAAGTTGGAGTACTCGGTGGAGATGTCGTCCGCGTGCTCGAAGGAACGGAGGGGAGAGCCAAGAACCTTGTCAAACTTGTCAAACTTGAAGTCTTCGATAACGAGATCCTCCTCCAACGCCTTGTCTGGCACGATGTTCGACACTTCAGCGATATCTTTGACGCGCGACTTTGCTTTTTGCGTCTTAACAGCTTTGGTCGCGCCGCCTCGAGGACCAGTGGGCGCGGCGCCGTCGTCTTTGTTCTTGCATCCTTCGCACTTGCAGTAATCCTGGCACTTGACGCCGGCTTGGAAACATTCGCAGTACTTCTTCAGGCACGCGCTCTTCTTGCAGTGGCATCCCTTCGTGTGTCTTCCTTCGTCGCCGTCCTCGTCCAAAATTTTACTGGCGAACGCGTTCGGATTGCGCAACTCGATCTGTTCGCGCGTTTTTTCCACGACGGAGGAGTTCTCGACGGTGTTTTGGCACTGCTGGCACGAACAATCCTTGCAAAAGATACCCGCCGCGAAGCACTCGCAGTAGAGCTTGAGACACTTGCTCTTCTTGCAGTTGCACTTTTTACTCTCCATCGGTGATTTGCACGCACCGGCAAACTTTGTGTTGGCGCTCGACGCAGAACTTTTACCGAGAGTCGTACGCGTGGCCGCGCTCTTGGCGACGGGCGTCTCCGCGTCGGAGCTCGGATAGCTCACGCGCCGCGCGCTGCGAGTGCCCACGCGCGGAGAGTCGGCGTCAAAGTTCTTCAAAGTCTTCGTAAAACCCTTAGTCCACTCGACGCTCGCACCCGTGGTGCTCGAGCGCTTCGTCGCCGACTCCTCCTGCTCGCGAGATTTTGGAGGAACGGAGCCTTGGCGTCGAGACGGATGCGTCTCGACGCCGAGCACGGAATCATCGAACTCATCGTACATATTTTGCAACACGTACTGATCGTCTTGAAGCGCTTGCGCATCGAGTTCAGCAAAGTCAACGTTCAACTGCGCGTGAAATAACGAGATACGATCGCGACGGGTCAGTCTCTCGTCCGAGCGCCTCGCGCGACGTAACATCCCGACGAAACCAAATCAAGCACAATGTACGCGCGATCGACGTGATCGAGCGTCATCGCGCGCGTGTAACGCGCACATAATCTCATTACGCACCTGCTTGCGCCCATACGACGCGCGTTCACCGGATCCATCATCCGCGGCACCGCCTCTTCGAAGCGACGCCTCGGCGGAGAGCGCCAGTCGCTCGACGGCGGACATTCCCCGTTCGCTCCTCTTTTCGACACCACGTTCGCTGCGCGCACCACCGTCATCGCTCATCGTCAGTCTCTCGCGTTCGTGTCCATCCGATCCACCCCTCTCGCGCGTCTCTCGGCGTCTCCACGAGCGTCCACCGTCGCCGCGCGCGCCGTCGACGCCGTCGTCGCCGCCTCCCTCCCTCGCCGCGCCCGCCCACCTCCCTCGCGCCCATCTCACCCATCGCCCGCCCTCGCCCGCGTCCGCGCGTCGTTCACCGCGCGCGCACCTCATCGACGGAGAATTAAACCCCGCGCCTCTCCCGCGTCCATCGTCGTCCCCGTCTCCATCCTCGCCCGCGCGCGCGCGCACCCCGCGCCCGCGCGTCGGCATCGCGATCGGGCTCAGACTGGATGCGCAAAAGTTGAAGAATCCCGGAGACCCGAGCAACGCCGTGACCTGCGCGCGCGCGACGCAAAAAAACCCACGCGTCAGTGTACCGTAAATATCCTTCACCGTTCCCTACGCACATCGCGGTCCAAATCCCCTCGCGCGCGTCGTTCACCGCGCGCAACCATCATCCATCATCCCGCCTCCGCGAAACGCGCGGGAAAGTTTCGATTGTCAACACGTACGTCCTCCGCGCTCGGCGCGACGCGTTCGGGCGTCTTACACCCCGCATCGTCCAGAGCGCTCGCGCGCGGGTGATCCACCATCGCCTCCTCGCCGTCGTCGCTCGTCGACGCGCTCGTCGACGCCGAGCCTCCACCGCGACGCGACGTCGCGCGCGTGCGCGCCCCCATCGGTAATCACACGGTCGACGAGTGACGCGGCCGAACGACCGAACGAGCGGTCGAACGGGCGACGTCTCGAGATGTCGCGAGCGGTCGGTCGGTCGGTCGGGAGGTCGCGTCTTGAGTCGTGTTCGGTCGGTTTCGTCCCACCGATCGACCACGGACGCGCGTGTACCGTCCGTCCGGTGATTTGATCGGACGCGTGGACGCGACGCGACGTCTCGGGCTGTCGGTCGGACGTTTGAACTCGAAAGGGCGATGCGGTCGGTCGGACGACGCGGTCGGTCGACGCGGTCGGACGGTCGGACGTCGAGCGACGACGACGACGACGGGACGAGTGGATGCGTGGATGAAGGGACGACGGGCGTGTTCACGTCGTTCGGTGTCGCGTCGTCGTCGTCGTCGTCGTCGTCGTCGTCGTCGTCGTCGCGTCCGTCGCGTCCCACATCGGAAGGACGTTTCGCGTTCTGTGGGAGGTTCGCGAGCGCGAGGCGCGAGGCGCGAGGCGAGCGGGACTTTATGTTACACTGAGAGCGAGACCGGTGGGTGTGGACGGTCATCGTCGACCGCCGGGACGTCGGGCGCGAACGACGCGGCGTTGACCGTTGGGCGCGCCGGCGGAGAAGGCGAACGTCGCCGCGCCGGCGGGCGCCGCCGAGGCGGAGAAGGGGTTGGGGGTGGACGCGGACGACGCGGTGGTGGATCCAAAGACGAAACCGGGCGTCGGAGGCGATGCGTTGCTCGAGGCTGTGAAGGAGAACGCGGGTATGGATGTTGAAGGCGCGGACGCGCCTGCGTCGGCGGTAGGTTTGTCATCTTTGGCGGCGACGGGTTTCGCCGCCGCGTCTTCGGTTTTCGTCGAGTTGAATTCCACCAGAGCGGCGCCGAAGATGCTCGGTTCCTCTGTTTTCTTCGTCGTTGTCGTCGTCGTCGTCGTCGTCGTCGTCGTCGTCGTCGTCGACGGGAGCGCTAACGTCGACGTCGACGGCGCCGCGAGTGCGGGCGCTCTCGTCGCCTCTAATTTTTCTCGCTCCGCCTTGTCTTCCTCAAGCTCGTCAAACTCCACCGGTCGCGACGACGCCGCCGACCCTCGTCGAGGTCCACGCAGCGCCAATCCACGCCTCGTCGGCGTTCCCGGTCGCACCGGCGCCTCCACCCTTGACGAAAACTTGGTCAATCGCTTAAACGCGTCCAGTCTGCCATTTTTCAACACTTTCACCGCGACGAACGCCGGCGTGACTCTCGCGCCCACATCCACCGACGATGACGTCCGTCGTCGGTGCGTCGCCGGCGCGTCGTCGTCACCCTCATCACCACTCGCCCGTTTTCGCTTCGCGTGCGTCGATCGAGGCGTCGCCGCATCTTCGACGTCGTCCTCGCGCACGCGCGCGCGCTTGTCGTGGTGCGCGTCCCCGTCGTCATCCCCCGTCGGTGCCGGACTCTCTCGACCGCGTTTCGTCCCGATCGCGACCGCGACGGCGTCGAGCGCAAACCGCGTCTTCGCACCGATCGACGCCGTGTCGCGGCGACTCCCGGGCGTCTCGGCGTTGGCGAACGACCTCGAGAGTCGTCTCGGCGCGAGGATGGACTTGACGCTCGACGCCGGCGAGTGCGCGGGGTCCTCGGGCGCGCCGCCGCCGAGGTAGGTGGCGAAGACGCGACGGACGGTCTCCATGCGCGCGTCGTCGAGTCGACCTCGGCCGACGACGCAGCGCGAAGTGGCGGCGCGCGACACAGTGGATGCGTTCGAGGAGGGCTGGGGTGCACTTCTACGCGCATACTTTTACACGCGAATCCTTCTAGGTCGTCGACCGCGCCCTAATTTTGCTACGCGAGCGCGTTAGGTGTTAATGTAGTACGCTCATAATCCCTCACCCTCGGCCCAACAATCGTTCAGAAATTCCACCATCTCGGCGAGCGGTATGGGCGTCTTGAACGGTCCGTCGTGCGGGCGCGCCACGCCGAGGAATGAATCGTACGACGCGTGGCGAGGAATGCTCTTCCGCTTATCCGATGACGTCCTCTTCGCTCGACGTCTCGACTGCCCGGGATTCACCCACATCTGTCGCCGTTTCAACCAAAATAAAAGCGCCGGATTGGTCGCCACGCCGTTGAGCGAGTTAAAGTTATACGTCGCCCTGTCCAATCCCATGTCCGGTTCCCTTCCCGACCCTTCGCTCTCCGACGCGTCCGAGCGATCACCGACGTCGTCGTCTCGAGCGTCCCCGGCGCACTCATCGTCGCCGCCGTCCACCGCTCGTGCTCGACTTCTTAGACTCCCCTTCCCGCGACTCCGCTCGCCGTCCGTCTCGCCGTCCCCGCCGTCGCCACCACCACCCACGCGCTCCGCGCGCCACGCCGTCGTCGACGCCACCGCGAGCGGATCTTCGTCGTCCCTCCCACCGCGCTCGCGCGCGCTGAAACACCCGAACACCATCGCGTCGACGCCTCGAGTCGTCGAGTCGTCGCCCGATCGCCTCGCCCGAACGGTCACCGTCGTCGACGTTCGCACACCGTCCGTCGTCGACGAGCGCGTTCGCTCGCCCGTTTCGCGCGCGGTCGACGACAACGCGTTTCCTCGACGCGTCTCGCCCGCGCCTCGCGTCGTCCGCGTCCCTGACTCGCGCGCGCTCGCGCGTCCCGCGCTCGGGGAACGACCGCGCGCATTGTGTCGCATTTTGCATGAATTGCCCAGAATTCCCGTCGTGCGCGCCCGCACACGTCGACGCGCGCGCCCGAGCGACGTCGAACGCCCATCGAGTCGACACACACACGCCGTCAAGTCGCATTCACGCCCCATGGTTCGCGCGAGCACGCTCGCGTTACACCTCAACACGCTCGAATGCGTGGTTGGATTGGAATTCTTGTCGATGGCGCACCCGCGCGCGGCGCTCTTCGCCTTCGTGCCGACGATGCTCACGGGACCGTTGCGAGGAACGGTGACGCAGACGGTGAAATCGAGCGCGGGCGGTGCGTTCATGGTGTCCCTGTTCGGGTCTCTGTTGGTGGTGTGCGGCTTGGCGAGCGTGCTCAAGCTCAGAGACCGCACGACGCGCGTGGGCGAAAAGTGGTTCGCGTTGACGCAGGGCGCGTTGGCGTTGAACTGCTTCGCGTTTAAAGATCGCATCCCGGGCGTGTTCCCGCTCTTCACCATCGCGCACGCCGCGATCGCGATTCTCTTCCATCTCGGCGACGACGTCGTCGTGCCGCTCAAGTTTCCGAGCGTCTCGTCGCGCGGCGGCGCCAAGACCAAGCGCGCCGGCGCCGGAAAGCCGGCGAAGAAATCTTCATCCAAGAAGACGCCGTCTCGCGCGTCGTCTCGAAAATCGTCTCGAAAATAATCCATCGAGGTGACGACGACGACGACGCGCGGTTTCCCCGATTTTCATCTCTCGACGCGCGTCGTCGTCCGCGTGCGTCGTCGACCGACCGACCGCCGCGCACGCCACTCGCGTGCCGTGCCGTTCCGGCATCGATCCATCGTACACACAGACAGGCCATAAATCTATGTATATACGCACATCACGACATATAAAACATTTTATCTATACGTACCGGACATACGGTATCACATAGACACGTGACTTTGGACGCCATCCATTCTTATTCGTCGATTCACGCCGGACGCCGCCCTCGCTTTCCGTCCTCCGTCCTCCGTCGTCCCCGTCCTCGTCACTTTCGGGAACGAAAACGATCGACGTCGTCATGTCTGCCTTTACCACCTCCTTCACCGGCGTTCGCGTCGTCTCCAAGACCGCGGTCGCGAAGAAGTCCGTCTCCACCAAGGCGGTCGCGTCCATGGACAACGTCAAGAAGGTGCGTCGTCGTCGCGCGCGTCGTCGTCGCGATCGATCGATCGGATTGGATTCGATCGATCGATCGATTGGATTCGATCGCGAGGGGGCGGGAACGATCGCGCGCGTGACGACGAAGACGCGCGGACTCGTCCGAGTGATGCGCGCGATGGATGTGTGAAAATTATACGCGCGTCGTGGCGACGCGCGCGATGCGCGATGCGTCGCGCGTCGCGCGTCACTCGAGCGAACGCGACGACTGACCTACCGTCCCGGCTCGTGGGTCGCGCGCAGGCTGCCGTCGTCGCGGCGACCACCCTCGCGATGTCCTCCCCGGCGTTCGCGGCCACGATCAAGCTCGGCGGTGACAACGGCGAACTCGGCTTCTTCGTGCGTGCTCGGCGACGCGACGCGCGCGACGCGCGCGACGACGACGACGCGACGCGCGCGCGGTGATTCCGGGGGAGGAGATACGGACCTCGAGAGGGGGGTCGGTGGTGAATCACGACTCGTCGTGGGAGATGATGATGACGCGGATAATCCCAACCAGAAGAGAGAAGACTGAAGATGCAGAGGGACTGACGACGGGTTGATTTTTTCGCGCGCGCGCAGCCGCCGTCCATCACCGTCAAGGCTGGTGAGACCGTTGAATTCGTCAACAACAAGGCGTTCCCGCACAACGTCGTCTTCGACGAAGACAACGTGCCGGAGGGCGTCAACGCCGACGCCATCTCCCACGAGGACTACTTGAACGGCCCGGGCGAAAAGGTGACCAACAAGTTTGACAAGGCTGGCACCTACGGTTACTACTGCGAGCCGCACCAAGGTGCCGGCATGCAAGGTACGATCATCGTCCAATAAGCGACGACGCGTGATCGAACCTCGGCGCGTCGTGTCTCGTGGCGAGTCGTCTCGGCGAGTCAGCGCGAGACGCGCGCGTGTCAGCGAGTGCTAAATATGTTTTGAGTCAGACGCCTCGCGTCGGTGGATCAGATAAAAAAAAGTTTAATAAACCAATGAGTTCCATTGATGTATGATGCGCGCGTCGTCAACACTCACAAAACGTCTTCGCATTATAAACCGCTACGTGTATTAGAGATTGGTGCTCGCGCGTTATGCGTCGACGCGCGCGAACGCGACAGAACCCGCGTGCGGATCCGCGCTTACGAATCTCAACGTGATCGATTCCCCGAGAATCGCCGGTCGTTCCAGTTTCACCACCGTCTCGTAGCCGAGATCATCGAACACGACAAAGACGAGATCATCGCCGCGAAGAAACTTAACCACGGTGGCTCGCCATCTCGCCCCCGCGGGTTGCCCCGCGAAATACACCGCCGACCAATACTTTGTCGTCTCGCGCTGCGACCGTATCGCACCACCGACCGTCGCGCCGACGTTTTCTATGATATTATCCAGCGTCGCCGCGTCGAAAGGTAAGGGTTCACCGCGCAGGTGCGCCTTGATTTGGTAGTGCGCCAACATGTCTACGTATCGCCGAATGGGCGACGTAAACTGTACGTACGCCTTCAAGCCGAGACTGTAGTGCGGCCGAGGCGTCGAGCCGATCGTAGACGCCGTCATGGTCGATCGCATCGCAATATCTTGACATACTCCCTCCGGGATCACGTCCCATTCATCGTCCGACATCAGGCGCGGTTCGCCCTGGCCGCGATACGGAAGCGGAATGTTTTCGCTTTCGCCGAAACGCGCCACGACGTCGCCGGCGAGAACCATGAGTTCGGAGACAAGCATGCGCGAGGCAGTGTGCGCATCCGTCAGAGACATGGTCACCTTGACGTCGTCGCCTCCACCGCGCGCGGTCGCACCCTCGACCTTTAAATCATTCTCCGGCAACATGATGGTGATGGACCCATCCTCTGCTCTCCTCTCGTCTCTCGCCAGAGCCACCTTGTACAACAGGCGGAGGTTCTGATCGCAGTCCACGCTGTCCAGAGCGGCATCGACGTCTTTGTACGTCCATCGCTTGGTCAATCGGATCAGACTCGGCATGATTTCAAAGTCCACGACGTTCCCTTCGGCGTCCACGTCGGCGCGCACCGACATCGCCCGGCTCGTTTCGGAACCGGCGCCGAGCGACATGGGTCCGGCGGCGATATCCAGCGGGAACATGGGGACGATTTCCGACGGATAGTACAGCGTCGTCCCGCGCGATCGCGCGACGTCGTCGAGCGGTGACCCTGGGGGAACCAAACGCGTGGGATCGGCGATATGTATCCACACTCGAATTTGTCCGTCGGCGCCCAACGCCTCGGCGCTTACTGCGTCGTCCACCTCGACGGTGGCGGCATCATCGATGGCGTACGCCGCGAGATGCGTCAAATCAACACGCGACGCTTCATCGACGTCGTTCGGTGGATTCGCGAGGACGCTCGCGCACGCCGCGAGCGCCTCTTTGGGAAAGTCGATTTGCACGCCGTACCTACGCACGGCTAAATTTTCGTGCGCGCTCCACGTCCCCGTCGCGATGAGCGTCTTCAACGCCCCTTCGGGCGAACGCATGAACCCTAGCTTGCCTAATAAATCATCCGACATCGCCTTCTCGCCCGCACTGTGATGTTTTTCTCCGAGAGCGTACGCCTCGAGCGCCTCCAACCTGCGCGCGCGCGCGTCGTTGTCCTCCTCGCTCGACCTCCACAGCGTGGCCCTGTCCGGCTTCTCACCAGCCGGCGCCGCCACGGCGGCTTGGATTTCCTCTAAGAATACATTTTCAACGTTCGCCGCGCGCGTCTCCGCCTCGTGTTTCCGTTTCAACGCCTCTATTTGATCGCTTGACCGCGCCTCGTACGTCCCCTTCGCCTTGAGCTTGAAATACACCCCGCCCGCGGGCGAACTCAACAGTCGATGCGCCGCGAACGCGTTCGCCCCCACCGCCACCTCCTCGCCCTCAAACATCAACTCGCTCACGTACGCCGCGTCGCACACCGATCCATCCTCCACCCCGAACTCATCGATCAACTCCCACGCCGCGGCTAACAACGTCTCGGCGTCCCGCCCCTCCGCGCGCGTCGCGAACGCCTCCATCTCATCCACGTCCGCGTTCGCCCCGAAATTCAGATCGATCGCCTTCCCACTCACCTTGAACGATTCTCCGGTCGGCGCCTCACGGACGATGTACGCCGCTTTCCCATCCCTTCGCTCGACGCGTCCCACGCGAGGCGCGCCTCGTCGCGTGTACGCCACCCCATCCCCGGTCTCCACCTCTCGCGCCGTCGCCCCCGTGCGCGCGACGTCCCGTCGACCGCTCGCGCGTCGTCCGTACGCGCGCACGACGGACGCCGCGGGCGTCCACCGCGTCGCGCGCGCGCCTCGCGTCGCGCGCGTCGTCGCGCTCGCGACGCCCCTCGCGGTGGCGCTCGACGCGCCCGCGCTCGACGCGCGCGTCGCGGCGGACGCGGCGACGACGTCCATCAACGGCGAGAGCGCGCGTGACATCGTCCACCACCGCGCGAGACCGATCGTCGCCGCGCGTCGCATGCGCCGGCGCGCGCGCGTGTGACGACGACGTCGGGCCGTCTGTTCGTCTCGCGACTCGTCGACGCGAGACGACGACGGACGGACGACGACGGGCGGACGTCGCGCGGCGGTCGCGCGCGCGGCGGAGCGAACGACTCGCGTACAGTCGAGATGTCGCACGCGCGCGCGGCGCCCGCAAACGCGAACGCGCACGTGGAGCCGCTGAGCGGAACTCGAATTTCAAATCGCGTCACCTCGGGTGCGGTCGTGCGCGCGCGGTTCGCCGAGCGACGTCTGTGCGCGATCGGTGAGCTGGAGCGGGAGATTGTGGGGAAATATGGTTTCGTCGGCGTCGTCACCGAGGTGAAGGCGCGAACGAGCGCGGGTGGGAGGGCGTACGCGACGTGGGAGGTGAGCGAGCTCAAGAGCGGTGGCGCGAGGACGACGGTGTCCGTGTTCGGGGATGCGTTTTCGGCGTACGGTGGAGACGAAAAAGGGTCTTTGGGGCACATTTGGGCGGTGTTGGACGCGAAATTCTATCGAGCGCAGAGCGTGAGCGTGGAGGATTCGTCGCAATTGTTGAAGATTGGTCGCGCGACGGATTTCGGCGTGTGCAAGGCGTTGAAGCGCGACGGCGAAAAGTGTACCAAGGCGGTGAACGTGAGCGAGTGTAAATTCTGTGAGTTTCACGTGCCCAAGGCGATCAGGGACGTGGCGAATGCGTCTCGAGTGATGACGGGGAAGAGGAACGCCGAGGGTGACTTCAAGGCGGGGTTGCAAAAGTACGGCGCGGCGATGCAACCGTTGAAATCCGGAGCGGGGAGCCATCTGACGCGTCTCGGTGAGGGCGCGCTGAGCGGTGCCCCGCCGCCGAGCATTCGAGCGAAGCAAATATTAAAACAGAGTAACGTACATGTGCCGCGTCCGGCGTTTCAATCGAAGCGGGAATTCGCGCCCGCGCGAAAAACGTCGGCGGCTCCCAAAACGATGGCGCTCGAGGACGACGACGAATTCGAGGACGACGAGGCTACGCTCCAGGCATTGGCCCAGCAACACGCATCGTCCATCGCGCAGGTTCGAAAGGATACGGAACGCGCAAAGCAGCGAGCCGCGGCGGAACGTCTCAAAGCGTCCGGGTTGACGCTGACGAAGACCGATCCGAACGATACGTCGGCGAAGAAACCGACGGCGCCAGTGGTCGCCAAGCCGAAACCGCTCCCCGACGCGCTCAAGTCGTACGGATTACAGACGACGGACACGGTGGAACAATTACAGAAGAAACTCAAGGCGGAGATTGTGCGAAGAAAGGAACTCGAGGCGGAAAATGAAGACTTGCGACGACAATTAGCCGCGGCGCGAGGCGACGCTCCGCCTCGTCCGGCGATGAGAGACGTGTCGAACCGCTCGAAGGCTCCCGCGGGAACGAAACAGTCCGGAACCATATCAAAGACGCAGATGCTCTTCGGTCACGTGGGTGCGACGGATATGAATTCGCGGTACGAAAAGGATGCCGAAGCGGAAGACGACGAGGCGATCATGAAAAAGCTCGATACGTTGGAGGAGCGCGATCAACTCGCGGCACAACTGGCGAAGAAAATGGAAACCAAGGTAAAGGTGTACCACTGCACCGTGTGCAAGAAAAAGACACGATTCATCGATCGCGATACGTGTAACGCGCACATGCACGCCGTCAAACAAGTCGAGTCGACAATGCGGTACTTCAAGTGCAAGGCGTGCAATCAAACCAACACGTCGTTCGACGCCTTCATGCCGACGCGTTGCGAGAGAAACGGTTGCACGAGCGTGGTCTTTGATCGAGTCAGCGCGGCGGATGTGACGGCAGCGGCGAAACCGAGGAAGGATGAAATGATCGCGGCCGAAGCGGCGGCTGGGGGTCAAGTGGCATCGAGAGACGCGCTCGCGCCAAGGGGCGTCGAACACGGATTCCGACTCGACACGATTCATGGATAGACGATTATGTAGTTTTAGAAACAGGAATGAATGGTACAAATATCTACGTACACCCTAATCTGACGTGCTATAAATCTACGCGCTCGTTCGACTCGCGAGCTCTTGTTCGAGCGGTTTCACGTAACGCTCCTCGACGTCCGGCTGCAACTCTGCGGCTTCTCGAAGTATTTCCAACGCTCTCTCTGGGTCGCCGTTGAGCTTTAACGCGCTCGCCAACGCCACCTTGATGCTCGCGTCGGACGGATTCAATCTATTCGCCTCTCCGAGCGCTTCCCCTGCCATGCCTAAATCACCCACGCGCGCTCTCGCGACGCCCGCGCCCATGAGCGCTCTCGAGCGTTGGGAGGGATCGGGTTCGACGCGTGCCGAGTACTCGTACGCCAGCGCCGATTTTTTCCAATCTTTCAACACCGCGTACGTCTGACCCAAGGCAAACAGAACCGACGGATGGGCTTTGCCTAAATCTTCTCCTCTGATCGGCGCCGACGCTTCGGCATCGCTCGAGGACTGTGCCTCGTCAGCTCTCACCGCTTGAAGCAACAGGTTTACGGCGAGCGGATTGTTGTTCTCGGCGCGCGCCTTTGCCGCTGATTTGACGAGCTCCAGCACTTTCGCGGACATGGGCACGTGTTCACCAGCGCCTGAACCTCGACTCGTCGCGATCTCGCGCGTCGCTTCGGCGAGCTTATTCACGCCGAGCGCCTCTCTTGCGAACGGCGTGGACAGCGCTCTGTTTTGCGCCAACGCGAAGACGCTCGACGAGAGCCAATAACAGTGCACCGCCTGCGGGAGCTGTAACCCCACCACCAACATCGGCAGCGTCATCCACTCCAGGCATAACTTGAATATCGTCATCCCGCGCGAATTTTGCGCCGCGGCGGCGAAATTCGCGTTCACGTTGGCGAACAACGCCGCCGCCGTGAGCACGGGAAGAATACCGCCGTACGGCCCCATCGGCGCCGTCATCATCATCGCGTCCACCGCAGGCACCGTCAGATCGCTGAACCACGCGGCACCACCGACATTCAATCCATTCAAAGCCCCATCCGCCGCCAATCGTCGCACCGCCATCACCGCGCACACGAAGAATGGAATCTGCGTCATCGGTCCGACGACGAGCCACGCCGGATGCGCGCCGACGCCCGGCGTCTTTTCACGAATCGCTCGCACCGCCTCCATCACGTCTCGCATCCCCACGCGCTCCGCGTCCCCTCGCTTCGCCGTTTTCGCCACGGAACTCGCCGCGCTCACCGTCGCGCTCGCCTGTATCGTCTTCGCGGATATCGGCGCCGTGCACGCGCGCACGGCGACGGCGCCGAGCCCCAGGGTGAGCCACCACGGAGCGCCCGTGACGACGTGCGCGGTCGTCGCCGCGTCCACCATGGCGCTCACGGGATCAAATAACGACGCCGAGGAGGACGCCACGGCCGTCGACGTCGAGGAGGCGACGCCGCGCGCCGCGCACGAGGGTGAAGACGATGCGGACGGGTCGAGGCGAGACGTCGACGTCGACGTCGTCGATGCGAGCGATGCGCGCGCGAAGACGGCGGGCGCGCGCGCGGTGGGTAACGCACGCGAGAGCGCGTCGAGCGCTGCCGCGCGACGAAGCGCGGCGAGCGCGCGACGACGCGACATGTCGCACGCGAGGCGCGCTGTGAGGGGGCGAAGAGGCGCTTTACGCGGGACGCGGTCGAAACAATCTGCGCGCGTGACTATGACAATGGTGCGCGTGACGACGTCGAAATGACTTCATTCAGACATTTCTGTCTTCGGGGGCGACGTAATCTAAACCTAATGCCTCGAAGACGTCGCGCTCGTCTCGAGCGCGAACCCGCGAGAGCGTCGCCTGCGAACGGTCGGCGTACAAGCCTTTGTCCTGAAGATTGAATCCCTTTCGTTTCGCCCACAGACGCATGGAGCGATTGAATTTATCGCTACCGGTGAAGTAGAGCAGCGCCGTAGGGAGGGACTCGGAGTCGTATACTTTGATGTCGATGCGCCGGTGCGTGGGCGGTTTCTCGTCATCCTCAGCGACAGGCTGCGGAAGCAACGCGACGCCCATGTACTGCGTCTCCGCGACTTGCAAGTCGTCCGTCAAGATACCGCTTCGTGGACTCGGATTTCCTGCGTGAAGATCTTTGAGGATGTGCATCAAGAGCTTATTTGCGAGTGAGTAGTCTTTGCACTCGACGAGAACGTCGATGTCGCCCGACGTGGCTTTACCTCGGCGAAACGAGCCCACGCAGTAACACCGTACTTCATCTTCCATGAACGTGTTCGCAGCCTCACGAACAGCGGTGGCGATGTACGCCACCTCTTCTCGCGGGATTCGCTCTTGGAACTCTTCGTAGTACTTAAGGCCGATCTGTTGCGTAGAGGTGAGTGTATCCGGTGCGGCTCGTTTGCGCAAATCCGCGATGGATTTAAATCCCTGATTGAACAGGTTTCTCGCGGTCACGGGACCGACACCGTGGATTCCAGATAGTTCTATGCACGATTTGACGTCCGGTCTCGAGCGCAGTTCTTCCAACGCCCGAAGTTTACCGGTGTTCAAGATTTCTCCAACGTACTTTCGGATTTTGCTATCCGGCTTTTTCAACATCGGCACGGCGTCGCACTGCTCGACAGAGTCAATTTCAAAGTTTAACGACCGTAAAGCGCTCGCCGCGGCGGCGTATTGCTTCGCACGATACACGTCGCGGAGAGCATCGTCGTATATCTGCGCCATTTCTGCGAGCAACGCGCCGATTTTCGCGTTACACTCCACGGGCATGGCTTTCTTATTCTGCGCTCCCGGTTGACACGAGAAAAACTGACGACTTCGTTCAAGTTTATCATGGTCGACCAAATCGCTCGTCCAAACCATGCCAAATCCGTCGGATCGGCGAACCGCCAGCGCCTGTTCGCGTTCCTTTCTTGCGCGCAGAGCCGCCGATTTCTCGTCGACGCTCGACGTCGCCTCGCTGCCGGATCTCGCCACGCTAGGTAACGCGCCCACATGCTCGCGCGGTCTGAAGTCCATCGCAAGTGGAAGCACTTGCGACTTTTTGTAACTTTCAATGATCCACTCTGGCGTCACGCGCTCGACGTCGTCCCTGTTGATAGTTTCCAAGACGTGCGAGAGAGCCGCGCTCGCGTCGCTCGACACGACGTGCGTAACGCTCGCATCGACTTCTTCACATACACTCCCACCCATTCGAATCAGAGTACGACCTAGTATCTCTTTGCGCTTTTTCGGCAAGTTGACAAAGTACGCACGCACACCCGTCATCAAAGATCTCATGTCCACGACGACGGCATTCGCGTCGTCCCGTTCGTCATCGTTCTCCGCGTCACACTCGAGCGCGACACCGGTGAGCTCTGCCCTTCTCGCCAACTCTCGGTACGTCTTTGGCGCACCGTCGTGCGCATCACCGATGGCGCTTGCGAACATGGCTGCATTTCTCTCGCAATCTCCCGTGTTCATATCGCTCGGAGTCTTGGCCTCCTCGTTCACCGACGACGACGCCTCGCGCTTCTCCGTCTCCGTCCTCGTTGACGTCCTCGCCGATGGTCGCGTGAGATCGCCTGCACGAAGTGATTTCGGTGCGCCCAAATCCATCGTCTCCGTCCTGTCATCTTCGCCTCGACCGTTGGCCGCTCCGTCCAGCGTCGAGCGTCGTCGTCTTCGACTCCTTCGCGCGTCGCCGCCTCCGTCCAACAGACCCATCACCACCGCCTCAGCGTCGTGCTCTCGACCTCGTGCATCACCGTCCGCGTCACCGTTCCTCGATCGCCTCTTTCGCGTCTGCATGACTTCTCGTTCACGGCGTTCGATACCCGTCGTCCGCCGAGATCGACAAGTCTCGCACCGACGCCGTCTCGCTCCGTCCGTAGCTCAGATACGCCTCCTCGTCCTCTAATTCGTCTCCGTACGGCTCCGAGTCGTCGTCCGCGCCGTCGCGTCGCCCGTCCGCCGCGCCTCGGTCGTCCTCGTCGCTCTCCGCCTCCGTCTCCGCCTCCGTCTCCGCCTCCTCGCCTGCCCCCAAGAGCGCCGCCGACGCCTCTCGCTCCCTCGACGCGTGCGCGCTCGATCGCACCACCACCCGCGTCGCGCGCGCGCTCCCACCGTCGCCTCGTCGCCCGCTCGCGCGCGCCCCGCTCAGCGCCCACTGTCTCTGTCTCTCGAGCCGCTCCGCGTTCGCGCACGTCGCGCGTCGCGCCGCGTCCCTGTCCTCGCCCGATCCCGCCCCGAGCGCGGAGAGCGCGCTCGCGGCACCGATCGCAAACGTGCCCGCGTTCGGCGGCGCCGCGCGCATCCGGCGTCGACGTCTGCCGTCCGTCCGTCCGTGTCGGGGCGACGTCTCGACCGGCGATCGGCGAAATCCGATAGCGTTCGGCGCTCCACACGTCGACTCGACGACTCGCGCGCGCGCGCTCCGCGCGCGTCAGTGTCAACGCATCGTTTCGCGTCGCGCGCGACATGCGACGACGGGCGAACGGAGCGGCCAAGTCGACGAGACGACGACGACGTCACCAACAGAATTTCGAGTCTCTGGCGAGCGGTGACGGTGACGGTGACGCCGACGACGCGCGGGTGCACGGCAAGGCGGCGGAGACGCGCGAGATCGGACCGTCGGCGTCGCTCGTGGCGCTGTCGAGACGACACAGCGCGAGCTCGGTGGACGCGTCGTCGCCAAGATCGTCGAGCGGCGGGAGCTCGCCGAGGACGTCGACGGGCGGCGGCGCGAACGGCGGGATCGATAGGCGGAACGGAGACGCGAACGGGATGAAGATGATGGGAGACGGTGATGTGTTCTCGAAGAAGGAACAGCGAGAGGAGGAGGAGGCGATGGAGGCGCGACTGAGGAGTCCGGGGGAGCGGCGGTTGACGTACGTGCCGTGCGGCGCGTGGGCGTTGGCGTTGGCGTTGGGGACGTTAGCGCCGGGTGCGAGGAGCGCTGAGGCGTTGGCGGCGGCGACGGCGCGAACGAAATGGTTTGATGATGTGTTCACGAGCGCGTGGGGGCCCGCGTTGCCGCTCACGTGCATGTTCGCGAGGTGGGTGGCGGCGGCGAGAGTGTACGCGAGAGACGCGGGCGAACGCGTACCGCTCGGCACGTGCGCGCACATACGACAAGATTTAGAGGCGTACGTCTTCGTCGCGCTGACGAGAATGGGCGTATACGCCGTGTTCACGCGTTTGTGGCCGTCGGCGTTCATGAGCGATCACGTATTCTTGGCGGCGAGCGTGTTCACCGCCATTCACGGTGAGGTGTTGAGCTGCGCGGTGGATTTTTTAATCCTCGTCGAGCGTCGACAGAAACCGCTTCGAAGGACCGCCATCATGTGCGTCGCCATGTACGGCTTAGCCTGCATGGCGTGCGTCCTCTCCGATGTGTTCGTCACCGCGAGATTCTACCACGGAGGCTTGGAGACGGCGTGCGCCGCCTTTTTCGGTTGGTTCATCCTCCAGCTACCGCTCGTGTTCGCCGTCGTTCGACCTCGCGCTCGCGAGCTCGCCGCCGCGCTCGCCCTGTGACCACCACTCGCGATCACCACTCCATCCATCGCCTCGCGCGATTAGTACACGATACCGCCCGCGAGACAAACACGCCTCTAGAAGACCGGTGGCGCTCGCTCCGTCGAGACCGCCACCTGTATGTAACGACCGATGCGCGCTTCACTGTGCGACTCGCGTTCGCGCGCCCGGTCGTCGACGCGTCTCGGTCGTCGACGAGAACGCGCATCGCGCCATCCTCGAGCGCCCGCGATGCATCCGCACCACCCGCCGCCGCCGCCGCAGGTCATGTACGCGACGGGCGTGCCCGTGGATGACCCGCACGCGGTGACGCTTTACGGGCCACAGGGCATCGTCGGCGCCCCGTACGAGGGCGCGTACGTGCACGAGACGTACGTCGGACCCGTGTCCATCGTCCTCGGATGTTGTTTGCTCGGACCGATCCTGTGTCCGCTGGTGTTCTTGTGTCCGGTGCGTGCGCCAAACGAGATTTTGCGAAATTTCCAACCTTCGCGGCAGAAGTCGCGCGAAACGCGCGCTCGACGATCGACGCTCGACGATCGACCGTTTGCGATCGGTGACTGACGAGGAGTGTGTGTACACCGCGCGCAGTGCGATCAACGTACGAGATTCGTGCCCATGGCGCCGACGCAGGCGCCGTACGTCGTGCAAGTGCGGCAGGCGCCTCCGCAACCGCAACAGCCGCCGCCGCCGCAGACGTTCGCCGGCGGGAAATCCTCGTATTATCCCGACGCGTAGAAAAGTAGATGTCAAGCCCTAGCGTTATCGAACGATTCGTGTACACGTGTAGAAACGGTTCGTTCGTTCGTTCGTTCGTTCGTTCGTTCGTTCGTTCGTTCGTTCATTCGTCAAACGCGCAAAGGGCAACACCTTTCCCGCACTCGACGTCGCGCGATAGACTGCGCGCGCGCTCGACGTTGTGCTATGATGTCGACGCCGACGTCGACGCGGTACGATGTGTTGCAAAACGGCGTGGACGCGCCCGCCGGGGACGCGTCGACGACGATGCGCGCGGTTGGCGCGCGATCCGGCGCGAACGGCGGTGACGACGCGAGCGACGACGCCGACGCGCGCGCGAGAGCGATGCGGCGAGATCCTCGATGGGCGACGCGCGCGGCGGAGGCGTACGACGGCGAGATCGGGGAGAGAGGACGGGAGGTGTGTCGACTGCTCGACGAGCTCAAGGAGAGCCAAAACGGAATGTTCGACAAGATACAAGCCGCGGAGCGAGCGGCGACGTGGGCGATGACGGTGGAGGGGGCGAAATTGACGATGGAAAAGTTACCCGAATACGTCGTCAAGGCGAAGAACGCGAGTCGGCGGATGGTGGAGCTCAGGGAACGATTGGAGAAAGTGGAGGCGCGCGTCTCCAAATTCTCGTGATCGACGTCACTTTTCTCGTAAGTCCGAGGCGGCGTCTACGCGAGAGTTTTCACAGCGCGACGTCGTTTAGGCATGGTTCGTCGAACGAAACATCGGACGCTTGTGAATTTGCTTCACATCACGCGCTGGATACGGTCCGTGACGTTGGTTGGGGCGCAGTCGGACACGTTCGTGTCCGTGTGTTCTGAGGAAAGCTTCAACAGACTGTTGCGTCTGTGCGATCCGGACGCTGTGAGTTTCAGCCGCGTCGCGTGCTGCGATAGGCTTGCGATGTTGGACGCGGAGGAGTGCTTTTGCAACGCAAATTTGGGGGATGTGGATTTCGAAATCCGGCGTCGCGTTTTGCCGGAAGTTCTTAGAGCAGAAAGGCGGTGCGGACAAAGTCTCAAGTTTGGCAACGAGTGCGTTCCTCTGCCAGAGTACCCGTTCTCTCCACCGAGCTCGCCGCCACCACCACCACCGCCTCCACAGCCTTCGGCAATCACGGCGCCTGCGCTCGTATCGTCGCGCATCTCACCGTCGTGTACGCCTGATGGCCTCGTCAGTATGGTTCAGTTTGGATGCTCGGCGATAGCGGAACCAGATTCTCCGTTTGCTCAACGCGTCAAAGCTACGTGCTGCGATGCGCTGATAAAGTTGAATGAGGTGAAATGTTTCTGCGAAAGCGATATGATTAAAGAACTTTTACGCAGTTTTCCGGCGAATTTTGGTGCAATGTTTAAAAGCGCTCCAAGCGTTTGCGGCGCGACCATCGTCGGTGGTTGGCAATGCCTTCCATTCGTAGACAGAACGCCCCCGTCCTCGCCTCCACCACCCCCGCCTATCAGCTCACCTCCGCCGACGCCTTCGGCGATTCAGCGCGCGCCACTACCGCCTTTCATCGGGCGCACGTTCGGATTGGACGCGGCTCTCGAATCGCGCCGACGAGAAATTCAGACGCGCATATGCACCGTCGCAGCCTTTGCGAACATTCTCGACTCTGGATGCGCGAGACTTCCGTTTCTTGACGTAAGCGCGAACCGTGCGGTGCGATGTTGCGAGCTCATATCGCTCATGAACTCGGGGCTGTGTTTCTGTCGAGAAGACGTCGCCGCGCTCGTCGAATCCGCTCGAGCTGTCGCCGATCCCATGTTCGCCGCGACGACGCAAAAGTGCCGCCCGGGGTTCCAAACGTACGCGTACGACGAGTGTTCCATCGTCGACCGTCCTCTCCCCGCGTCGCCGCCTCCACCGCCCGCCGCGCCTCCGCCGTCCTCCGGCGGTTCGTCGACGACGACCAACTACATCCTCGCCTTTTGGCCGTTCGCGCCGGCGCCGACCGCTCGCGCGCCGCCGCTCTGGCCCGAGCGTCCGCGCGTACCTCCCGCCATACTCTACGGCCGATAATTTGTGTAACGAATTCGAGCACCCGTCGCGCTCTCGCGCTTCTTCGCGCTTCTTCGCCGACATATTTCTTTCGCGACGCGTTCGCTGACTCGGCGTAACCGCCCGCCTCATAATCGTCCCGCGCGACCATGCGCGCGGAATCCCTCGCGCGCGCGCCGACGCCGACGTCCCGACGCGCGCGCTCGACGCGCTCGAAGTGCGCGCGGTCGCGCGCCGTCCCGAACGGGCGTCCCGTCGTCGCCGCGCCCGACATCGGCGCGCGCACGTGTCTCGTCCCATTCTTTCAAGACGAACGCGAGCGCGCGGTGCGCGTCGGTGACGAGGCGCGGGCGCGCATCGCGGCGCTCGGCGTGGAGAGTTTCGTCGCGTTACCGCACGAGGACCGAAGCGACGCGCTCAAGGCGCTCAGGGAGACGATCAAGCGTGGGTGGTTGACGCACGAGCGCGTCGGTTGCGGGCACGCGTCCGAGTGGCGAGATATTTTCACCGCCGGCGAGGCGTTGATACGCGAGTCGTTCCCGCAGTTCGGTGAGACGTGTGAGATACTTCCCGGCACCGGGTGGTTTGGTCAGGAGAGCGAGGAGAACTCGATCGATTGGGTGATTCGTCGTCCGGAGAAGCACATCGTCGCGTCGAAGATTCACTTCGCGACGAGGCTCCACCGGGATCCGGATTCGTGGACGAATCCGGCGACGAAACAGCGTCCGAGGAAGGGATGGCCGGATTTATCGATGCCGGATCGCGATCGGTATCAATATCGGTTCATCAACGTGCATCTGACGACGTCCGCGCTCGATCCGACTGGGAACGCGTGGCAGAGTCCATTGGTGGTGATGCTGCCGAGAGACAGAGGCGAGAGAGAATGGCGTTTTACAAAGCGTAAGCTGGAGATGACCGCGGATGGGGCAAAGGATGAGAACGTTTTGAGCGATAAGATTAACATTTTCGATCCGAAGACGTGGATCATCGGAGGAAATCGTTTGACTCGCGCCGCGTACACCAAGAAGGAAGAACCGGAGACGAGCGACGACGCGATGCGCGGCGAGGACGGTTTGACGGACGCCGAACGTGAATTTGAGTTTCCAGAGGTGGTCAGCCAAGATGAACAAGAGTTTGTAACGAACGGGGCGTTAGTTTTCGATTCGTTCGATTGCTGGCACGGCGCCGCGAAGTGGACAGATGACAAGACGTTTCAGAAAAAGCTGACGGATATCGATCCAAAGGGGAGACAGCCGTTTCATTCGGCACGTTGTTCGATCGAAATGCGTTTTCGCGTGCGAATAGATATGGGTGAACATAGCGAAGGTACCGGCGTGCGATGGGGTCCGTTCACGTCCGCGGTTCGGGACGGAAAGTTTGTCTCTGAGCCTCTCCGCGACTCTGAGGCGACTTACGACTTGGATTCGGGTCACATCATGCGTTGAGTTTGAGGAGTTGATTAGTGGCACAGCACATGTAATTTAATGGCAAAACGACTACTTGACGAAACCCTTGTTCTTTTTCAGCGCGATGAATTCTAATATTTGAAAGAAAACCGTCTCCGCGATCAGAACGCACACCGCCGTCGTCGTCCAAGCATCAGACGTCTTGTATTGATACAGTTGCAGCATTTGCACGTCGTTGCTGTAAATGCTCGTTGCGATTTGTTCAACGGCCCACGCCATGGGAGAGACGTAGATGAGAAATTTCATAAACGTTCCCGAAGCGCGTGAGATGAAGAAGTTGTTGAAGAGAATCGTGGAGAGGAGGAAAGGCATCGCCGTCTGCAGAGCCACGTCGCCCGATTTCGCGACTTGCGCGATGACGCGAAGATAGCCGGTCACGGCGAGGAACGACATCAACGCCCAGAAATATAACGTCCCAAAGGCTGACCACGGTAGACAGGAAAACGAAAATAACAATATCGTCGTGATGAAGTTCGAGGAGATGGCCAGAGCGCTATTCACGAGCGTATTCACGCAGATGCAAGCCGCCTCGCCGAATAAGCTGTCGCTAATTTCCAATTTGTACACGAACCGAGCATTGATGAGCTTCGGCAAGATGACCATGTTCGAGATGGTTCCCATCTGAAGGACCATGAAATAGAAGCTCAGTTGTAAAATTGGTTCTCTCGAGGCGATGTTGTAGAAAGCCATGCCGACGATAAGTCCTTGGAAGAGCGCGGTTCCGTACCGTATCTTCAGCTCGGTTTTGTTACGTGACACCATCGTGAGCTCACGACCGAGCAGCGTGCGGAACTGCGTCGCGAAACTCGCCGCGATGGGGTTTTCGTGAAGTTGACTTGGATTGATGCCTTGGATGGCGTACACCTCGCGAAGTATCTCAAACGCGGATTTCTTCGGCGCCGCCAGAGACGCCTGAAGGCGAGCCTCCACGGCCGGTTTTTGAATCTCGATGTAGCGCTGTGCGAGCGCGTTGGATTGTTCTCCGTGCGCTCCCGGCGTGATGAGATCCAACAAAAAGTCTGCGGGATTGCACGCCTTGGGCGTCCCGAAACCGGCAGCCTCGATGTACTTGACGGCGCCTTGAAAAGGTCCGTTGTACACCAAACGTCCCGGATTACTCGTCAGAAGGATGAGCGAATCGAACATTTCCGCAACCTCCGCGCGCGGTTGATGAATGACGGTGATGAAGAGCACGCCCAACTTTTTCGCGGCGACGCCCATGGCTCGCGTCACCACGTACGCGTCCGTCGCCGACAGCCCGCTCGTCGGTTCATCCGAGAACACGATCTGCGAACCACCAACCAACCCTCTCGCGAGCGACAGTCGCCTCTTTTGCCCACCCGAAATCCCTCGTCTCTGCTCGTCACCGATGATTTCATTCTCGATGTCGTCGATGCCGAGCAGCCGCAACGTCTCTCGCACCGCCTCGTCCCGTTCGCTCTCCGACACGCGTCCCTCCACTCGCAGTTTATGCACGAATCGCACCGCCTCTCCCACCGTGAGATACGCCGGAAGGGTGTCCGTTTGCGGCACGTATGACGTCAATCTCGAGAACAACTCGCACCTCGGCGTCCCGTTCAACAGCACGTCGCCGCCGTACGCTGTCGTCTTCTTCCCCGCCAAAATATCCAACAGCGTCGTCTTCCCGCACCCGCTCGGGCCCATGATGGCGACCATCTCGCCTCGCTCGCAGCTTCCCGAGCACGCGTCGAGGATGACGCGCTCTGATCCGTCGCTCCGTCGCAGCGCGAAGCGCACGTCGACGAATTGCAACGAGCTGAGCCCGAACGCGCGCCGGTCGTCCCTGGTGGTCGTTTGCGGATCACCCTCGGGCGCGCGAAGCGCGCCGGCGTCGACGACAACGGACATGGCGACTATCGTCGATCGGTCGAGACGGGTCGGTGGCGCGCGGGACGATGGCGTCCAGGTGTGGATGGTTGGTTAGTTGGTTGAACTGCGAGGCGAGGCGCGGGCGGTCGGCGCGCGAGGGCGTGGGCGGATCGGTATGGACTCGTGCGAGGGGTACAGCATGTTGTTACACGCGCCTTCCTCTCGAGCTTGGGCGAATCGGCATGGACTCGCACGAGAGGTGGCACAGAATGTTATTTACGCGCGTCGTCCCGGCGACGGCGACGGCGACTCAGCCGTACCGCAAACCGAGCGCAAATCCGGCGGAGAATCCCGTCGCCGAGGGCACGGCGGAGGTGTAAAAGTTGACAACTTTCGCCTTGAGCGCGAAAAGGTCGTGTTCGTCGATTTTTCCGTCTCGGTTCACGTCGAGGTGTTGCTGCGCCGTCCGCCGCGTCAGCGCGTGCACGTGGTCCCACTTGACGTCGACGATGTCGTTCAGTTCGAGCCATCGAAGCGCGGCGACCGCCGAAGCGAGTCCGACGAGCACTTTCGATCCGAGCGCTTTCACCGCGACGCCGACTCCGACGCCGACGACGCCCGAGATGCCCAACTCTCTCGAGAAGAGGGCGGTGAAATCGAGCGCGTCCAGTCGCGGCTCCGCCGACGCCTTTCCCTTCGCGCGCGCGGGCGCCGCCCCGACCGTCGCGGACGCCGCGAGCGCACACGCGAGCGAAAGACACGCGCGAGGCACGCGTCGTCTCCTCGATCGGTCGTCCTCGCCTCCGCCTCCGCCTCCGCCTCCGCCTCCGCCTCCGCCTCCGCCTCCCCACCAACCGCCGCCGCCGCGAGACGCCGCCGCGACAACCTCGCGCCGCGCACCACATCGCGCACCACACCTCACCGCGCGACGCGTCTCGCCCCCCCTCACCGTCGTCCGTCGCGTCGTCGCCGTCACCACCGTCCTCTCGAATCGCGCCCCGCGCGTCGTCGTCGCCCCCATCGCGCCGACGCCCTCGACCACCGACGCACGGACCTCGCCGAGGCGTCGACACACGAACGGGCGCACCGACGCGACCGTTCGCTCGACGCCCACCGACCGTCGCGCGCGCACGCCTCGCGCTCACGCGCCATCGCGTCGAGACGCATGACGATGATGAAAGAGTCACCCTAAACCCTAAACCCTCTACTACCGAAGGCACCCAGCGCGGGGATGAGTGACTCTTTCACGAGTCATCACTCGTCGACCGACCCACGGTCTCGCCCTCGTCCTCGTCGCGTGGACTCGAGCGCGCATTGCTCGGGACGACGGGACTTCGCGCGCGCATTCGCCCGCGTGCGTGCGCGCGGTCGTCCGCGGTCGATCGGCCGTCGGCACCGCGCCGTGGCGCGAACGCATCGCGTCGTCTCGGCGCGTCATGGCGTCGAGGATTCTGGCGAATCTGCTCGTCGCCGGTGGGTCGGCGCTCGTGCGCGCGGCGGCGCAGGCGTACAGGCAAGCGCTGGTGAACGCGCAGCGCACGGGAGTGGCGAGCGAGGCGGCGAACGCGGTGGGGGGTGGCGCGCGCGCGGC
>Ga0181566_10000876_pt1 | contig 24502 bp, 21 predicted proteins | sample 101ome_15_FD_133762 | JGI IMG/M metagenome (GOLD analysis project Ga0181566, IMG submission 133762) | Coastal salt marsh microbial communities from the Groves Creek Marsh, Skidaway Island, Georgia - 101402AT metaG (megahit assembly) | ecosystem: Environmental > Aquatic > Marine > Intertidal...
CGGTAGATCGTTAAGCAAGCTCGGTCAGAGATTCTCCCAATGCGCTGACCAGCGAAGTCATTTGCTCTCGCTCCATGACAAAGTGGGGCGCCAGTTGAATGGTGTCACCGCCATATCGAACCAGAAAACCCTTCTCCCACATTCTCATCGCGACCTCAAAGGGACGCCTGAGGGGCTCTCCCGGGTAAGGATCAAGGGTCAGCGCACCAGCGAAACCGAAATTTCGGACATCCGCTACGTGAGCCTTATCGGCCAGGGCGTCATGCAGTAATGCTTCCCAGAATGGCGCCTCGCGAGCAACTCGCTCAGGCAGCTGTTCTTCAACTAATAACTCTAAGGCTGCAAGGCCAGCTGCGCAGGCGACAGGATGGCCGGAATAGGTGTAGCCATGAGCGAACTCGAGGGCGTAGTCCGGCCCGCCCTGCGACATGAACGTGTCGTAAATCTCTGGCGTAGCAACCACGGCCCCCATCGGTACAGCGCCATTTGTAATCTGCTTTGCTAGATTCAGAATATCCGGCGTGACGCCGAAGGCTTCTGCTCCCGTATTGGCGCCGCATCGGCCAAGACCGGTTATCACCTCATCAAAGATCAGCAGGATGTCGTTTGCATCACACAAAGCGCGCAGACGCTGCAGATATCCAGCCGGAGGGGGAATGACTCCCGCTGATCCGGCCATCGGCTCGACGATCACCGCCGCGATAGTTGACGCGTCATGTAATGCAATCAGCTCGGCTAATTCATCGGCCAAGTGAGCGCCAAAATCAGGAATACCGCGGCTGAACTGGTTCTCGGGCAGCATCGTGTGCCGGAGATGATCCACTTCGAGCGAAGGTCCAAAGGGCTTTCTGTTGGCGCCAATGCCCCCAACCGCGGTACCACCATAGTTCACGCCGTGGTAACCCTTCTGTCGGCCAATAAAGCGCGTTTTGGCAGGCTGACCTTTGAGGCGCCAGTATGCGCGCGCCATCTTGAGAGACGTGTCGGCCGACTCCGAACCCGAGTTGGTGAAGAAAACATAATTGAGGTCGCCCGGCATCAGCTGTCTTAACCTGTCGGCCAACTCAAAGGCCTTGGGATGTCCAAACTGGAAGGGAGGAGCAAAATCAAGTGCCTCGATCTGCTCCGCTACTGCGGCGGTAATCTCTGCTCGACCGTGGCCCAAACCAGAGGTCCAGAGCCCCGAGTGACCGTCAAGAATCCGTCTACCCCGATCATCCGTAAACCATACATCCTGCGCGGCGACGATGATCCGCGGATCACGCTTAAATTGGCGGTTGCCGGTATAGGGCATCCAATAAGCGTCTAGGGGTAGCTGGTCAGACATGGTTCCTCCTGAGTGGACGCAGTGTAAACCCACCCAAGGGCGGGGACACTCCCCTTTTTGGGATAGATTCATGTACCGGGTACAAGTGACTCGATAACCTACAATTTTTTTCGATACGAGGAGAAGTCAAGATGACAAAGCAGACCATGGCAGGTATCACACTGGCGGTGACACTTTTATCGGGTCCGTCGGTTGCTCACATAGAGCAGTCAGAACCCCTCCAGTCAATGCGACAGTCTTATTTTGCCCTGCTCGGCATGACCATTGCGCCAATGGGCGATATGGTGAAGGGTAAAATCGAGTGGGACGCCGCGCGGTTTGCCAATTGGGCTAACGACTTGCACCACGTGTCTCAATTCGGCGTTGAACGCGGCTTCGCGCCCGGTACCGAGCAAGGGACAACACGGGCCAAGCCGGAAATATGGAACAACATGGATGACTTTCAAGACAAGCTAAACAATTTTCGCGCTGCCGCTGCTGAGCTTGCCGAAACCGCATCTGGTGGCGACCCGGACGCGATTCGCGAAAAATTTCTGGCAACAGGGGGCAGTTGCAAAGCCTGTCACGACGAATATAAGTCTCAGGATTACCTCTACTGAACTCAATCAAACCCTCGCCGTGCGACGGCAGTCAGTAGTAGCTGGGTGCTTCTGGCGCCAAGCGAATCAGGATCCATAGCAGCATAGCCGAGACCAGAAAAATGCCCCCCGCCATCCAGAATGGTCGGGGTGGCGAGGTCGATATTTTATGGGCTGCACTCCCTGACCACATCGCCTGAATCAGCGGCTCATGTCGGCGCCACTGATGCCAGGCGATCGCCGACAAGTGCAAGGCGATGAGGCACTGAAGTATCAGCCAGTTGAGTTTGTGCCACTCGGTCAGCTGACCCGACAAATCACCGGCCCAGTAAGAAAAAGGACCCTCGAAGAGCAGATCGTCGCGACTGAACAAACCTGTTACTGCCTGAGTCAGCATGAAAATGAGCAGTGCGACGACAGACAGCGCACCCAGAGGGTTGTGCCCCGGGAACACCCCTCCAACGCGCACGTAGCGCCAAATGGCATGAGGCCCGCGCAAAAAAGTACTAAATCGCGACGACTCAGTACCCAACAGACCCCAAACGATTCGCGTGAGGATCAGGCACAGTAGCCCGTAACCCACCCACTCATGCAGATCCATATGGCCCTGCTCCCCGGTCCACCACATCAGCGCGATAGCAGGCGTAAGGCTCCAGTGGATCAGCCTGACAGCAAGGTCCCAAATCGGGTACGCCGGGGCACCTTCGACGGTGCGCTGGGTCACTGACCCAGCAGTTCCAGTAGCGCAGACACCGAGGCTTCAACGCCCATTGTGACAGAAGCCTCGGGGGCAATTTTGAACAGGGGCGAATGATGCGAGGGAACGGGGGCACCGCCGTTTTGCTCGCGAGCGAAATCCTCAGGAGGTGTTCCTCCCACAGCGAAATATAAGCTGGGGATGTAGGGGTCGACCGTAAAAAAGGGAAAATCCTCTGCTCCCATACCCAATCTCTCGCCCGAGAACAGCACGCCCTCTCCGAATTGTTCAGTCCATGTCGCGATAATTCGCTCGGTCAACGCCTTGTCATTCAGCGTAGGCGGCACACTCTCGTCAGACACCACCACGCGCGGCAAACGATCTTCGGGCAGGCCCGCGACCCGGCCCATATTTTCCGCAACGCGCTTGATACCATCGAGCAGTAATTCGCGGTCATCCGCTGACTCACTTCTCACGGTCAATTGCAAATGGGCCGAATCTGAAATGATGTTGTGCTTGGTACCACTGTGAAAAGCGCCAACGGTAATCACTCCCGGGCGCCTCGGTGGCAGTGTTCTGCTGACCACCGTCTGCAAAGCCATCACAATTTGCGAGCCCAACACCACAGGGTCAACACCACGATGCGGAGATGCCCCATGCGCTCCCACACCCGACACATAAATATCGACTGTATCTGCCCCGGAATAAGGGGACTCGACTGAAGCACCCAGCATGCCCGTTGGCATGGACGAGGTGACATGGAAGGCCATCGCATAGTCAGGCTGACCAAATCGAGGCCACAAATCATCTGCTCGCATGGCAGCAGCACCCAGCACGCGCTCTTCCGCCGGCTGGCCGATCAGCATCAGCGTGCCCTGCCATTGATCACGCTTTTCTACCATGAGCTGCGCCGTTCCGACGAGGCTGGTGATGTGCACGTCGTGGCCGCAGGCGTGCATAACAAAGACTTCATTACCGTTCGGGTCGATCTGTGTGGCCCTGGAGGCGTAGCTCAGACCCGATTTCTCCTCTACCGGCAGCCCGTCCATATCGGCCCTGAACATGACAAGAGGCCCTTCTCCATTTTCAAGCAAGGCGACAATTCCAGTGCCGCCCACACCGCGGTGCACGGTATAACCCAGCACCTCCAACTCGTCTGCCAATCGCTTGGCTGTCTGGTGCTCCATTGTCGAAAGCTCTGGATTCTGATGAAAATACAGAAACAGGTCACGCAGCTTGGAATCGTAGACGGCGCTCGCGTCCTCGGCCAAACTTCCAGCCATCGCAACCGAGACCAGTAGCATGGAGATCGCAGTCAAACTCAATTTTGCGGCGAAAAAAGCGGATCTCATAAGCTTCTCTCCAATGAAATAACAGCGCATGATCATACCCCAGAAACGCTTTGGCGATTGGCTACAGCATTGCAGATTTACGGGGCACGGGTTAGTGTCTCCGCGCCCGGGCCCAGCAAGCGGAACCAAACATGCCCCGCGGCGCTGAAGCAGCCAGTCGGATGGAACATCGCCAGATGAACAGCGAACAAATTAGAGAGAAATTTGGCAGTTACCATGTGGAAGTGCTGCATCAGGATGAGGGTAGCCGTGTGGCGAGCCTTTATTCCACTCATGATGAACAGGCGATCTGTAGAACGCTGGCGGTCACCTGTTTCCGGCGGCCATTAGATCAATCGCTGACTGAAGCTGACAGGCTGATTCGGCAGGGTCAGAGTATCGGTAGCACATTATCAGACGCGGGACTGCTACTTGATCGAGCCGTTCTCGCAGAGGCATCCGTCGCATCTGGCGCGGCATTTGAGAAGCTCACTGGCGCGTCCGTCAAAGCCGGTGCCACAATTTATCTGCGCGTCTATCAGCTGAGCGCTGGCAAGGACCCGACAATACTGAGGCCTTATGCGGTCATCGCCGAGGCGCATCACCCTGAGCACATACCTCCGGAGTCGCTACTACCTGACCAAGCCTCTCTAAGCACTGACGCATGGGACACGCTATCGCTAGCGGCTATGAGCAAACTCCTCTCTGCGCTGAATTGAGCATGCACTCGCTTTGCGCTATCGCGCGACCATACTCAGGTCAAAACCAATTTCTCGTGCTATGCCCACTGCCTGGTCACGGTCTTCCGGTGCTCTGGACGCTACCCAGAGATTCGCGCATCGCGTACCCGTCCGACAGTAAGCCAATACTTTCTGGTTGGGGTCATCAAAGAGTTCTCCCAAGCCCTCCAGATCCGGGCCTGGAAAGTTCATGGCGTTGACGGGGTAACGCACGAACAGAAGCCCAGCCTCCCGACAAGCTGCTTCAATGTCCTCCATGCTACTTTGATCAGCAGCTTCTCCGTCAGGGCGGTTGCAGACAACCGAGGTAAAACCTTGATCTGACAATACGGCTATGTCTTGAGCGGTGATCTGGCCGGATACCGAGAGCGTGTCAGTCAGTTGAAACACGGGCATGTTTAAATTCCTCTGTTGTTATCGTCATGTTGGCTGCTCCCGCTAAACGTTGGCCAATCCCAACTCATGCTCCAGCACGGTCATCATAGTCTCCAGAGGTCTATCTGGAGCAGCCACAGGTTCGCCAATAATACGCTCCGCCACCGAAAGATATGTTTCGGAGAGCGTGTGTAACATGGAGGCGGGTAGTGCGTGCTCCGCCGCGAACTGCTTTCTCTCGGGAAATCGTTTCGGATCCAACAATAAATCGGGATCATTAACGTGCCGCAAAAGCGCCTGGCGGAATTCCTCTTTGCTGTTTTCAATCACGCTCCCCCCTCGATATGCCACGGCGTCCCATATGCGGGAAGAATCAGGCGTACCCACTTCGTCCATGTAAATCAGGGATGAGTTGCCCTCAGCGTCACGCGCGTAACCGAACTCGAACTTGGTATCCACTAGCATTAGCTCCATGGAGTCTAAGTGTTCGGCTATGAGCTCAACGCCCTGCTTGAGCAATACCTCATACAAATCCACGTCAGTCTCAGCATGAAAACCAAATGCTTGCCAGTGCTGTTTAAGCTGTTCTCGAGAGACATTGGCATCATCAATCTCGGGAATGCCTGCAAGACCGGTCATCACGCCTTTTGTGGAGGGTGTTACCAGCGTCTCGCGCAGGCGCTGATCCCGATGGAGATTTTCAGGAAGACGGATACCACAGAAGCTGCGCTCCCCCTTCTCGTATGCTCGCCACATGGAGCCTGTAATAAACCGCCGAGCGATGGCCTCAATCATGACCGGTTCAGCGCGCTGGACAATCCACATCAGGGGATGGGGCACCTCGAGGATATGGCTGCGGGCCAAGCCGTGCTTCTGGAATGCTTGAAACCAGTATTGAGAGATGGCATTCAGGGCCGCTCCCTTCCCGGGCACCCCGGCAAGGCCGCCCTCTCCATGCCAGATACAATCAAATGCCGAGATGCGGTCGCTGATCACCATCACGGCAAGCTGTGCATCAGCAGCCACGTCATAGCCGCGCTGTCTAATTAAACGCGCGCTATCCTCATTGGTCAGCCAATAAACTGAACGCACCTTGCCCGAGTGAACAGGGCCCTTGGTCCGAATCGGTAACGAATCATTTTTGGCAAGAACAGCTGAACTCACGACCCCAAATCCTGCGCGCTTGGCATTGCGAGCAGTTTTGCTCAAAATGCCCGCCGTTGTCACTTCCTGTCTTAGTCAACACTAACCAAGGACTACCTACATGTTCCTGCTCCGCTGGTCTCAGGGTAAGCGAATATCATCTTGTATCGCGTTGGCCTCCATTTTGGTAGCCAACCCGGCGGTGAGCAGCGAAAGTGTTGATGACGAAGCCGTGCTGGAAACCGTCATCGTCACGGCCTCAAGGAGTGATCAAGCGGGCACTGACCTGGCGATCGCCTGGGCTACTCTCAGCGAAGACGTGATAGCCAGGGTGGCCGCGCAACACAGCAACCAGTTATTCAATCGCGTCTCCGGCGCATGGGTGAGCCGCGGCAACGGACAGGAGTCGCTCATCTCTTTGAGGTCCCCTGTACTCACCGGCGCTGGAAGCTGTGGCGCATTCATGACAGCGCAAGACGGCATCAGCTTGCGCGCGCCGGGCTTTTGCAATGTCAATCAACTCTTCGATGCCAACCTGCTTCAGGCAGGCAGGGTCGAGGTCCTCAAGGGACCCGCGGCCGTCGTGTTTGGTTCGAATGCGCTGCACGGCATTATCAATGTGATTTCTCGCCCTGTGGCGACCACCCCCAACCAGATCAAGCTTGAAGCCGGCTCCAGAGACTATTATCGACTCTCCGCCAGCGGATCTTGGGACAGCGTCGCCCTGGCTGCGCAAGCAAGCGATTATGGTGGCTATCAGGATGCCTCCGGCTACAGCCAACAAAAAGCCACCTTCAAGATCGATCATCAATGGGACGAATGGCGACTCGATGGCGCTTTAGAGGGCAGTCATCTGGAGCAGGAAACCGCTGGATATATTCAAGGATTTGAGGCTTACGAGAGTGACAGCGCCAGCGAAGCAAACCCGAATCCTGAAGCCTACCGTAACGCGTGGTCGGGCAGAGGCCATCTGGGCTTTATCCGCCAACTGAATAGCGCCACCGACCTGACGCTACGGCCCTATTGGCGCAGTAACAGCATGACATTCTTGCAACATTACCTCCCATGGCAAGCGACGGAAACCAATCGACACCAGAGTATTGGAATTCAGGCATCTGCCTCGGGGCTGCGAGGCTCAACAGGCTGGCTTATCGGTGCCGATGTCGACCGTACACACGGCAGTTTGCTGGAGACGCAGGAGCGTTTCTTTAGCCCGAATCAGCCTGATGGGACTCATTACGACTATGAGGTAGATGCCGACACCGCGGCCGCCTTTTCGCAAATCAACTGGTCAATCGATGATCGCTGGCATGTCGACGCAGGCTTGCGATACGAATCCACTCGCTACGACTATCGCAACCAAGTCGAGGATGGCCCCGCCTGCGCCCCCAGCGCCAGTGCTTGCCGGTTCTATCGCCCGTCGAGCAGTGTCGATCGATTTAGCGACTGGATGGGCAATCTAGCGCTCAGCTATCGTTCAGATGCGGGCGTGCTCTTCTGGAGATGGGCTAGAGGCTTCCGCATACCACAAACTGCCGAGCTTTACCGACTTCAATCTGGTCAGCAGCTTGCCAGTATTGATTCCGAGACCGGCGACAGTTTGGAATTGGGCTTGCGCCGGCAAGTGGGCAACTTGGACTATGACCTCTCTCTGTACTGGATGCACAAGGACAACGTGATTTTTCAGGATCGTGATCGGTACAACGTATCGGGAGCCGAAACTTCACACCGGGGTATTGAGGCGTCCCTTCGATGGCAGCTTTCTGACATATGGTCCGCATCGGCAAACGGTAGCTATGCTAGGCACCGCTATGACAGCGATATTCAACTGCTGGGCTCGCGGGGCAGCATAGAGGGTAATGACATTGATACAGCACCCAAACACTTCGGGTCAGTGCAACTGCTCGCCGATTTTTCGACAATTGGCCTTCCTGTTTCGAGCGAAATAGAGTGGCTGTGGGTGGCCAAATACTGGGTTGACCCAAACAATGAGCACCAATACGACGGGCATCAACTGCTGAATCTGAGGGCGGCTTGGACGGTAACGCCCAAGCTGACGGTCACCGTGGTCGCCACCAACTTACTCGACGAGGGCTACGCGGAACGGGCCGACTTCGGCTTTGGAAATTATCGCTACTTTGTGGGTGAACCAAGAAGCGCGGTGATTGGGCTTACCCTGAGCCTTTGAGTATCCCTCAAGCAACGCGACTCTGGCTCCTCAGATCTACAGCCTTTGCAACCGCTGATGCAGACGATGGGCGGAAAGACCTCGCATTACGCGTATTTTCGCAAACCCACGGCTGAACGGACCTTTTCGAGTAGCGCCTGACTCTTGGAGCGCAACCGCGCGGCGCCTGTTTGCAGGATCCCCTCGACTTCCGCGGGATTTGCCATCAGCCGCTCATAGATCTCCCGGGCCGGAGCCAGCTCGTCGTTGATGCGCTCGAACAACTGCTTTTTCGCCTCTCCCCAGGCAATGCCGTCCGCGAACGCATCCCGCATGCGCTCCCGCTCTTTGGTATCTGCGAACGCGCACCAAATTTGAAACACCGCTGAATCGTTGGTGTCCTTTGGATCGCCGGGCTCGAGTAAGTTGGTCTTGATCTTGTTAATGGATTTTTGAAGTTGCTTGGGCGTCCCAAAAAGCGGGATGGTATTGCCATAACTCTTGCTCATTTTTCGCCCGTCCAAGCCTTGCAGTATGGCTACTTGCTCATCCACGACCGCTTCGGGAAGGGTGAATACCTCTCCATAGTGGTGGTTAAACCGTTGCGCGATATCACGAGCCATCTCAACATGCTGAATCTGATCGCGACCCACTGGCACCTGATGGGCGTTAAAGATGAGGATATCGGCGGCCATCAGTATCGGATAAGAAAACAGTCCCATGGTGATCCCAAAATCAGGATCTTCACCCGCTTCCTCGTTGGCCTGCACCGCTGCTTTATAAGCATGCGCCCGATTCATGAGCCCTTTTGCAGCAGAACAACTCAGCACCCAGCTCAGCTCTGTGATCTCTGGGATATCTGACTGCCGGTAGAAGAAGGCTTTTTCTGGATCCAGACCCAGTGCGAGCCAGGTGGCCGCGATCTCCCGACTGGACTGCGCCACCTGATCCGGATTTTGATTTTTGATCAGCGCGTGAAAATCGGCCAGAAACAGATAGGCCTCGACATCCGGATCCCGCGAGGCTGCAATGGCCGGCCGGATGGCGCCAACATAATTGCCCAGATGTGGTGTCCCTGTAGTGGTAATGCCCGTCAGGACCCGAACTGCGCTCATATCGCTCTCTCCATCATCATGCCAAACGTCGATAAAAAGCCCGAAGCAAGGCGGTCAGTTGCGGCAGATCAGCGGCACTCGCCAACTCCCGAATGGAATGCATGGCCAGCGTTGGCACCCCCAAATCCGTAGTCGGAATTCCAGTCTCGGTAGCCGTAATGGGACCGATCGTGCTACCGCAAGCCAAGTCAGCGCGCATCACAAAAGATTGAATATCGACCCCGGCGCGTTCTGCCAGCAACCTTAACCGCGCGGCACCATCGGCATTGGTAGCATAGCGCTGATTCCGGTTGACCTTGATGACGGGTCCCTGTCCTAACTTGGGACCGTGCTGCTCATCGTGGCGATCAGCGTAGTTAGGATGCACTGCATGCGCGTTATCGACAGACAGCATCCAGGACTGCAATCGTAAGCGACTGTTTTGCTGGGCCTCACTGACCAACCCACTCAATGCGTCCATCAACATAGGACCCTGTGCCCCCACTGTAGACGCGCTACCCACCTCCTCATGGTCGGTCGCCACCAACATCGACCATTGCGCGTCGTCAGCATCAATCAAAGCAGACAATCCCGCGTAACAGCTCAATAAATTGTCCAATCGAGCGGAAGCGATCAAAGCGTTATCGATACCCACCAACCCCGGCGCTTGCGTGTCGTATAAGGACAGTTCGTAATCCATCACTCTGGACCCTTGCCAACGCGGATCCCTCTCGGCGAGCTGCTCAACCAGCCATTTTTTCAAATCAAAAGCAGCAGGGTCGCCCAGCATCACAACCGGCACCACATCCTTTTGCGGATTCACGGTACGCTGGTTATTGGCTTCTCGGTCCAAATGGATCGCCAAGCTAGGCACAATCGCAACGGGGCGCATTGAATCAAACAAAACCGACTCTAGACACTCGTCTGCAGTCAATACGGTTACGCGACCGGCCATGGCTAAATCCCGATCGAACCATGGGTTCAGCAAGGCGCCCCCATACACGTCTACCCCAAGCTGCACACAGCCATCGCGGCCTTTCACCGGGTTGGGCTTGATCGACAGATTGGGACTATCGGTGTGGGCACCCACCAAACGCAGGCCTTCCTTCGGAGATCCCTCTCCGGTGCGAAGCGCCACCAGAGAACTTCCCTGACGGGTCAGGAAATAGCCCTGCCCTGGCTCCATGTCCTGGCCATCGAACTGCGTCACCTCTCGAAAACCAGCCGCCGTGAGACGACTTGCCATAGCGCTGACTGCGTGGAAAGGGGTTACGGCTTCCTTGAGGAATGCCATCAATTCATCAACTTCTGCCATGTGTGCGCGTTCCCGTCGCCGCCTTTCCGTTGTATCTCTCTCATTCAAGGTATTGCCCAGAGGAGCAATAATCCCCCCAGCAATAATCGGTAGATTACGAACGGCATCAAGCCCATTTTCTCTACCATCTGCATAAACAATCCAATCGTGGCGTAAGCCACCATTCCTGACACGGCGAAAGCCACAACGAGTGGCAAGACAGCATGAAAAAACGAGCTGTCCCCGATCGATGTCAACATCACCAGGGTGGCGCCCAAAATCACGGGAATGCTAAGCAAAAAAGAAAACCGCGTTGCCGCTCGCGGATTGTAGCCTAGAAACAAGGCCGCAGTGATCGTGACTCCCGAGCGCGACGCACCCGGGATGAGGGCAAATATTTGCGCCAACCCAATCAGCAGCGCGTCGCGATAGGTGACGGTCTCGTTGGAGCGGACCTGATGCCGCGATTGTATATCCGCCCAACCGAGCAACAGGCCAAAAAACAGCGCAGCCGCAGCGATTACCGAGAGGTCACGTGCCTCCAAAGCAATGATGTTTTTTAAAAGCGCACCCGCACAGACCACAGGCAAAGTCGCGATGACCAGTGCAACTAATTCAGATCTTGCTTCGTTCGCCCGGGGCAATAGTTGCTGAAACAAGCGCCACAGCGTGCTCCGAAAATAGAACACCACCGCCAACAGCGTTCCGGCGTGTACACCTATATCGAACAGCAAGCCCTGATCGGTCCAACCCAGCAAATGGGTAGTCAGAATAAGATGTGCAGAGCTGGATACCGGCAGGAATTCCGTGACACCTTGAATCAACGACAGCAGCAAAACTTGCAGCCAATCAATCATGACGTACCTGCTCGGACAGCTTTTTCCAGCCCACTTCCCGCTGCACATATTGTGGCGCCAGCGCATGGGCGGGTTTCAGCACAAGTGGTAAGGCCTCAGTGCCGAGCACCTTTACCATCACACGGGCGTCAGGCGTAATCTCGGGAAAAATGCGGCCGCAGCCTCTAAAACGCTCAGGAAATCGCTCAATGAAATGCGCTGCAGAACCCAAAATAACGACCTCATCGTCACCGTCATAGGCTGGCAGATCCTCAGGAGGGGTAATAAACGCATCACTGCGGGGCTCAAAACGTCCGTTAGCCCAAACACCCCAAATGCCGTAAAGCTGGCCTATCTGTGCATCGATGGTCGAAAGGACCCAATCACCATTTTGAAGCAGATGTTGATCCGCCGCGGCGTATACCTGCGCTGTCAGTGAACAGAATCCATGAACGGGCAGCTCTCTCGCCCACGCTAATCCTTGCGCGACACTGACCGCGACCCGCAAGCCCGTGAATGATCCCGGCCCCACGCCACAAGCAATCACATCGACCGCCTCCGCCAGAGCACGGCCTTGCAATAGCTCCGACAGCATCTGCAGAATATGCTTGTTGTGTGCACGCGCCAATTGCTCGTGGCGAGCAACGATCTCAACCCCCGAGAGAGCTAGCGTACAAGCTTGAGTGGCGGTATCCAACGCCAGAACGCGCGGCATAAAACATGAGCTATAGTCGAAATCAACGACGCGATGATCCCACAGGGGGCCTGAAGTTTGAATGCAACCAGCCACTATAGCTTGGGTATTTTGGCCGGTGGCCGAGGCCTGCGATGGGGTGGACGAGACAAAGGTCTGATATGTCTGGAGGGCAGGCCATTACTGGCACGACTGGTTGAACCCCGCCCGAGCCTTGCGGGCGAGATCCTGATCTGCGCGCGGGAGCACCCCCGCTTTTATCAGCACTTCGGCGACCGAGTACTTTGCGAGACTGCCGCGGACCGGGGGCCGTGCGCGGGTATCGTCGCTTTGTTGCAGAGCGCAAGCTTCCCTTCATTACTCATTTTGCCAGTCGATTTAATCGGACCCGCGGAAGAAGTGATTGCAGTACTCGAGCAAGAATGGCGAGAAAACGATAAGGCCACTGTGCTCTGTGATGAAGAAGGAAGACACTCGCCGTGCATGCGCCTTGCGCGCAACGCATTGGAGCCAAGCGCGGCCTACGTTGAAGGGGGTGGCAAACGCCTTACCGGTCTGCTCGAGGCAACCGAGGCACGCAGGATAACGATATCGTCACAGTGGCTGAGGGACGCCAACTGGCCCGAGACCATGCGACCTCAAGTCGATGCCTGAACAGACTGCGCAACGAAAAAGAGTATGTGTGCTATTACCACGCCAGCGGTTAAGGTGATCCGCAATCTCAGGTACCAATGCGGCAGGGATTCGCTCCTGCTTTCATACCAGGCGAGCGCGACATAGGCGATCATCAGTGCCAAAGCCGCCAACCAAGCCTGAGCAGTCAGGACCGCGGCCACCGCAAACAACACCACGCCATTACTGATGATCAGCCGTGCGGTGCCGGGCTCATCGAGGCGTTGCACCCGCCCCCATAAAGTGCCGCCGAGAAAACACAGGATGCCGAGTGAGTAGATCACAAAGCCCTGTACTGACAGCGCAGCAGGCCAATCCCGAAGCCACCAGCTACCCGCCAAAAAGCCGTAGAACGGCAGCAGGCCAGCGTAACCTAGCGTCACCATCAGCCTTCGATTTGGCAAAGCGGCCTCCTAAAAAAAACCCCGGCCGAAGGCCGGGGTAATAATTCGCCACCTGGGGGAAGATGGCTTAACCGGAGAGTCGATCATCCGGTTGCAGGTGTTACGCCCTGATTCTGGGGCTGGATCACCCTCTAGCAAAAAATTAGAGGGGATATTTGGCCCGTTGCCACCCGTGAGACCCTGTTAACACGTGCTTATGCCATAGACGCCTGAGATAGCGCGCTCTGATAAGAATTAATTTTTCGACAGTCGGCGTCGCAAGCGTTAATTTATCAGCTGGAGCCATTTCCCGGGCTGACAGCAAAACAGATAACGCTCTGTGGCAAGAGGCGGCGATCACCCGCCCACGAGTCCACCAGACGGGCCAATGCGCTCGTCTCCTGTTGGTCTAGCGCGTCACCACTTGGCGCGTAGGTAGCAAAAATTTTGCTCCCTGTTTTCCCAAGTGCCGACGGCCAGTTGCTGGCCGGCAGCTGCATGACCCGGAGAAGCGACTTGCTGAGTTCCTCCGGCCCCCGCACTTCCTCGCGAGAGTAAGTGGGCAACCAAAGGGATACAGTATGAAAAGATTCAAGCGCAACCGCACTCAAAGGGCTTTTGAAAAAGGCTATCAGCTTGGGCTGGCTGGCCGATCTAAAGAAAATTGCCCGTTTTTGACAGGCCTCGCCCGCGTAAAATGGCTCGAAGGGTGGCAAGAGGGAAGAAACGATTGGCGGGAAGGGCTTACAGACGCTCTGACATGCTATAAATTGTCCGGTTTCTGACTGATCGGCTCATACACGGAGCCCCCATGGGCGATTCCGTGAACCAACAGGCCTTGTAATGGTCGGAATAGACGCCATTTCTGATTAAGCGGTAAAAAAGGCCTGAAGTGTGAATTACGAACTCCTGAAGAACCTGGAAGACTGGCTGGGGCAACAAATTGTTGGCCAGCAAGACTTGATCCACAAACTGATGCTCGCCTTACTGGCGGATGGTCACTTGCTGGTGGAGGGGGCCCCCGGCCTTGCCAAAACCCGGGCCATCAAAGAAATGGCCGAGGGTATTGAGGGCAACTTTCATCGCATCCAGTTCACGCCAGACCTACTGCCCGGCGACATCACCGGCACCGACATTTTCCGGCCTCAAACCGGCGCTTTCGAATTTCAGCAGGGACCGATTTTCAACAATCTCGTACTGGCTGATGAAATAAACCGCGCGCCCGCTAAAGTGCAGTCAGCGCTGCTCGAAGCCATGGCTGAAAGGCAGGTGAGCATTGGCAGCCAAACCTATGAATTACCAAGACTATTTTTGGTCATGGCCACGCAAAACCCGATTGAGCAAGAAGGCACATATCCCCTGCCAGAAGCTCAGCTCGACCGCTTCCTGATGCATGTGAAAGTGTCCTACCCAGACGCCGAGGCCGAACGGGCGATTCTGAGATTGGCCAGAAATGAGGCGAGCGGTGAGCGAGTGCGCCCCGCCAGCACCCTCTCTCAGAACGATATTTTTGCTGCCCGGCAAGCCGTGTTGGGTATTCATATGGCGCCGGCCGTCGAGGAATACATTGTTCAGTTGGTGTTGGGTACCCGGGATCCCGAGCGCTTTGACAGCGAAGTGGCTGGCTGGCTGGAATTTGGGGCCAGTCCTCGCGCCACGATTGCGCTTGACCGCTGCGCTCGCGCCAATGCGTGGATTGCGGGTCGGGACTACGTCAATCCTGATGATGTGCAGTCCGTAGCACTCGATTGTCTTAGGCACCGACTGATCGTCTCCTTCGAGGCAGAGGCAGCTGGCGTTACCAGTGATCACGTTATCGAAAGACTCATCGAGCGCGTACCCGTTGCCTGATGCACTGAAAACCAGCGCGGTAACCGGCCCGCTCGGCGCCACCGTTCGCGCCGAGGCACTCATTGCCAGCCGATTTGCTGCCCGATTTGTGGATGTCACCGGGCAGACGCGCGCGCTGGCAAATCTTGCCGGCATGAGAAGAGCGCGCCAGCGAGGGCGCGGGGTCGAATTTGATGAGGTTCGTGCCTATGCGGCGGGCGACGATGTTCGCGCAATCGATTGGCGCGTAACCGCCCGCTCGGGTACACCTCACACCAAATTATTCCATGAAGATCGCGAGCAACCCGTTCTTGTCGCCGTTGACCAGCGCACGCCCATGAAATTCGGCTCCCGGCGATGTTTTAAGTCGGTACTGGCGGCGCATATCGGCTCGTTGGCCTTGTGGTCAGGGCTACAGGGTGGCGAAAGAGTGGGCGGCGCGGTATTAGGTGACCACAGGGTTTCGGATACGAGACCGAAGAGAAGCCAGCACGCCGTGCTCAGCGTGATCAAGGATCTGGTTGAGGAAGGCCATCCGGAACCCTCCCATGAGACCCCACAGCGTCTCTCTGAATTACTCCTCCAACTCGAGATGATATCCCGACCCGGAACGCGACTTTTTATTGTCAGCGACTTTCACGACCTCTTCGACAATGACGGAGTCGCGCCGCTCAGAAGGCTGGCGCGTAAAACGCAGATCGTAGCAATCAGGGTAACGGATCCTCTCGAGGCAACACTGCCTCAGGCCGGCTTTTATGCCGTCACCGATGGGCAATCACACTCTCAGCTTGATACGAGTCTCGCCACAACCCGCGAGGCCTATGCGAGGGACTATCAGGTCCAGCACGACCTGACTGCGCAACGGCTGAGAGAGCTGCGCATACCATTGCTTCAGATTCACACCGACGAAGACCCCCTAAAACGGCTGCTGACGGTATTCCCCCAACGATGAATCCGGAGATGATGCTCGCACAGCTCGCTCCACTGCGGGAGCCTCCCGCGGTGAACTGGTGGCCATTGGCTGCGGGTTGGTGGATCCTGATCGTGCTAGGACTTATCGCACTGGGCTTCCTTGCACACTGGTATCGCCGCAGACGGCGTCATCGACATTACCGACGGATAGCACTTGCCGAATTAGATCGTCTTCGCCAGCAAGGCGCTGCGACAGATGAACTGAATCGGCTGCTCAAGGCGGCCGCCCTGCGCGCTTATTCAGAGAAAAAAATTGCACCGCTCCACGGTCAGCATTGGCTCTACTTCCTTTGCGACACCTGTGAGGCCGTGACTGTCGAGAAGCTCAGTGAGCTGGAAGACTGTTACCGCGCCCATCCCGCCTCGGCGAGCGCTAACCTGTTTGATGCGGCCGAGAAATGGATTCGGCATCACGAGGCCACCCGTGCTTGAGTGGATATGGCCTTGGGTCTTTCTGGCGAGTCCTCTCCCCCTGCTGATTCACTATTTCAGCCGAGGCGATTCTCTGCAGCCCAGCGCAGTGAGAGCACCCTTCGCCGCACGATGGCGTGGTCTGGCGGCTGGCGGACAAAGTGGCGCGACAGGCCGGGGATACTGGTGGTTGCTGTGGCTGGCTTGGATGATGCTGCTCACCGCGACCGCTCGGCCGCAGTGGATTGGCGAGCCAATCGAACTCCCCAATACGGGGCGCGACCTCATGTTAGGTCTTGATCTGTCGGGCAGTATGCAAATTGAAGACATGCAAATTGGCAGCCGCCTGGTGCCACGCATTACCGCAGTCAAGGCTATCGCAGCCGATTTTACCCAGAGAAGACAAGGCGATCGGGTGGGGCTCATTTTGTTTGGCACGCGCGCCTATCTGCAGGCACCGCTCACCTTCGACCTCGATACCGTGACGCGTTTTATCGAAGAGGCCCAACTGGGCTTCGCGGGGGAGGATACAGCGATCGGAGATGCACTTGGCCTCGCCATTAAGCGTCTCAGGGAGAGGCCAGCCGCCTCCCGCATTTTCATTCTGCTAACCGACGGGCAGGACACCGCGAGTACCGTCGATCCGATGGAGGCCGCCGCACTGGCATCACAGCTTGACGTGAAGATCTATACGATCGGCATCAGCCGAAATCTGGGCCGCTCCAGCCGGGGCAGGGTCGAGGTGGACGAAGCCATGCTCAACGCAGTCGCCGAGGCCACTGGAGGGCGTTATTTCAGAGCAACATCTCCCGCGGAACTGGAAGCCGTTTACGCGCTGCTGGACGAGCTGGAGCCCGTGGAGCAGGCGGCCAGTACCTTTCGACCCAGACGGGCCTTGAGCTGGATTCCACTGTTAGTCGCCCTGGGCCTCACCGCCCTGCTGGCACTGCTGCGCAGTGGATGGTTCAGCCAGATATTTGCGAGGCCCAGCTATGGATGAACATTTTCATCTGCTACGCCCAGAACTGCTATGGGCCCTGCTCGGCTGCCCGCTGGTCGCCTTGGCGCTCTGGCACAGACGCTCCCAGCAAGGAGATTGGAGTCGGGTGATTGATCCGGAACTCCTCCACTACTTGCTACCCGATCAGCGTCAGACAGCAGGTCGCTCGCGAATTTGGGTGCCGACACTATTGCTGGCGATGGTCATTCTGGCCGCAGCGGGACCGAGCTTTCAACGCGTGGAACTGCCTGTGATCAAGCGAGCTGACGCGCTGGTGATCGTGCTGGATCTCAGCGCCTCCATGCTGGCTGCCGACATCCAGCCCAGCCGCGTGCAACGTGCACAACAAAAAGTGCTCGATTTATTGGAAACCCGTAAAGAGGGCGTGACCGGACTGGTCGTGTTCGCAGGAGACGCTCACGTCGTCACGCCGCTCACCGATGACACGCGTACCATCGCCAACTTGATGCCTGCGCTCTCGCCCACCATTATGCCGCTTCCGGGGGCGGACGCGAGTAGCGGCATTCTGCTGGCAGCGGACTTACTGGTGACCGCGGGAGCACAGGGCGGACAGATCCTGTTAATGACCGATGGTCTACCGGGATTTGATACCGGTGCCGTACAAACAGCACTTGAGGACAGCGGCGCTTCACTGGCAATTCTCGCCATCGGCACTGCCGCGGGGGCGCCCATTCCACTGCCCAATGGCGGATTTCTCAAGGACAACGATGGGGAAATCGCGATACCGACACTGGAGCTCGCTGCCATTACCGCTATCGCTGAGACGCTCGACGCTGTCATAGAGCCCATTAGTTTGGATGAGCGAGACATCGAGACTCTGACTCAGCGCAGTATCCTGGACACAGACGGGGAACTGGACTTGGATCGGCAAACGGACGCTTGGCAGGATCAGGGTTACTGGCTCGCGGCTTTGGTAGCGCTGCTGGTGCTACCCGCCTTCCGCAAAGGAGTCGTAGCGGGTTTAGCGCTTCTGATCGGCTTTCATTCACCTCCGCCCTTGGCCGCCGAATGGCAGGACCTGTGGAGCACCGCTGATCAGCAGGGAGCGCAATATCTCTCGGCAGGCGATCCCGCCAGCGCCGCAAAGGTATTCGAAGATCCGAACTGGCGCGGGTTCGCGGAATTTGAGGCAGGCACATACGACAAGGCCGCCAAGTCCTTCAGCTCGCAGCCCACGGCAGACAGCCTCTTTAACCTCGGGAACGCATTGGCATTGCAAGGTGATTTACGCGGCGCACTGTCTGCCTATGAACAGAGCCTGAACCTGCTGCCCGACGCCGAGGACGCCATTGCCAATCGGGATTTCATTCAATCGCTACTCGATCAGGAGGAGCAAGAACCACAAGATCAGCAGGGTGAGGAGCAAAATCAGGAGGGGGAAGACTCAGAGCAGAATAACGAGTCCGATTCTGAGAGCGAGTCGGGAACATCCGAGTCAGACCAGTCTCAGGATCAATCTGGTGAACAATCTGAAGGGAACCCCGGTGAGCAGGAACAAGCGTCGCAAGAGCCGGCCGACGGGCAACAGGAACAGCAGGATTCTGCGATGGCCGAAGCGGAAATCAATCAGGAGGCGCTGGAGGCCGCTACTCAGGAGCAAATGGCCAAGTTTGATGAGGCACTGGAAGAGCAGCAAGCCTTGGAGCAATGGCTGAGGCGGGTTCCCGACGATCCAGGCGGCCTGCTACGCCGGAAGTTCCGGTATCAGACGATGCAACGACTGAGGGAGGGAGAAGAACCTGATGAATCGGTTCGTTGGTAAAAAATTCGCGCGTTCAATGTGGCTGTGCGTGCTGCTGCCGCTGCTGGTTTGTCCCACGGTGTCGCTGGCCGAGCTCACCGCTTCGGTTGATCGTCGCGAAATTGCCATGGGTGAAACGCTGCGCCTCACGCTCACGGGAAATGCCGGTGAGCAACCCGCCGAAATAGATCTGACGCCACTCGGTAACGACTGGGAAATTCTGTCTCGGTCGAGCGCCACCAATGCGCGCTTTATCAACGGACAAAATCAAGTCACTCGAACGCTGGAGATGGAGCTCGCGCCGCTGCGCGAGGGGACACTGAGCGTCCCACCCCTGACCGCGGGTGGGCGAACTACCACACCGCTATCGATTCGCGTCAATCCCGAGCCTGTGATCGCCGCAGGAGACGCACTGGTTTTATTTGAGGCGAGCGTTGACCAGGACTCGGTATACGTGCAAGCCGAGCTCATGCTCACCGTGACACTACAACAGGCCATTAATCTCGATGGCGGCGAAATTTCAGCGTTCGACATACCCGACGCCATCGTTGAGCCGCTGGAGCGACGCTCTTTTCAGCGGCGAACCGGAAATCGGACGTGGCTCGTGACCGAATTACGTTACGCCGTCTACCCACAGAAAAGTGGCGCTTTGACGATCCCCGCGGTGGGTTTCACTGCACGCGAGGTGCAACCCGGGAGGTCTCTGCTGGGCGCGCGTCTCGGGCGGCGCCTGCGGATGGCTTCGGAACCGATTGAGATCAACGTCAAGAGCGTCCCCGCCAGTTTTCCCGGAGCGGTATGGCTTCCTGCTCGCAGTCTCTCGCTGGAAGAAGACTGGTCTTTAGATCCGGACAACCTGACGGTCGGAGACTCCACGACACGCACTTTGACCCTGATCGCCAATGGACTTCAGGGCAGTCAACTGCCACCGCTCAATAGCGTGCAGGGGGCTCTGAACATCCCCGAGTTACGCTTTTATCCTGACCAAGAGGCCATTGATCAGACCGAGGTGTTGAATGGCCTTCAGGGAAAACGCGTGCAAAGTGAAGCGCTGGTCGCCAGAGCCAGCGGCACGTGGGAATTACCCGAAATCCGGGTGCCGTGGTGGAATACCGAAACAGACAGTCTGAGTTACGCCGTACTGTCGCCGCGCGCAGTCAGGGTGGACGCGGGCGCATCGGCGACCTTCGAATCGAGTGGCTCTCAGATCGGCGCAGAAACGGTGAGCACCGCCCCCCCCCAGCTCTGGATATGGGCCATCGCAGGGTCTGGCTGGGCAGTCGCACTGGGGTTGCTCGCTTTCCTCTTCATCACGCGGGGGGCCGTTTGGAGAACGCCGCAGGATAAGGCGTCGAAAAGGGTGGACGGTGTCAGCACGCGGCAGCTGCTGGTCACGATCCGGGGAGCTATTGAGTCAAAGGATCCGGGCCAGCTGCGATCTGCGATTCTGCAGTGGGGGGCGGCGCATCATGGCAAGCCCTTCTCGTCGCTGGAAGCGCTGGCGACGGTGAGCAGTACCCAACTCGCCACCCTTCTCAGATCCACAGATCGGTTGATGTACAGCGATCTTGACGGCGCAATCGATGCGTCAGCCCTGATCGGAGCGCTCCGCGACGAACCGCTGCCAGATAAACCCGCCCGACAGGAGGAAGGGCTGTCTCTCTACCCAGCGATTTAAGTAGCGGCTCATGACCGTACCAACCGGCTTCCAATTGACTTCGCATTCGGAATACAGAGAGGCACAGAGACCGCCTGTCGCGTGAATCGAATCAATTCGGATCAGCAAGCGAACGGCTGACAACCTCGAATACATCTTTTGGCAGCGGTGTGATCGCAGCAATACGCTCTAACTCGGCGCGCATGGCGTCTTGCCCTTGAGCATACCGCCGCCAGCGTGTCAGTGGAGTCAATAAGCGCGCGGCAATTTGAGGATTGGTGGCCTGAACCCGCTCCACCGCATCACCCAGCACTCGATAGCCCATCCCATCCTCTCTATGAAAGGCCAGTGGATTCGAGGAGGCGAAGGCACTTACCAGTGCGCGCAACTTGTTGGGGTTCCGCCAATCGAATGCCTCATGCTCCATCAGAGCAACCACGCTCTCTACACAATCTGGACTGGGTCGCGTTGCCTGCACCGTAAACCATTGATTGACGACCAGAGATTCATGGCGCCATCGCTCGTAGAAATCTGAGAGCACCCGCTCTCGGAGATCGCTGTCACCGAACTGCACTATCCACCTCAGCGCCGCCAAACGATCGGTCAGGTTGTCAGCGCACGCTAATAACTCCAGCGGCACGCTGAGATCGAGAGGATTGGAGGCAAGCAAATAGTCCTGCGCTAAATGGCGCAGGGCCCTCACGCCAATATCATTGGCTCTGGGGGCATAGTGCGTCGGGGCAGGGTTATCAGACAGCGCATCCATCCATGATGTCGACAATAAGCGGCCCATTGCCGCCTTCATTTGTTGTCTGCGGACGTGGAGATCAGTCATATCCACCAGACCGCGCTGCGCGGCGCGGTCTGCAAGATACTCCTCACCCGGCAAACTGAGCGTCAGCGCTTTCATGGCCGCGTCCATGGAACCCGTCAATACGCGCTCGGCCGCCTGCAGCAATCCATTATCGATCTCGGCTGCGTCGCCCGCGTTTTTATCGAGCGCTTCAATCTGTCGGGCGAGTAGTGTTTGCGCCGCATCCCAGGCAACAAAGTCGTCGTCATCGCCGCCCATCAGCGTTTTCAGCTCTTGCTCGGATTGCTCCGTGCCAAGGCGCACGGGTGCCGAGAATCCACGCAGCAATGATGGCACTGGGGCGGAGGTCACCCCCTCAAATACAAATGTCTGTTCCGGCTCGGTTAGCTCCAAAATGCGGGTCGTCCCCTGCCCCATATCCAGCGGTTCTCCGTCGACCAACAACCCCGCCGCCACGGGAATCAGAAGCGGAGGCTGATCGGCAAGGTCTGCTTTCGCGGGATTGCGCTGACTCAAGGTAAGCCGGTATTCACGAGCCGTTGGATCATAGTATCCGCGATACTGGATTTCGGGAGTGCCCGCCTGTTCATACCAGCGTCGAAAAAGGGTCAGATCCCGATCCGTCGCCTCGGCCATACAGTCAACGAAGTCATCACAGGTCACCGCCTGACCGTCAAACCGATCGAAATACAAGGTAGCACCGGCGAGGAATCCCTCAGCGCCGAGGAGGGTATAGAGCATGCGCACCACCTCAGCACCTTTTTCGTAAACCGTCAGCGTGTAAAAGTTGGAGATATCGACGAAGGCGTCGGGGCGCACGGGATGCGCGAGCGGTCCGGTGTCTTCTGCAAACTGATGTGTACGCAGAAACGCAACATCTTCTACTCGCTTCACCCCACGCGAATTCATATCAGACGAAAACTCCGAGTCGCGGAACACCGTAAAGCCCTCTTTGAGGCTAAGTTGGAACCAGTCCCTACAGGTCACACGATTCCCGGAATAGTTATGGAAGTATTCATGGGCGACCACTGCCTCGACCCGTTGAAACCCCGCATCGGTCGTAATATCGGGATGCGCCAGTACGCAGGAGGTGTTGAACACGTTCAGACTCTTGTTTTCCATGGCCCCCATGTTGAAGTCATCCACCGCCACAATGTTGTAGAGCTCCAGGTCGTATTCCAGTCCATACACCTGCTCGTCCCATCGCATGGCAGCCTTCAACGCCTTCATTGCATAGTCGCAATAGGCTAGGTCCTTCTCCTCTACCCAGATGTGAAGATCAACCACCTTGCCTGAGCAGGTCTCGAATTGATCACTTACCCGTTTTAAATTGCCGGCGACCATCGCAAATAGATAACTGGGCTTCGGGAAAGGGTCGTGCCACACCGCCCGATGTCGGCCTTCCGGCAACGTTTCTTCAGAGATGAGATTCCCATTACTCAACAGCACCGGGCAGCGATTGGAATCAGCCTCAAGCGATACGGTGTACACCGACAGCACATCGGGACGGTCGATAAAATAGGTGATCTTCCTGAAACCCTCTGCCTCACACTGAGTGCAATAGGCGCTTTGTGAACGATAGAACCCCTCAAGAGAAGTGTTGTTCTCGGGACAAATCTCAACGCAGGTCTTCAAGGTGAACCGCTCTGGCACGTCGGGAATAACGAGAGCCCTGTCCGATACTTGGTACTGATCCTCGGAGAGCCGCACGCCGTCAAGTTCAACCCAGCGTAAGGTAAGCGCTTCGCCATCCAATTCCAAAGCGGTCTCGGCGCTCGAGAGTCGCTCAAGGACGAGCGCCGCTGTCACCTCCGTACGTCCCTCAAAAATGCGGACATCCATTGCAACCGTATCGATGCCGAAATGAGGCGCTTCATAATCCGCGCGGTAAATCGTCCCGGGTAAACCCTCTCGTAGTCCCATCACAGCACCTTCACTTCCACTTCATAGCCACTAAATTTGCGAATATTGAGCACGCCGGTATCCAACATCAGGTATTGGCCCTTGATCCCCATGAGCGTCCCCTCCACCACAGGCTGCTTATCGAAATTGTGCGCCTTGACCTTTTCAGGCCAGCTCAAGACCGGATAGCTGATGTGGGTCTCGGGCGCATCCTCGAGCACCTCAAATGCCGAATCGCCGTGCTGGAGCCTCAGGTCAGCCAGCTCTGCAGCACAACTCGTCATCAGTGCTCGCCGGGTAGACTCTAAATCCTGCCTTTCCCCATCTCCTTTGAGCATCGTCTGCCATGCCGTTCGGTCGCTAATCTCTCGCGCGCACAGGACTTCCAGTAAGCCGGATTGGTGTCGGGTCTGTACCTTGGCGAAGGGCTTTGCCTGGGTCGCACCCTGATCCATCCACCGGGTGGCCACCCGCGTTTCTCGGGTAATCCCGACGTTGATGCTGGATGTGTTGGCCAGATACACAATGTGCGGGACGTTGCAGTTGCGCGCCGCCCATTCGGGTTCACGGCAGGTGCCTGCCGCAAAATGACATTTCTCGGGACTGACAATACAGCTGTCGCAGGCCGCAAGCTTTCTGAAGCATGGGTAGCAATGCCCTTGATTAAAGCTTTTTTTGGTCAGTCGGTCGCAAGCAACACAGCGGATCACACCGCCATAAGAGAGCCTGATGGATTGCCCCAGATACTCGTTGACGCACAGTCCATTTTGTTCGTCAAACAAGGTGTAGCGGACCGTATCAGCCAGCTCGGTCCGCATTTTTC